>Ga0307510_10003687_pt1 | contig 17884 bp, 13 predicted proteins | sample 12_EM_MG_FD_207224 | JGI IMG/M metagenome (GOLD analysis project Ga0307510, IMG submission 207224) | Populus trichocarpa ectomycorrhiza microbial communities from riparian zone in the Pacific Northwest, United States - 12_EM | ecosystem: Host-associated > Plants > Roots > Unclassified | place...
CAAGCTAGATTGCATGGACCAAACACCCCTTTTTCTTGCTATCAAAAATGGGCATACGGAAGTAGTGAAGCTACTACCCGGAATGGAACACGTCAAGCTAGCAAGTCAGGTAATGATGGAAAAATACCGGTCTCGCTGGCCACGTCGATTGAACGGGAGTAAGTGGTGAGGTGATTGCACGGACGGGGGGCGTCAGTTCCCACAAGCGATAACGGGGGCGGAACAGCACTCTTGCCGGTGGCCCGAGAGCGTAAGGAGTAGATAGTGGCTACAAACCTGGAAAACCACAACTCCGTCGTTGTCTAAACTTGCCTAGACATGAACTTCGTGCTCTTTTCACAAGGCCCTCTCAGCCCCGGGCGATCTTCTGAATTCCACACAACCCCCCTCATGGGTTGCATGATCCGGTCCGGCAGACATCCCCCTCTTCTTTTCCCGCTCTGCAGTGCCAATTGAGCTTAAGGACTACGCTGTCCCTCAGTTTATGAAGGAAGCCGGAACCGAAAGTATGTGCATTCGCGCGTTCAGATCCCCATCAGTATTCGCTAGAGCGGCTGAGCGGGGGTTGGTGAGTGCATAATTGTGGCGTTCGAGGAAATATGATGGGTGGATACATTGACCTAGATTTACCGTGGATTTAGCTTGTGGGTTGTGCTTGTAATAGTTCTTATCCTGGCATTTGATTTTGTTTTCTACGCTCTTCTTTCGTGGTGTTGTGTTTCCTACACTTTCTTCATTTTCTCCGGCGGACGGGCGTTAGATATACTTTCTAAGTTTCTTTAGACTAGAGTGGGGGTGTTGGTGGCGACGTTGCCCGAAGCGGTGCTGGGATATAGAGATCAGTGACTAGAGGATCGGTTACTACAACTGTTTTGCTTTATATCGTAACTTTAATTTGACCAGCACCTTCCGTACCCTGCTCTCCACCCAGGCGTGAGTTTGATGTCTCTTGACATTACCAATTATGCCATCGAATCACCTACGGAACTCCGGCTTTCGCTAGTTTATGCTCTTTTAAGTTCACTTCCCCCTTTATGATAACCCACCGCAGCGTTGGTGATATACGGCATAGGTAAATGTTGGTATATCAACCTAGCGGGCTTAAATCTGGGAGCTTCAGTGGCAGCTATCAACGAGACACCAACACCATGAGTTGGGAATCCACGGGGATTGGAATTTTATACTCTCCCGGTATCATATATTCAGTCCCCGAGTCCTCAAAGCTTGCTAAAATAAATACAATACTCCCCTCTCCTTTATCCGTTCTTGATTGCCACTGAGTCCTGCTGGTGTGATTGCTCAATCTTTTCACTCCACGTTTATCCACTAAGGGGAGATTCATGAAATGCACCCTAGATGAATTTGTCAATATGGCGGATATGATGGTCGCGCGGAAATAGACGATTGACTAAGAGAATTCACATGGAACTTAGGCACTTTGTAGGAAGGATATGAAATATGACTTTCACCGCTCGAAATTCCTTCATTCGCTTGCTCGCTTGTTCGCTATCATTAAAAATAAACTGGGTATTGTGGGGACAGGTTTATAAGTAAAACATGAATATCATGTCCTAATCCTTCCATAGATCACTACACCTCTCTACCATCTCCACATGCCATTATTCCTCCGTACACTCCTGTGATAACAAAGGAAAGACATGTCAGTATACTCGTAATCTCCCTTTAAATAACCTCCTGTATCCGAACCATCTGCACATCCGTCCAACAGAACTAAGGAAGATGTGTCTTTACACGTGAAGTAGATTAAAGGTTCTCCTAAAGTTATTGTGAACCCCTTTCCATATCCTGTATATATTCCAGATTTTATTAGGAATAGCCGCCTATCCAACCTTCGGCTAGGAAACAAAAGTGATAGAACAAAGACCTAACTATTCTGAAGCATCAGGGGGCGGTTTGAGCTGCCGCAGAGACTTGAATAATTGAACCCTATGCTATGTGTTATAAATTCGATTTTTCTAGGGAGGTGGGCCCAAAACATACCCCCCTTCCGAGACAGAAGGGATCAAAAAAAATCAAATCGTTAGAATTTTGTGAGGGAGGAAAGCCTAGTGATACAGCACATGGTTCAATTATTCAAGCTTTTATGGTATAGGTGGTTGGGGATGAAATTACATCATAAGACTCCCCCGGCCTTGTTCAGTCTGACAGATAAAGCACCCAAGACCCCTGGTTCCCTGGATCGCGAAGAGTCTGTTACACGCTTTACATCGTGTTATCACCTCCATTGAACTATTTCAAACTTGGAAGAAAGAACAGCAGTCAATTGACTATGCACAATCTGCTTGTATGCCGGGATTGAAGCCTAGTCCCGGGGAAGCTAGTCAACCCAAACTTAGTGTTCCGAACCGGGTACAGTACACAAAGCACTCGGGCAAGAGTAAAATACAACGCACACTCGGTAGCCTGCTCAACTAGGCTCGGGGGATCACAAATCACCACCACAACATTAGCTAGATTGCAGCGATTGGTCTGGGACGGAGTGTGCTTCCTGGCTTGTGCTGGCGTGTGCCCTAGAGTCTGAGTCTTAAGGGATGTTTCAACCGTCATTATAGAGGTTTTGTGCGATATCGTGAACCTGAATTGCGGGGATAGCCCACCAAATATGACGCTTGCCGCTGGATTTTTTGGTGTGTTCGTTGTCTGCCCCTTACGTCATTTTGTGACCAGTTATCATACTTGTGTAACAAATCTTGCCTTCAATGCCAGCGCAAACTATACAAATATTTGGTAAACAAACGTGGAAACAAAGGCCCCGCTAAAACAGGCTTATCCGAGAGATATTCTTGAGAGCGTGTGCCCTGTCGAGCCCCCGGATCACTAACACACATAGGAGGGGGGGGGGGTCTCGTTGCTCCGGTGACAGGGAGAGTTCCGTTTGCGGCAGTGGTAAAGATGGCTCCCTAGAAAAGAGCTCGAACACCAAGATCGACTCCCCAAAGTTGTGCTGAGGTTTGGTGGATGGTCCAAAGCCTGAGGATCAGTGCACATTGACACTCCCGTTAAATAGCATCACAGCCTTAAGTTACTTATAAAATTCCCGGGGCACTCTGACAAAGTTGAATCTCGGTAAACCCTCCTAGTGAGTTAGGGTTAGGGTCGTAAGCATTCTACGCTGAATAGCAATAAATTCCAATTCATCAATGACCCTGCATCGTTCCCGCTGTTGGCTTTGGTACCATAGACCCGGATTCCGGGCATCCGGTTAATCTTGAACTGTACGGCATTCTGTGAGATTGTTCGCACAACCCGGCTTGGGATATGCCGGCCTTTATTTTAAAGATACCCTATTTTATCCTCGGGTGCAGTGTTATTACAGGGACCTAGCCTGATCCCAGGAGCTACATCGGAAAGCCCTGTTTTCGGGGTGCTCACAGGGCTGTCCGCCGGTAGTAGATATCCTTTACCTTCCACACTTCTAGTGGCGGTCATGTACTCGAGTGCTGCCCGGCATACCGGCCGTTTAACTTGCCCAACTGCGATGCGGAGGTTCAGCAAGTGGTCTGCCACCTGGTGTTTAAGGGGGTCGGACTACTTAACGGTACGTATCAAAAACTTTGCAGGCGCGCCACTTAACAACAAATTACAGCCATTGCGTGCTCACGCCTTGTTCGGAGCCTTTGCCGGTAGAGGTGTCTTCCCCAGTTTTCCTCCCTCTCCCTAATTCCTAGGGAAAAAAGACTCAATCGAACAGAAGCATCAATGGTCAAGGCTGGTCGAAAACCTCCCCGTTGAAAAACCTGCGAAAAAAACAAAAAAAAAGGGACCGCAGGCGGATCCTTTGGAACAATCTTATGCTAAGTCAGCCAACCAGACCCCGATAAATCATCCCCTCTATCTCCTCCACCTCACCTCCTCTCACCTTGATCTCCACCTATTCCGCTGCGAAGGAAATATTCACAAAGTCCCCAAAACCCCACTAAAGCGATCTGCATTCTTGCAAAATGTCTCCATGTGTCCGTTATTCGGGAAACCCGCCCACCACGGTATCAACAACGCTAAACAGGAGTCAAGGACAGTCCCCGCATGAACCACTGCCAGACCAGAACTCCCGCCAAAGTGACCCCGCATCAATGGTATTTATCAACGTTACCTTTGCGCCGACGACCCCTCCGCAGACCCCGACAGACTGGGCTCCACAACCGCTCCCAACTCGCGTTCCGGGGGTGGAGATCACAGCAGCGCATCCAACCGAGTCCCCGGCCAAGGTCGCCGTGAAGGTCGGCGATAGCCCATCCTTCTTTATCGCGACTCAGGAAAAGCCACAGAACGTGAAGCGTACAGAGTGTCCCCGCTGCGGCAGCACGTTCGCCGGGGCACAGAAGCTGAAGAGGCATCAGAAGAGCGGCGCCTGTGAGAGGCAGGGGGCTGAGACCTCTCCGGAAGTTAGGGAGGAAAGGGATGGGATTTGGAGGCGGTCTTGCCCGTTCTGTGAGAATTGCGGTACATACAAGACTAGGAATTCGGCTGTTGTTGCCGTTAGGCGGCATTATAAGGTGCGCCATCCCGAGAGGGATTTGGGGGATAAGAGGAGGAGGAGGACTAATGGGAGGGTTCCTGGCCGGGAGGGAGATGGAGGTGGAGGGAGTGATGGGGGGTTGATGTCGGCGGATGGTGGTGGGGAGGAGGAATATTTCATCCCCCCGGACGGAGAGGACTATGAGCCCATCCGACCATGAGGGAGGTTCGAGCCTGGGGCAGGAATGGATTGGCGAATCCATCGCGGTTTGAGGGAATCAATTATTAGGAATGGTGGGGAGAAAGAGAATGAATTGGGCTCCTTCTTTTGTTTTGCTTTTATTTATTTTTAAAGAAAAAAACCTCCGCTCTGGATTTCATAGGCACCTCTTCTCCAAAGGGTACTGTGTTTGCGAGATCATTTGGTTTTCAACACGGTATCTTGGCGTATGTTTTTTATTCCTCTCATTAAACTTTTCTTTACCCCTCTCGCTACAAGAACACTGTGGTGAACGAAGTAATTATCGTCCTCTCTGCTTATAACAATTGCATTTACCACCCAGCCCCTGGTTAAATCGTATCGGCCTTAAAACTAATAATCTTTCCTAGCACCACTGAGCGCCTCAACCTTGCTCTAATCACGCCAGAACCCCCCGGGGCTACCCCACCAACGGACCTCCTTCACCGCAAAATTCCGACAGCCCTACCGACCAGGCTGCGGTGCATCCAACACAGCATCATAACCCCACTTCCCTCTATCAAAAAATCTCAAACTTAGCTTTCATAGTCCCCCACCGCAAGGCAAACAATCCACCATATCACACCTCACGACGCCTACGATATACTGCCCCATCCCTTTCCCCACTCTCCACTTCGATGCAATTGAGCTATCAGTATGATACGTGGTATAATAACATACAATAAATAAGGCGGGGGCCAACACACAACACCTTACTCCCGCAGCCCTGCCAGCACAAAGTGATGACCACCGGGGGTTCCGCAGTCACATGACCCATGTAGGCTTGCCGAATACGGCTCTGTTCCGGATTAGGAATTTCAGGGCAAACCCCGCTAGTACTGGTGGAGCGCTGCTATCCTATGGTAGATGCCGAGCACTTGAAACCGCGAAAAACTGACTCATGAAGGGCCCTCGAAAATCTCCAACCACAACCACATCTCTAGGATGATGTGACTTGGTAGAGGTGCTCGGAAGACACTCCTCTCTAATCATCTGTTTTTTTTGGTTCCAATAAGAACAATCCTCATGCAGATAGAATCTCGAATTACCCATCGACGCGCGTTTCGAAGCTCTTCGAAACCAGCCCCACTTTTTTTCAATGTATTATGTAAGCAAGTTGAAACACATTGGCGTTGGTTGATTTCTGGGGTCTGGCGCCATACCCAGGTAAGTTGAGATATGGTAGAGGATAATAGCGGTGGACGAATGGGTTTAAGCGCTGGACGCCGCATGGGTTGTTTGGAGCGGGGCTTTCATGAACTCGGGGGATTGAAGTACTTGACAACTTCGACCGGCAAAGGGGGGTAAAACTAAACCACCCTATATGTGAATTTTGTTTAGATCCTCGCTGGAGACTTTCTGGGGATTTTTCGAAAAGGATAATCAAACTTGAGAATTCGGCTCGAAACGGGGAAAACCTAACGTATCATAGTGCCGGTATATCCGCTATCCTACTTTTTTGTACCCCCCTCTCCCTACCCTCAACCGCAATTAGGAATTCCAGACACTTACGATTTTTGAATTCTGCGTTTCCCCGTCCAGCCCAATTCTGAGCCCAATTCGTGGCTGGGTTAGTTTTTTTTCCGTCTCTGGGGGTGTGTTTTTGCTGTGCCTTTCGCCCTCTTTTCAGAAAGGGGGGTTCTGGACTTCATAGCACACCGTCCAATCATTCAATTTTTTATCGTATACAGCGCTCTCCTATACCGGTATAGGCAAAAAGGTCGTTTGTATATATAATACTTTACTCTTGTTGCACTGGGGTTTTTAAACCGCCTGGCAGCTTCAAAATGTTAAACCCCCGTTTAGGTTATCTACCAGCCACGGCCCGGACCTTACACGTCCTGTGTAGGGTACAAGCCAGGAAGGCTTCTCCAGAGCCTCAGCGGAGTGTAGCATCCGATAGCCTTCGAATGAGCTACAGAGGGGCTGGTGGTCTCCCCCATCCTCTAAAATGTGATTTGGGGAAAATTATTGCCAGGACTAGACGGACTACCCTGTTGTAAACGCGATTGAAGGAGATCCTAGGTTCCTGAATGTGGGCTGTGTGCGCAAGTAGGATATTCCTTCAGTTACCATAACCCTATCACTTCAATCAGGTGACTCACCAAAACTTACCCCAATCTGCAATCGGAAATAGGTACCTCTCCACTTTTTCTATAAATCTCCCTCTTCCTTCTCTTTCATCACACCGCCACCACGCATCAAGCAACCTCTCCCTCGCTACACACAAAAATCTCCCGCGCACCAGGCATAATTGTCCAATTTACCTGCCATGTCTCCAAAACCAAAGAAAGCTATCTCTACTAGTAAGACTACTAGTAAGCACAAGGTTAGCACACCCTTTTCATTTTCTTAGAGCACAAACTCATTAATCCTGACATACACAGCTTGTCACTCGAAAAGCCACTCGCGACACGCTCAAAAAAGTCCGTCAAGAGATTGACAGAGTCATGAGATCTCTCCCTGACCTGGTTGAAATTGAAGACTCAATCAAGCTCTTTGGGACTAAACTCGACAAACTCCAATCCGAAATGGAGGGGCTCAATGAACGCATGGACGATGTGGAGGACCGGATCGATGACCTCCACGAAGCGGGGATGCATCCGGAGATCGAGTACCTTGAGCGCAAGATCCGTTGTCTCGATCAGGAAATCAGAGAGTTGAGGGGATTGCTACCCATTTCCAATGAGGCAGATGGGTTCGCTGCCAGAGTCGATGGACAAGGTGCATAGTTGTTGCCGTACGCTTTGAGAGGTTTATAGAACTCTGGATATGTAAGCCTGTATTTGCTGTCGACACTTAGCTCAATCTAGAGTCTATGGTCCCATCTAAAGTATGGGGTTACTAGAACCATCCAATAAAACTTCACATCACAACCTAGACCAAAACTCATTCAAGTGAATCAAGATAAATGTCAAACAAGCTGCCCTGTTTTGTGGGGTCGCTCCAATCAAGTGACTACCTCACAGAGCACAAGACCCCATTCTTTTCCATCATAGTAGCACCTGAAACCCGATGTTCCAAAGTATCTAGTGTGTCCATCTTCCGAGCATGATCGGACCGTCAGCTGTATCTATTTTTATCCTATACATGTGGAGTCGAGCGTATGATTAGAAGCACAACAGGTAACGACGTAACATACGTCCTGCATGGTTGATCATGTGTACTGTTTTCTTGTAGTTCCCTCCTCTGCTCTCCTTTTTTTTTATCACTACTCCTATCGTTCTACATAATCATCCAGTGTAGTACCAATCGAAGATTATTTCCTCACCTCATCCCCTATGCCCCTTGGTCAATTCCATTGATACACGGGTCTTCCACTCTTCACTATAGCTTTCCACTGTTGAACGTGGAACGTTCTGGACTGCTCACCATTTTCATATATTCCCATGCGCGTTGGATTAGGAACCTTCTCGCTACGACCTGTTACACACTAAACCTTCGAAAGATGTCTCACCAGCAGTAGCTTTATACCGATCTCCGACATCAACCCTGCATATCTAGTGCAACAGCATCAAAACCTCTATCCATTGACAATGAAACACGAACTATCATCAATAGCCCAACAAACATGACATCCGCGTTATACACTTAGTATTCAGCAAACCGGGTAACCACAACCTCGGTGCTTTGGTTCTCACCTCGGATGGGATTCGGCTGAGAAGTAAGAAAGAGCCCCAATACTGAAGAAACTGATCAAAGATATGGCATGCGCAGGAAGTGTGGTGTGGAGGAAAGGTCTTGTCTCACGGAGGATATAAGAAAGCCTGTTCTTCCCTTTGTTCCTTTGTTTTCAGTTCATCATCGCATTCATTATTTATTCACTTGGTCTCTCTACTTTTTTGTCGAAGTTATTCATTACCTTACACGATTCCATTATCTCTTTTTGTTTCTTTGATAACTTTTCTCTATCCAAATTGTTCGTACCAATAAAAGTTCGGCATCGCCAGATCACTGGAATTTATATTCGCTGCGCATAACCTTATAGTGTTGAACATCCACCCCCTTGTTCCGTACCCAATAGTGGCATATATTGCTGTGTGGCGACTAGGCATATTGGAGCGCTTGTGAGGGCTAAGCGACTTGCACTGCCAAGGACGGCGCCCAACTAGGCCTTGCAATGAAATTCACTTCGTAGTCCCTCACCTTCGGCCTGGGGCGCCAGACCGCTCGGAACGCTGACACATCCGGTGTTGCCAAGGACTCAGTCTTCGCATCCGGGAGGTCCGGATCAGATGGGCTCTGGGATATTTTCTACCATTTTTGAATGAGGAGGAACACTATGCCCCTCACAGTTGAATGCCCGAGCGGACTGTAGGAGCTGGCGTCCTGTGCGATACCTTAAACTAAAGAAATTAGCTCCACGCCTTCTCTCCCCTCCACACATCGTATCATACTACTAGTCATGGACACGATCATGATCGAGCATATAATGGGGGGCATGCTCGATCATGATCGGATCGAGGGGACCCCATGATAGAATGATTGATGAAACTTGGGACCCTGATCGAGTGATCAATCATGGACATTGCTCTAGCACGATCGAGTATAGTGGATCATCGACTATACTGAGTATGATCCATTTTGTGTTTACTTTTGGTTAGTATGTGGATTACTGTCAACTCTTTTCCGTTTTTCTCAACACAAGCACTGCCCTCTTCTCAGTTTGGTGCACAGAGTTGAACTAAATCTTTATCTATATAAACTTCTTCTCTCCTGACCTCGCAAGAATATTCCTTTATCCTAACAACCCCTCAAACAATCATTCTTGCACCGACCACTGGCACAAGCCATTCTGCCTTAGCAACTACCGCTCTCTACATTTTACACCCTAGTACTGTAAGTTGTCATATGAGTTGGATTGGATGTTAAATTGATTTTCTTCATTTCTTTAACATAAGGCAAATTCATTCTGTAGTGTGGCAAAATTGCAGCCTGCCTGATGCACGTTTGGCTCATTCAGTTTGGTACTTCCTTAGCGAGTGGAATCAGACAGATATATCAGGTTGTAGTACCAGGCCTGTAACATGTGTACATGTTCCGTTAACGGTACACAGGAGCGGGCAGTGCAGGACCTCCTATGTTTAGTTGATTTATATTTGGTTTATTTGATTTGTTTTCACATCAGCAAAAATTATTATAGGCTCCTGAGCTTCCTATGCATCAGACGCTCAGGATGCTCAGAACGTTAACCATTACTCTGGACGCGACGTCGGCTGGACATCAGATCCGGATGCCATTCCCCATCTACCCCTGCGTCCTCGATGTCCCGACGACGTCCACCACCAAGCGCATGCGTCCACATGCCCTCAGACCCAAAGCTCTCCCGCATCCGGACGTTCTCCTTCCTGTGTCTCCCTCGTCATTGCGGAATCCAACTCCACTCCAGCATCCGGAAGACTATCCGGATGCTTAGTCTTCCGGATGCTACACAGCGATATTTGAACCCCCTCTGCATCAATTGCCATGTCTGGCTATAGGCTCCCAATGCCTTCCAAAGAGCTCACATGTTCGTCGCGACGGCATCGTGATGGCTCACTTGCATACTCTCGACGGCGTCGTGATAGCACACATATTCCAGACGCCGTCTTGACGACGTCGTGATAGCTCACATGCATACTCTCGACGGTGTCATGATAGCACACATATTCCAGACGCCATCTCAATCGCTCCACTATTTATTCGTATTACAGAGTGCCATTCACAAAAGCTTCGAGGCGCTGGTGCCCCTTGTATCGTGACTTTGAACCCCATCAGCATCTTGATATTCTATTATTACTAGTCTACTGCGGTGACCAGGGCGTCCAGGAAACCCTGGCCACGGCGATTCTATGTTTCTGAGCTTTCGCTCAGATCTCGCTCAGAAATACACCCCAAATTGTCCTCGCAGCTCCACAGCTCGGCCAACCGAAATCTAATAGTTTACATTTCCTGCAAATCAAATTCCATAAACTCAACGGTTTACACATCGACAAGTCTACAAAAAACCATTCTGTCCCACGCCTGCGTCACTTTCCTGCGAGTCGTCCAGGCTCAACGATAGCCAACTGGCGAAACCCGGGCTCGCTGGCCCCTCTTGCGCTAGTCCCAGCATCCCCTCCTCTGCGTTACCTAGGCTCACCGGATCTGAATCTAGCATCTGAAGCACCTGCGCGAACAACCCCTGGTTGTAGTAAAATGGCAGTTCGCTCGCCTGGGATGCCTCTTGACTCTGCTGGTAGTGCTCCAAACCCCCAGTGTGATTGTTGAGCGGTTTCTGTTCCAGCACTGCAGCTCGTCTTGGATACCGGCTGGATGGCTGACGCCTGGATAGCTGACGCTCAAGTTCGGCATGGACTGCGTCATGACTGTGAGCAAAGCCTTCACAACTTTCTTGCATCATACGATGATTTTGCTGGATCCTGTCTGTGATCGTCTCACCCAGATTCCTGAGCATGAGTTGCTGCGTTGGCCGTGGTACAGCCCTCTAGGTGTTCTTCTGCCTTAACAAAAGGTCTTGCAAGATTTGATAGTCATCAGAACAAAAACCAAGGACAGGGGGGACATTGAGGGTCTCCTAAGTCCAACTGCGTCAGGCTTGAAGTCTGGAGGATCTTGATAGACCCCAAGTCGATATGGGCGTAGTTGGTGGTACAGGATTGCACAAGTGAGACACAGTATCATACGATTGACACGATTGATCAATTCCGGGTCTAGCATCCCAAGCGTTCTCTTGCCATTGAAATACTTACCATAGATGCCGTCGGCAATCTGAGGCGCGAGGAGCCGGAATGATATAGGCTGCATCCAGGTCATAGTCATTCATGATTGGAAGTCCTGGTTGGGCGACAGGCGCGGGGCGGATACACACATCATACACATTTGAGGGACACATGAACCTGTTATCCTTGAGAAGGTATTCGACTCTACGAGCGATGGCAGTGGGGTCACCTGGTAGTCCGTATAATTCCCGTATATGATTTTTTATATAATGGACGAACTGCGCCCGCACGCTAGAGTGTTTTTGACATATCTTTCGTAGATAGTGCAGCACCATTTATGTTTGTGACCTCTGACATACAATGTCTATACTCTTCCACAATGGTTCAATATTTCCCGCATCCGCAATCTCATCTTGCGTGCGACTCCAAACACTGTCGACCTCAGACATCAAAGCAACCGGGTTTGGGACTGGGTTAATATAAAGGGTGTACTGAAGCATCAGATTCTTTGGTACACCTAGGATTTCCCCCTCTACGCCTATCACCGTGTTTCGCCGCGAATTAATTACATGCTGGACAGACGTAGTTTCTCTTGTACTCGGTTCGCCTGGTGGACTCGAGCTCCTGATACCAGACGTTGTTCTGCTAGGGACGCCAAGTGGGGAGGAATACCGTGCTACGCTTGATGATGGGAATGTCGCTGGGGACAAGGGCCTACCGGGAGTTATGGTCACACGGGCGGCGGGTGTCCGTGGGACAATTGCTGCCTCCTGTGAACCAGAGTTGGTCAAAATTCGCACAGTCCTTGGGCGGTTGTTTCCGTGTGTCTCCACCAATCTTGGCCCACAATGACGGCTAGGTGTTGTCTCATCTGCACCACCGAGGTTCGCTCCTTCAGGTTCGGTGTTCGGTTCAGTTTCGTTGCCCGGATGTGACATCTGATACTGATCGCTGCTAGCGTCGCTGAGGCGGACGCGTTCCATATGCTCTTGTCCGTCAGCCTCCATCTCAGGTTCAGTATATGCTGTGGTCTGAATTTTGGTACTCCAGAGGCACTTGGCCCGTTGTTGTAACGTTTCCTTATCGGTTCTTGTTACACTGAGAACCTTTAAGAAACTGTCCCGGGTTGTGCACTTGAAATCCTAGCCAAAGGGTGTCCTAGATGGATTGATCAAGCGGAGGCTCCAAAAGGTTGTTAGATAAAACCTTTTACATTATCGCTAAGGTCTTGAAGTGTTTTGTCGCTTCTCACTATCGTGGCGAACGGAAGAGGTAACTATCCAACCAAGTATATTGAAAACTCTGTCTGTCGAAGTCTGCCCTTTCTAAGTCCGAAAGATGCAACCTTTAAATACATGGCCGGCTTTTCCTAAAGCCTTGCTCCTACGAGCACAGCTCGTATCCTAAAACAACTATGATATCAATTCAATACTATCAAATAATACATAAAACATTCAAGGTATCAAATGATCCCTTTGAAACCAAACTTCAAACAACCCGAGTATCCAATTATACTTCCGAATCATAATCAGGAAAAACAACAACCGCGTATCTAGAAACCAAACATAAAACAAACTAGGTATCAAACAATACGTCCTGCATAACTTCACAAGGCTACAGCCACAAAGCTCGTATCCTGAAACCAAACTAATCCTAAAGGAAGTCGATTAGTAGCCATAGTACCAGTACCGGTTACAGTCATACTAGAAGCTGTCTCCCGATTGGTGGTGGGGAACAATTACGACGCGACGATTCAGCATGATTGGAGCTGCCGGATTGGGTCTGTTGTGTTACCGATGTGGACAGCGAATCCGCTAGTACGACATCGGGTTTACGCCCGTTGATATTGCCTCCGGTGAAGTTGGCTGATCGATCCCATGGCGTCGGGTATGACATCGCGCCTTCCCCGGCTCAGATTGCCAACTCATGGAGTTGGCTGGCTCGACCCCATGGAGTCGGGTATAATGTCGCGCCTGCGCCTGTTACGATTGCCCACCCGGCGTGCTGGCCGACTGCTGGAATTCGGATGCATGTGGGATATAGGACGGGTAGTGAACGTTGGTAAAGATTGGAGTAAATCTGCCAATTAGATATGTCGAGTTTGGTGGAAGCAAGGAGTGAGTATTATCCTTTCATCGAAGAGGATGGGTTAGGTCTTATACCTGAACGCTAGGATTTAGGGGTGTGGTAGGCTCACTTACTATCAATGAGTATGCAAGGGAAGGATGTGCCTACACAAAGGGGTTTAGTTTAAAATTTCAATACCCCATGCGCGGTGCAGGAATTAGGACTGACAGGTCTATCGTGAGACAAAAGTAGACGAAATGAAGGTGTCGCTAACGTCGCCGGACATGCAAAATCTAGCTGCAAGCAGTATCGGTTAGCGACGAGGGATGTTCGCGAGATACTCACCGCGCCAAAAGAGGATTAGGAGCATCTACTCTCATGTTCCAGCGTCGAATCATCACCACCAACAGAAACTGGATTCAAGGAATACAGTACTGCCTTGTGAATAATCTGACGCAGGCGGTTGACGCCAGACCGGATATAACTATGCACAGACTATCAGTTGGTATGACAGTGAAAGAATTGCCCGCGATGGGTATTGGAATTATGGCCATCGTAGCCGCACCCGCGACGCAGACAATCGCAACATTGGTAGGGCACATCATACTGTCGTCAGGAGAGTTAGACGGGACGTCCGATGCAGGACATTTCCCTACAAAACAGGGGTTTGAGATCGTGAAGCCTCAAGTTGGGCTTTGGAGCTGAAATTCAAGACCTCCATAGGACCCGACACACGGGGGTCGGGTGTCAGAACAAAAGGTGAAATCACGGTGGCGTCAATGTTGCTGGGCGAAAGCTAGCTACGAGCAGCATGGGCTGACGACGAGGGTACCAGAGAAACCCACTACGCTAAAAGAGGACAATCGGGCGAATCTACTCACATCTCCGAAGGGCGAAGCTGCTCCACTTAGCTCCTTGAAAACATATTGAGAGGAATAGAACCTTGTGGTTTACGCCGGACCAGACATAACTATGCACAGACTATCACTCTGTATGAGAGTAAAAGAATTGTCTATAATCTGAATTGGAATGCTTGCCATCGTGGCGGCGCCCGCGACACGGACAATCGTAACATTGATAGGACACAGGATACTGTCCTCGGGAGAACCACAAGGAATGCAGAGTCCAAAGGTTGAGAGTTTCCCTACCAAATGGGGCTTTGACATCGTGAAGATTCAAGTTCGGCTTTGGAGCTGAAATCCATAGGACCCCACATGCAGGTATTGGGCGTCGGAAAAAATATGCGAAATGCTCGTGGCACAAATGTCGCTCGCTGGGCCCAAGCTAGCTGAAATCAGCATTGATTGACGACGAGATTGCACGGAAAACATGCACCATGCCAAAAGAGGATTAGGAGTATCAACTCTCATCTCCGAACAGCGAATCAGCACCACTCAGCACCCTGAAAGCTGTATGCAAGGAATATAACATTGTGAATGATCTGACGCTGGCGGATCATATCTACTGATGTGATGTGCACAAATATAGTAACTAGCAACGAGATTCTAAAAGTAGCCAATACCTGACGCCAAAGTAAGGGGGTACAAGGAATTGATGACTATTGTATAGGGGATAGGAATACGAAAATGTAAAGAATATGAGACGTCTAGGAAGTGTGTAGCTGACACGAAACCCTAAGACAATATGAAACGTCTTGGAAGCGTGTAGAAGTAATGTGGAATTTTTGGGGTGGCGTGAAAAGAATTATCGGGAAGTGGCAAGAACATTCAAGTTCATGTTCTGTGACTCTGTCGACGGCCTCTCCCACGTGAGGGGGCAGTGTGAGTCGGGGGTTAAGGTTTGTTGTGTGGTTTGGGGTTGGGCACGTGGGCCGTATTCGTCGCATTTGGGGGGCGGGTATCCAAAGATCCCCCTGCTGTAATTTGCTGGAGTGGGTGGGGGTTTGTGGTATCATGAGGAACGCGCAGCATAGGCACAGGAGAAGTGGTAGTTGAGTGAGAAGGGGTCAGAGCAGGGGGGTAGACGCTGCTCGAGTAAACGTCTGAGGCGCAGGGGTGGGGGACTGGGCCCGATGAATGTCGCGATCTTCTGGTGGTTCTGATTCGGCAGCAGGTGTGTCTACAGTACCGTCGTGCCCACGCCCTGAGCCACGATGCTCTCTAGTCCTGCGCGCCACACCGCTCGATCCTGGTCGGGGCACCACAGCCTCTTGTTCGCGAGTCTTCCAGAGTTTTGCAAGCCAGGTATCCTTTTGATCAATAGCCCTCAGGACTCAAGCCCGCTCCTGCTTAGATAGCCCAGTGTCTGAATCCAGGTGTCGTGAATTCCCGGTACGTCTGCCTGGTGGATCTCCGACGGGAGAATAATCGCTCCCTGAGGTGTTTCCGCGCTCCGATTTACCGCTGTCCCCGTCGTTGTCCTAGATATATGATTAGATAAGATGTTGCATGAGAATAAAAGAAAACTTAGGTCATCCCCTTGAATAATGACTCTACCACGCCGATCAGGAGTGTGAACCTGTCCTGGTGGCACCCGATCATCGTCGTGATAACCGTGATCAACATTGTCCTCGTCTTGGCTGCCGCTGCCGTGTTTGAGACTCTTGTCGTTGTTGTCGTTGTCCCAGGCTCCAATGTTATCCCAGTGCCCCCACAGGTCCCAGGCCTTACAATCGAAAAATGGATGTCCACCGGAGGCTGGTGCCAGGGTTTCGTCTCGGCCCTCTCCCTGATCCTGGTGTGACTCCAGCACAGGAGATCAAGAGGATCTTTGCCAGGCTTATCGAGCAGCCACACCTGGATGGCATCGTCTGTATATAAAATTATGAGCTCCAGGACGGGGAGGGGGTCCAACGGTCACAGGCGTAACACGCTGGCTCCTTGCCCAGTTGCCCCGATGAGATATCAGGGATATTGGATGGAATCCTCTACATTTTGTCGCTTGAGCACACCGAGTAGGGATTGCAAGTTCGGCGATGGTAAGACTCCCGACACAATCCCTCTGCCCAAGTGTTCGTCATACCAGGGGTAGTGCAGGAAGGGGTGCCCGGCTTTTGTTGCGCCTGTTTGTTGAATAATCTGGATCCTGATCGGCCTTTGGCAGTACGGAGAGGCCCAAACGTATTGGGCCACTGGAAAAACTGTGAGTACTAGTCGTAGATAGGCTTCGTTACGGGGCCCTGTTTCTGAGGAGCGGGGACAAAATAACCTAGGTTTTTCTTATTAACTGGCTGAAAAAGTCATGCAAATCAGACCAGAACTGACAGAGATAGAGCTCTTTGAAGTTAGACAACCTCAAAGAACCCTATCTCACTCAGCTTTGGTCCGATTTGCACGATTCCTTTTTTAATCCGCATTTAATAACCTGCTCTTGGTGCTCCGTTTGTCAGAAACAGGGCCCCGGAACGAACGCTAGTCGTAGAATCGCATATTGTAAATGGGCCCGAACACTGACTCTGAACATGACAGACTTCTGCATATATTTGATCCTGTGCCCGTTCCGCACGGAGACGATTGTTCGTGGCCTGAAGCTTCTTGGCTGTGTTGTTAACCAACACTCTTATTTGACGTTCGACTTTATCGACATCTTCGGGGCGGTGGTTTGTTTCGATTAATTTAATTCGGCCTTTGACAGGGATGAGGGAGCATGCGAAACTGAGTACCGAGTCCATTTGGGTGCCAGTCAGACTGGTAGGGTTCCACCCGAGCACCATGATGTATGCTTGAACTTGTTCGCGCCACCCCTTGTACACAGCTGTAGGCTCGCGAGCATTCAAGAACCCACACCAGCTTTTAGCGTAGGATATCTCCCCATAGCGCTCCCTGATTCCAGCTGTGGTTAGGTCGCAAATTTCTGACATATGCGTGGTATGTTTGACCCGCACCTTGAATACTCCATGGCTGGCTCAAAGGGTGGTCTTGCACCGGACGTCAAAGAACGACTATTGAAGTTGAAATGTTAGATCATATCTGGACCTTCCGGAATGTGTGATCATGCTAAACAGAGAAGACTTCTTACGTCCTTGACGCCTCACCGGCAATGGCAGCTGCACGAGGATGGCTTTTTCAGCCTTTTGTGCTCGTGGCGTCAACCCCCTGGGGCTGAATTGTTTGGTGTCTGGGAATAACAGAAAGGTTAAGGTAATGCGCTCTTAAATTGATGAAGAGATAGTCCTTACTTTGACCTTTCACCTGAGGCATGCGTTTTTCTCAATGGAGCCATTTGATATACGTACGAGGGGAGAAGATGTTTGGAAGTAAACGCTAGACGGATAGTGTAGAGGTGAAAGATGGGCGGTAGGTGGCCTTGTTATACTGCGCGTACACAACAACATGTACGGCACTGTGGGCGTGTTGGACTGAGGGAATTTCGCCAGGCATTTGTGTGTGTGAGGTTCATTCTGTAATAGCCCTATGGGATACGATCTGGTGTGTCGTCAATC
>Ga0307510_10003688_pt1 | contig 17883 bp, 10 predicted proteins | sample 12_EM_MG_FD_207224 | JGI IMG/M metagenome (GOLD analysis project Ga0307510, IMG submission 207224) | Populus trichocarpa ectomycorrhiza microbial communities from riparian zone in the Pacific Northwest, United States - 12_EM | ecosystem: Host-associated > Plants > Roots > Unclassified | place...
CATGAATTGACAAAAACTTTAGTAAATGTGCCCAGTTTGAATTACCTCATACATTTAGAAGAGTTGGGTTCATTGTTCAGCGAAGGAGGTGATTTTTTTTTCCAGCTTTTTTTCTTTCATTTTTGCCATTCTTTTTTTAATTTTATATTTTAATATTTATTAGATTTTGAATTTGTTATTCAATTTATTTTCTATAAAGTTATTACAGTTTCAAATAAACATCCCAGTTCATGTAATTAATTAAAAAATAATTTTTAAAAAATAATTCTTAGAACTAGTGTAACTAATTATTAAGATTATAAATTTAGACGAATTAAGTTGTAAAGTCTAGGTTGAATTACCGTCTCGGTCGTCTTAATATAAAAACAAAATAATCTTGAATTTTTTTTTTAAAAGCTTGATCAAGTTTTAGCAATGGTATGCTCTTACGTCCTAAATGAATTTTTTAGTAATATTTTCCATTTGTTTTCTGAAAATATTTTTTTACAACGTTTTGACAAAAAAAAAGAAGTTATTTTTTCATATGTTCCTTTAGGAGTGAAAAATATGCTGGGACCCGTCTGATGTCGACAGTCCAAAGACCAGAGAGCGTTGACTTAACCGGAAGCGCACGGGTTTCCACATACAACCAGAACAGGCTAGCTTACGCCGATATTTGTATTTAATAATTCGCCTAAGAGGAAGCATATTCTCCTTTCTGAACTTCATTTTCACTGCCTTTTGTCTCTTACAGTTGTGCTGTCTTTTATTTCTGTTTGGATTTTATCCTCAGTGTTGATTACAAATCACTCAATTTTGCCAAAATATTAAGACAGTTCAAAGTCGATGGCGAGGGCATCCAAAGGAAAGATGTGATAATCCTATAAGTTTCCTAATGACATTTGAAATTAGGTTTTTGATAAATAAATATTGCCATTAAAGAAGGAATCAACTATGATTGCTTTTCTTAATTAGAGTTTGATTAATAACAAATTAGTACTTCGCCCATATTGAGAGTGCTGCTCGAATGAAGAATTGTTAAAATTTATTCTTTTTGGTTAATTTTTTTTTTTTTTTATGTTTTTAGATTGTTTTGATGTGTTAATATTAAAAATAAATTTTAAAAATTATATGATTTTGATGCACTTCTGAATAAAAAATACTTTAAAAATAACCATAATCATACTCTTAAATATCCTTTTCTTCTTGGAACAAGTAACTTTAGACTTTACGAACCACTTCCGTTATGAATTCACAAACAATCAGACATTTAAATTATCTACACAAATCATAAAACCATTACCTTCTTTACTAAATAAATTGGGATTGTTTGTCCAGCTTCACTTCTATTTTTTTTTTAATTTAGTCCTTTATTTTTTTTCCTACTTCCCCATTTCTTTTTCAATTTTGTTATTTTTCTTCTGAGTTTAATCTTTAGATTTTTTAAACATTTTTCTAGGTTATTTTTGGACTGGCCAAGTTGACTGGATCATGTCGAGACAAACTCTTACATGGTTTTGTTTTTAACTTGGGCTAGGTGAGGAATCTAGTTGAAAGGTTTTTTCCTATTAATTTCATTTTTTTAAAAAATTTCATCCCTAGATTTTCTTTATAAGTCGACTGGGCTGCCTTTGGACTGACTAAGATAACTGGGTCACGTCAGAACAACTCCTACCAATTTAACTTTAAACCCGAGTTAGGTTAGGAGTTGGATTGAGAGGTTTCAAGTTTTACCCACTTGGTGAATTTAATAACAATTTCAAATAATTTTCTATAACCTCTAATTTTTTTGTTATGTTCAATTTTTTTTTATTTAACCAGCAGTGCAACACAGGCTTGTAAAATAATATGATCTATAAGACTTCTCATATATGATTTACACAAAAAACTCAAACAAGTGACGATCATCAATGTAACAATGACTAGCAACCTCTTTGTTTATTGATACAATCCATATTGAAGCTCTATTCGGCCCAACCAAGTTGATGATGCTCTCAACCTAATCAAGTCAGTCTAGGTTCGGTTTGGTTCAAGGTTTATTAGGGTTGCATAATGGCAGCAACGTGAGGTATGTTTATGCTTTATCTTGAGTCCATTATGGGTTTTAATTATTTGTGTAGGTTTTGACAATAAAGGTTCTTAGTTTGGAAATGAGTAATTAATGTTCCAAAGTCCTTTTATCACAAGGATTTCTTAAGTATCATAGCTACATAAGAAAAGAGGGCTGATAACAATATTTGTGTACTTATTTTTAGAAAGTTTCTATATGGTAAAAGGAGAGCAATAAAGGCGAAAGCAAAAAGGAACATTCATTGTTATTGCCTTTCCATGTTTTGCAAGAATCCCATGCTTTTCAAGGAAGCTAAAGGGGTGACATCTAAGAGATTTAATCCAGCAATTAAAACAGAAGTTTTCCTAGCATTCTTGGGACATCAAAGGTGGCTACAACAATCTTGAACCTTCTAAGATACTAATTTCATCTATAAGGGATTTTTAAGCAAATAAAACACTTATTTTGAGCAATTTATGTTGTTTCATGCTAAATTAAGTTATTATTTGGGTTTTGTGTTTTTTTTTATATTAATTCTCATTCATTTTGGACTTGTTTTGTTTTAGTTTGGGTTTTATTTTTTAAATTGGGTTTATGACAGCCCATTAGTTATTATTTAGGGTATATTAAGTATTTTGAATTTTAGTTTTAGTTAGGTTTTGTTTTTTCCCATTGGTTTATGATTTAAAGGGGGGTTTATTAGAGTTATTTGATGAGATTATTTACAAGTATGTGTGTTTTAAATTTTAACAACCTTGTTATTTGAATCAGATTAATGTGTTTTTTTTTAGAACAACATCTATCTCTTTATTTATCAAAGAACAATCAAACTTATCAAAGTATAACTAACTTTGTGGCATTCTTTCTATACTTGAGGTTTTTGGTTCATATAATCAATGGGTCCAAGTTCATTTCAATATCTTTGGTTATCTGATTTAGGTAATCTTTGGGTCAAGGTTCTTTTTGCAATCCAATTTTTAGCTTTTCGAGTTTGTCGTTTGCTTCATTGTGGGTTCAAGACTCTTTACTTTTCAGGTTTGTATCAGAGCTTCGCTTTAAAAATCGAGTGCTATCTATCCTTTTAACTTTTTATTGTTTAGGTTTCATTTCACATCTAAATTCTTTTGTTTTCTCATGTTCTTTACTGTCTAGATTAGTGTTTTACGATCTTAGATAAAAAAAAAAGTTTATATTCTATCCATAATTGTCTATTTAGGTAAAAAATAAGAAGCAAAATCACAAAACACAACAAGGCTATTACAAATCAAGTTCTGTCAAGAAATTACAAGGTTTAAGTTTTTGGTTCATAAATCAATTTCTTACATAGTTCATTGGTTCAATTCTTTAGGTTTTTTATTTCCAAATTTATAGCTCTGTCAGTTTGGGTGTATAGAGTTCAATATTGAATTTGGGTCAGATTTCTTATTCCCATCGTGTTTTATCTTATTAAAAGCCTTTTAAGTGAAACACAAGAGGAGTGAAAACACGTGAGGGAGTGAGTAAGAATATAATTTTGTTACCACTAACATGAATGTTTTTAGATTACAACATGTGTTTTAATGAAGCATCACCACTAAGAGGGAAGTACAATCAGGATTTTAGGTTTTAAGCCCTACAATAACAATTAGAGAGGATGACTTTGATGTTTGGTGAGGTGCAAGACCAAATGTAGAGGTAAGAGGCCATAATTGCTAGTTTGCAAGGTAGGGTAGATAGGATGCACAAAAGGCATCCTAATCCAATTTTTGTTGAGGGCGTTGATGGGAGGGATGAGAACTATGATAATGCATCAATAAACCATGGAGATAAGTTTCAACAACCTAAAAACCAAAGGGATAAGGGCTTTTAACATGTTGGTCAATTCAGCTATAGGGATGATTTTGGGAATCTTAGGCATCGTGATAAAACAAGTTTTTGTTTCATTTTCTATTAAGAAATATTATGATAAGGTGTTATATGATCAAGGGCAACAACAACAATCCTAGACCTTCTAAGATATTGATTTCGGCTATAAGGGGTTCTTAAGCAAGGAAAACATTTGTTATAGGCTATTTAAGTTGATTCATGCTAAACTAAGTTATTAATTGGGTTTTGTGCTCTTTTTATTTTTTATCATTAATTTTGGACTTGTTTAGTTTTAATTTGGGTTCATGATAACTCATTAGTCATTGTTTAGGGTTTATTAAGTATTTTAGGTTTTAGTTTTAGTTGGGTTTTTTTTTGGGCATTTGATATATAATTCAAAGGGGGTTTATTAGAGTTATTTGATAAGACTATTTAAGTGTTTGTATGCTGTAAATTTTGGTAGCCCTGTTATTTGAATTGAATTTATATGTTTGCTTATACAAGAACAATTAACTTATCAAAGTATAATTAACTTTGTGGTGTTTTTCCTATACTTAAGGTTCTTGGTTCATATAATTAATGGATCCAAGTTCTTTCCAATATCTTTGTTTCTTTGATTAAGATAATTTTTGGGTCAATGTTTCTTTATTGTGGGTTTAAGAGTTCATATAATTTACATCTCAATATAACAATACATAAAAAAAGTGAAGACCAAAGTAAAACACAATAACAAGTAGGGTCGTACAATTGTAAGAGTTTAAAATTTAGATATTGATATGAAATTTAATTAAGAAGTTAGCAGATTTTCACGAAGGAGTTATATAATTAATTTAACTACAATTAAAAAGCATCAGCCTTTCACTATGCGAATCCATAGTGAGAGGTTGATTTTGCCCTTGGTGGGCAAAGTTAGCTATAGGGGTATATGAGTTTTTTCCATGAGGCTGATCAATAATTATGTTAAAGAAGGGTGTTAATTAGTAATTTTATGTTTTTTCTATAGCGTAATTACCAAATAACCCTTAAAAAAATTCCCTTTGGTTCAGGGGCTTTTCAGGTTTTTTTCTATTTTTTGTGCATGTTAATTACTTAAATGTCCCTAAATAATAAACTCCTTTTACTATGGATGCAAGGTTATTTTAGGTTTTTTGCTATGGGTTTTTTTTTTTTTTTTGTAATTCTTATGTAGGATTAGAGGTGATTTGATATTTTAATATATAAATTAATTTTAAATTCAAAAAGCTGCTAGCGCCGCCCGGGTGCTTCTGGTGGCGCGTGCGGCGCCCACACAACGTCGAATGCCGTTGTCCGGGGCGGCATTCGAGGCGCCTCACCACCCCTGTCACGGTGGTGAGGTGCATGTTTGTTGGCGGTACGCGGAGGGGCGTCGACAAAGAGTTTTTCTCTTCTTTCCTCTTTTCCCTCTCTCTACCTAGAAAAAACATGTTGACTATTGCAAAACAAAAAAACAAAAAAATCTAGCTATTTGTTTGTTAAGTTAAATTAAGTTCTTATTCTTTTAATTGCAACGTGTTTGGTCTGGAATAAGTTATTGAGTTAATTTGTTTTTTCAATTCCATCTCTTGATACTTTATTTTTATATCAGATTTGGTCCTCATTCTTTAAATTGCAATGTATTTGGTCTTGGATCATATATTAAGTTAATTTTTTTTCAATTGCATCCCTTACACTTTGTTTTTATATTAGATTTGGTCTTTATTTTTTTTAATTATGATGTTTTTCATCATGAATCATTTTTTGAATTAATTTATCTTTGGATTTCATCACTTAACATTTTATTTTTATATCAAATATGATTCTCATTCTTTTAATTGTTATTTTTAGTTAATCTTATCCTTTTCTTAATTGAAATTGTTTTTCAATTTCATCCCTTATGATTTGTTTTTTTATGTCAAATTTGGTTCTCTTTCTTTTCAAATCTATATTTTTCAAATCGTTTTTTAATTTGTTTTTTTTTTCATGTTTATCTCTAATTATTTTGGTTGGTTTATAATTTTACATTATTTTCCTTTAGCCTTTACTTTGTAATCTGGTCTCATGATCTGTGTCATAAATTTTGAAAGTTATACTGAGTTCGCTTTAGTTATTTTTAATTATTTTTAAAAATTTCATCTATCCTTATTGAGTTCGTTGGAAATTGATTTTCTTTGTTTTTTATGTTTGGATTCTTTTGTGAATTTGATTTTTTTTTATTTTACCTTTCAATTCAATATTTTTTGGTATTTAAGGTTTGACATGATACTAGTCTTGGGTTTTAATGACTTTACTTGGTTTTACTAGTGTTTTTTTTTAATATATTTTTATGATTTTTTTTTAAATTTTATTATTTTATATTTTGATTTATAAAATTTAATGATCATTATTTTTTTAGTTTTTTTTTTTGATTTACGTGGGGTGTCCGGGCCAGCTTACGCGCACCACTACTATTCCCCACGGCCCACTGGACATCCTGCAAGCCCAGGAGCAGGTAAGGCACCGCGGGGGTGACAGGCGTGTACATAGAGGGTCGAACCCGGGACAGGGGCGGAACAAGTCACACGATTGATCACAGCAGCTAGACCCTCAAGTGCATTTTATTTTATTATATTGAATTTATGATTTTTTTTATTTAATTTTTAAAATATAATAACAACACTTTGACATTAGCTTTTTTAACGGTAAAGAAGGCAAAGCATGTGAAATCAATCTAGTTATTTATTATATCCGTTAGCCACCAATCTTCTTCTCTCACACGCCATCATCGTTTAAAACGTATAATAAAGCAGCCCATTTTTCAAGAGAAAATAAAACACACACACTTCCTCTCACTCAATTCTATTTTCCGGGAAAAATCAATTTCTATTTCTGTATCCGTTGGAATAGAATGATGGATCTGTGGGCAGTCCATGTAAAGAATACAACTGGAAGCCCTTTTTGTTTGAGAAATCATTCAATTCCAGAGAAATCATTTGTTTCCTCCAATTTTGGGAAATTTAGGGTTTTGAAGCATAAAATTTCTTCTTCCGGGTATCATTCTTTGGGAGTTAAAGCTATGGCTAAGAAGAATAGTAATGATAACTCCAATTCCTCTTCTCCTTCTCCTTCTGGTGCGTTTTTTTGTTTTATTTTGTTTTTGATATTAAGGTTTTTATTCATATTGAAATTTAGGGTTGAATTATTGGTTTGATTTGTGTTTATCATTTTTGGTGTGGTTTTGATGATACTATGTGATTTGATATTTGTATTGAATAAAAAAGAGATTGAGATTGAATTGATGAAAAGAAATGGACTTTATTTAGTATAATTTTTTTCTTCTTATTTTTGTTTTTTTTATGCAATTAGAGAAATTTGAAGGGATTGGAAAGAGTGAATCCGAAGAGAAGTGACCCGTTTGGATTTGGTTGACTTTCTGAGGATGGCAAATTTTTGGTGAAATTATGAAAATTACTGCGAGGGATAATGGAATTGTAAGTGGATATGTTGAAATCATAAATCTGTAGGTAAAAATGTCATGGAAAACCCAGTTCCTCTAGTTTGTGTGATTTAAAGTTTCGGTTGATTTGGACAGACACATGCTCTAGTTTGCTTGACGTAATTGGGTAGCTGACTTAGGCTGTTTGTTTTTGTGGTTGAAATTGCGCTTAGGTGCGTTTCAAAATTGTGTTTGACATGAAAAATATCAAATGGATGTTTTTTTAGTGTTTTCCAATAATTTTGATGTGCTGATATTAAAAAAAAAATAATAATTTTGATGCATTTTCAAGCAGAAAAACACTCTGCACCACAATACCAAACACACTATAACTCTTTATGTGGTTAAGTTGTAGCCGGCTGATTTTCTTGAAGGATTATTATGGTTATTGAGATCAGCAATGCTGCATCTTTTGTTAGAGATAAAGGTTGTAGCTTTAGGATTTTTGATAAGTGAATTGTTAAGTTTTGCTCAGAGTTTATTTAGTCAACCAGTGCATTGATTGATAAAATTATTATTGAAGTTTGGCTTTGTTGTAGCTGCCTGATGTGAAATAAATTGTAACTTTAATAAATGGAAAGAATAAAATGGAAAATTGGTTGGGCTAGAGCATATATGATATCTTTCGAAGACACCGGTCCTTTCAAGATCCCTAAGATCTCCCCTCTACAGCCTTATCAACTCCATCTCCCTCATTCTCTAGGATGGCTGAAAATAATATTTTTAAAATATATTCTGATTGTGGAGTTTGGTAGAATGGATGAAAAAAACTTTTGTGTGATAAATTGACCTGTATAAAATCCTTCAATTCATCATATACAAGAGTCATGCAAGACTCGACTCAAAGGGATTTTGAAAGGTTAAAGTTAGATATTTGAATATTAATAGAAATTTAGTAGTGTTAATTTTTTCATTACAAACTCTCCCAGCAGACTCCCTACATTCTCATGAACTAACATCTTGCAATCTTCAATATATTTATCACGTGCCTCATCAAGAATATAGGAGAGTCTATAAGAAGGTTTTGCTAGAAAAATAACATAATTCCAGAATAAATCTCGAGAGCAGCAACATGGATTATTGTCCTCCATTCAATTATATTTGGGGCCACCACATTGTGAGCTACTTTGGTCCTAAATTATTTTTTACCACTTCAATCCATGTTATTTTTGCTGTACCACACCTCATATTCACAAGAGTTACTTTTATGGTACTGTCCTAGCAATGACCTGGATATCTCAAAATATCTCAAATCAGTGGATCCTATTCCCTTATATATAAATATTGTGAACTAAGTTAAGGTATGAATTTTTATTATTTTCACAATTTAGGGTACATAAAATATTGATTTGCTTTAATCATATGTTTTGGGCGATCCAAGTGATTGCTAGTTCGATTCTATGTAAGAAAATCTCTATATTCACCCTTTTACTTCAATTTATTCACTTTCATCGCTAAATGAATCAATATGGTGGAAACACAAAAAATGATTACATAAGAAACTAGCAAGACCACAGCAAGGTGGAGGTGGCATCTATGAGGATACGTTAGTAAGGTTATGTGATTATTTGTGGAAACACCCATACTTGTAAGTGGAATCAGGTTTTCCTTGTAAAAGAGGTAAAAATTCTGGTATCAATTACAGGAGCAGGTTCAAGGTTTATGGCTGTGATAGGTTCTGTATTATGAACAGTATCATTGGGATTTTTCTTGTGTGTATTAGGCTAATTGATGGGATTCAATGATTGGGGTTTTTAAGGGAAATTGTTGAAGGTTTCAAGAAGTGACAATTCTATCTGAAATTTGATTGCTTGCAAACATATTTTTATAGAGTTTTTAATTGATCTTAGCTCTGAAGGACCTGGCTGCTAATTCTATGAGCTCTTTGAGTCCCATATGACATACTTTTCAGTTTTGACAACCAAATAAATTGCTGCTAATCATTTGTGGTAAAAGAATCTGGGTTTTACCAAATTAATGGTGTCTCTCAATGATGCAAGCAGTTACTGTTTAATACAGCTTACTCATCACCACTAAGAGATGGTTGCATGTGTGCTTTTCTGCCAGATTTCCCAATTGTTTTAAGTCTTTGATAGAAACTTCCCTGCTTATTTAGTTCATCCAATTGTATGTATGCCACCGTGGAATTATTTAGTTCATCCAATTGTATGTATGCCACCGTGGAATTATGTTTGCTTCCTCTAATGATGTAGTGATTTATCACTATTGCTTCCTTCTCATTTTATATTTTTTCAGTGCTATAGTTTAATTATCATGTTTGTTGAGGTCATGTGCCATGTTGAACCAGTCATTTTGAACCATCATTAGAGAATTACATTTTCCCCTAAATAAAACAATAAGAGAAAAAGAAAAGAAAGAGTGGTAATAATCATTTTCATTATAAATCTTTCACTAATACACCATCATTACTGATGTTACCTGCTTTTATTAGCCATGCTCAATGAGTTTGTTCCAGTAGTTCTAGAAGTGGATAATACTATAATATGCATGCAGATTATTGGAATACATTTTTTCTTTAGGGACTTGGTTGCATCTGTTACCAAGGGGATAGATTCATTGATTTGGTTTGTTATTTTATTCTTTTCCTTGTTTTTGGGGAAATATGTAGGGGCTAATTAAAGGATATTTATACACTGCATGTTTAAAATTCTGAGTACATTTGTCTGTTTTTTGTACCCTTTCAAGTACACCCTTTATTTCATTCTGGCTGAGAATCAGCACGCATAATGACAGATTTGGTCTTTTTGAAAGTTATACTATTGTTTTCGTTATGATTAAATGAACACAGCCAGAATGTGATGCCTTGATGTTGAAGGAAAGATAGTATATTGAATTTTGAGTTAATTATAACTTAGTTTTGTAGTTTATGAAAATACATTAATTAAACCCTGAAGTTTATCAAAAACAATTAAATAGTCCTTTGACTTGAGGTAACCATCTTTAATTTAGTAGTATTTTTATTCCAAAAAATGCCCTTTTTTTCTCACCAATCTTTCCATCCTATCTACATTTCTTTTCCTCTTTCTATTTCCCAAAATAATAAATAATTATAAATTGGACAAAGACATGAAATAGACGAAAAGGATGGAGTTATAAATGGATTTAAAAACATAAGGATTAAATATATAGTTTCTGAAATCATGATGACTAATTAATTAGTTTTGCTGTAATACGGGAACTAAGTTATATAATTAACTCTTGATTTTTTGCCTGCTAAAGTTGCAAATTAATTTAATTTTGCATGGTATGTGTACAGGAAATGGAGATGGCTCAAAAGGAAGTAACCCTCCTGATGGGAACAAATCCAACGACTATGCTTCCCAAAAGTCTCACAGGGTAAACTTGGACTGGAGAGAGTTTAGAGCAAATTTATTTGCTCAGGAGCAGGTGAACTTTCTTTACTTATTGGGCTGTATATCTGTTTTGTTTTGAATGTTATAATTATGAAGCTCTAGAAGATGACTTTAACTTTCATGTTATGGCTCACCGTTTGACCCTTTATTTTTAGACAATATAAACTTTCATTTGCTGTCACACTAGATCTTTAGATGGTCCAGCATAGCAGCATTAATTCCCATTTGATTCTACCCTGTCTAGTTTGTCCATGAATGAGCTGCTCCATGTAAGGAAAAATAAATCTATTTCATGATTTTGTGGAAGAACTTGATTTTCTAGCTCCTGCTGGGTTCTCACTTCTCAGATAATGGCCTGGTCCATCAGAAAAAGGGGAAATAGATTAATTAAAATTTGAAGCATTTGATTGTTTTTTGTATGTTCCTACACTGTTTCCATGACCAAATGAATGACCCAAATTTCCCTAGAGGTTATGAGTTATGACATCTGGTGTAATTAGGTCAACAAAATTTCCCTAGAGCTTATCGTCAAGTTTGCTTGTTCTTTTTACTTCAAAATTTGCACTTGAAATGTTTTCACAGGCAGAGAAGGCAGAATCTGATGCTCACAGCCAAACTGGGACACCCCAAGAGTCGAAACCCCTTAGCCTGAAATGGGCCCACCCTATTCCTGTACCTGAGACTGGTTGTGTCCTTGTTGCTACAGAAAAACTTGATGGAGTTCGCACTTTTGAAAGAACCGTTGTTCTCCTCCTCAGATCTGGAACCAGACATCCACAAGAGGGACCATTTGGAGTTGTCGTTAACCGTCCACTGAACAAAAAGATTAGGCACATGAAGCCCACAAATATGGAATTAGAAACCACTTTTGCTGATTGTTCTCTTAATTTTGGTGGACCTCTTGATGCAAGCATGTTTTTATTAAAAAGTCGGGAGAAGAAGATTAAAGAGTTCGAAGAGGTGATCCCTGGCCTGTGTTTTGGTGCTGGAAATAGTTTGGATGAAGCTGGAGCACTTGTGAGAGAAGGGGTGCTGAAGCCTCAGGATTTCAGATTCTTTGTCGGTTATGCTGGGTGGCAGCTAGATCAGTTGAGGGAGGAGATTGAATCAGATTATTGGTATGTGGCTGCATGTAGCTCAAATCTGATTTGTGGGGGTTCATCAGAAAGTTTATGGGAGGAGATTTTGCAGCTAATGGGTGGTCATTACTCGGAACTAAGCCGAAAGCCTAAGCAGGATATGTAGGTAATTATGATCCATCGGTGTTCCCAAAATCAATAAGCCATTCCAGAAGCTAAAGCCAGATATGTAATTAAGGTAATGAAGCTAAATGTACATAAACTTACTATCTTTATTAATTAGAATCTCTTTTTTCTCCTCTCATTTTCCCGTAATAACCTGGGTATAACGGCTCTTTTATGTATCGATGAACTCTTAAAAATCACCTAAGAAAAGTTAAGCAAGTCTCCTTGTTGCAATCAATCCTTGTGAAAGTAGCACTAGGCACAGGGACTGACTTCTTTGGACAATTTTCAACTGGGATTTCTTATTTCTTTAATTTAATCTATTTCTGGATGCGGATTTCTTGTTTATTCTGAAAGGCCTGGATTGTTACAGTCAACAGGCAATCAAAAACACAAAGCATCATTTAGCCATTAAACTACAAGTCGACTCCTAGCACAACTGAGCTTTATGTTCATTAAAATAAAATTGGAATTGCCAGGTGCCGCCCTCCACACTCCAGTCCCCATATGAGCTTGACAATCATATAGATTAAGCAAGTGATCATCTGTAAGCATCTCTATGGATCTCAACACGAAATCTTGACGGGCTAGTGTCCAAATTACTAGCAGGGAGAATGAAAGTACATCTGTTCCAATCTTTTCAGTAGTTACTTGCAAGATGCTTTACAACTTCTGAATACCGTAGCTACTAATTAATCACCCCTCCTATCTACTATACAGAACGAAGTCCTCACCATTTCATGTATTTTCAAAGAAATACAAGAACCTCCCTCCTTCCTTGTCAAAATGGAGTCTCACAATCCCCATTCAAATACAATTTCTATCTCAGTGAAGCTCACAGTGCATTTTATATCTGCTTTTGCTTGATGGCAGGACAAAGAAGCTTCCCACTTGAGGGTGGTTCTGCAGGGTGAGGAGAAAGGCACCACGAGGATGCGACGGAGTAATTGTTTTGAGAATTACCCTTTGTATCGTCTGTTGTTGTGTAGTTGCCCATAACCATCAAGGTTATCTCTGGTCCCCGACTTTTCAAGACGTGCTTTACGAACGGCCTGCTGGATTTGTCTATCGTGCTCTTTGAGTATTTCTTCCATGTTCCCCCCAGGAGGCATCAACGGTCCAGAATAATGGATTCTGGTTTTCCTGGGAACATACCCCCCCTGAAACCAGAGTTTCCATTTTTGTTAAACGATCAAGAACAACACAATAACACCAAAAATCAACGTAATGAAAAGAAGGATAAAAAACTATGTATGAAGAAATAGAAGGAGCTAAGATTGAGATAAAACTGTGAAAACATCTTAGCACTTGGATGAATTTATAGTTTTGATTTTAACATTCAACTGTTTGATAGAATTTTTTTTGAAAAATAGATGAAGGATGATGATTCTTTACCATTGAAGAATCTCTGCTCGGAGGAGCCTTTTCATTCTTCTTAAGAGAGGAGCTAGACATCTCCCCTGATTGAGACTCGTGAGATTTCTCTGCCCTCAATTCTGGATTATTTCTTGAAGAACCTGCACTTTTATTTAACGACAATCCTGCTACTGCGGAAGGGTGAATCATTGAAGTAGAGTGCTCGAAACCATTCTGCTTGGATACTCTAGGAGGCTCAATTCGGAAGCCAGTCCCCGCATCCTCCTGGATATAATATTTATAGCTGGAACTTGCAGTTTTTGGCTGTGCCTGAGCAGTGAATTCCGGAGTGGGAGCTTTCTTAGTATCTATTGAACCCCTTCTGACAGATTCAGGTCCTCGTCCTTTTACAGCCTCTGCTCTTTGCCTGAAAATATCAGAGTCAACAGGATATTTAATTTACTTGTGAAATTGCTAATGAAAGTTATCAAAGATTACATTTCCCCTCAACATGTCACATACCTTCTGGCTTCCTCATCTCGCAACTTGGCATCCAGTTCCTTGCATGGAGAATATTTTGGTAGACTTGATGGATCAGCAGGGAGGGGCTCTATTCTGAAGAACTGAGAGAAAATTTCAATAATAATTAAGCCCATCTAACTCAATGGTCTAAACGCTCGTCAAAGGTAATCTATTAATTATATCATTTACACTTTCATTTAACAAGGACAAATTCAGGAAGCAACTAGTACTAGATATAACAAATGATTCAGTTTATACTTTATTCGGATAAAAAAGTTTTAGAGAATTTAGACAGGAAAACTCGACTTGGGTGGCCAAGAGTAAGCTGCTTTTCACCAGAAAATGGTTTACAAGTCAACTAGTGTCTGCTGGAAGCTATATGATGACACTGGTGCTTTAGGTTTGATGTGCACGACTCCTTAAGCAGATTATATCAAGAAGTTTTTGACAGGAATTTGGTCTAAAATTAAATAAAATATTAGAAATAATTACCTCACTTCGAAGAGCTGAAGTAGCTGAACCTCGATCTTGTGGTTCCATTGACAGGAGCTTATCAACAAGAGTCAAAGCTGACGGAGGGAAATGTTTGAATGTCTCAGTAATACATCGTATGTAAGATTGCTGAGGTTTGAAACTAGTTGCATGTGGAAACTTTGTCTTCTGCCAGTAGATCTCAGAGGGTGAACCACAAAGCTTAAAAATCTTATGCATTTGCTCTACCTGTAATCATTAAGACGATAGTTCTTAGGACCGAATACAATACTGTACGTGGAGTAGATACTACAAAGTCATGCATTGTGAATGAACATCCATGATACGTTAACACTTTTCTTCTGATTATTTCATGTAGGTGCTTAACTGGGCATCTTGAACTTGCGTGGAGATATGAAAAATACTGTAGAGCTTAGAAGGAATTTGAAGATTCCGAAGCATGGAAGATTAGTAATGCTTGTTGCCCAGTGCTGGCTAAGATGCAAGCAAGATGCCGTACATGCAAAATGAGCTTACCTCTGTTCTTCCAGGCATGATAGGCTTGCCAGCGAATAATTCAGCAAGAATGCAGCCAGCACTCCACATATCTATAGCAGGTCCATACTCTGTAGCACCTAGCAAAAGCTCCGGTGCCCTATACCAGAGAGTTACTACGCGACTTGTTAAAGGCTGACTCTGATCAGGATGATAAAAAGTTGCCAGACCAAAGTCTGCAATCTTGAGAACTCCATCATTGTTTATCAGAAGATTTGAGCCCTTGATGTCTCGATGCAAGACACCTTGTTTATGGCAGTGCTCAAGTCCATGTAGAAGTTGTTGCACGTAGCATTTGATCTGCAAGAACAGGTAATTTCCTTGTAAGACAAGACATGAATGGCAAGTTGACGACGTTATATCACTTTCATGGTAGCAGAAGAAGCTAATTTCCAAGTATGAATAACCCTAAAATTGAACAGATGAGAACATAGGTACCTGAGATTCCGTAAACTTGATGCTAGGATTTGCTGCAAGCCCAGCAAGGTCATGCTCCATGTACTCAAACACAAGGTACAAGCTCCCTGACATCCTCGAAGTGACTATTCCTTCAAGTTTCATAACATTTGGATGGTCAAGTTTACGCAAATTAACAATTTCCCTAGCCATGAAGCGGACACTTTCCGGATCCATGTTGACAAACCGCACCTTCTTCATTGCAACAATTTTTCCAGTTTCAAGGTCACGAGCCTTGTATACAGTACTGTAAGTTCCTTGTCCAATCTGCACATGATTTCATTTAGAAAAGAAAAACATAAGAAGGCCTTAAAATGATACAATCCAGACCATGTTTGCTAATTTCCCTTGTGTTTGTAGCTAGAAATCAACTTTGCACGCACATATGCAACTGATAGACTAGTTCAGTAAATATTTCCTTCAATAAGAATTTCTGCTCCATAAATGTGTCTGATTCTTCAGGACTGCTATAAATCTAATACAAATGACTGACTGTGCTTCTCTAGCATCCTAACATTTTATTTAATCTTTCTCACTGCATGCATTTTTAACTGGTTATAATGAAATTTATTTTGTTTTAGTTTTTTTTCATGTGACTATTTCATACATATTAGCAGCATATTAATATTATCCAAATGCTAAATCTTAACAACAAGAAATGCTCAAGATTACAGTTTTTTCATGTCACAACTTCAAAACATGTAAAACTATCTAATTCAACAGGCAAGTGAAAATAAGTTTCACAAGCATGAACCTTGTCTAGCTTCTCAAATGAGTCTGCTCGTCGAGGCAGCCACCCTTTGACGGCTTCTCCAGCAACTGCTGTTAACCATTCTGGCCATGCTTCCCTTTCAGATCCATGACGTATGCTAATCATCATACTCACACGTGGTTGGTCGTCATTGGGCTCTGAATCCATTGTTATCGATCTATTATGTCCTTTACTCTTCACATCAACAAGTTTCCTTTCCTTTTCTCCTTCTTCCAATGAAACAGGAACATTCCCAACATTTGCCTTCGACACAAGACGCACCGATCCATCTTTTTGGCCAAGAAAATCTACCAACATCTCTTCTTTCTTGGATATTGCAGGAGCAACCATTTGCACAGAAGACTTATCCACCTCTGTCTGCTTCTGATCATTCGTATTGCTATTTACATCTTCTTCTGCAGCTCCTTTTGAGCAAATGCAGCCCATGATCTCACCTCTATCCCAACAGAACCACTTTAAAATATGCCAAAACCACCACCACCACCCTTTGCCGTTCTGCTGCAATGAATATTTAAATTGGTTCCCTTGGATTTATGCTGGGAACCCAAGTTTACCATTTTTGTCAATCTCCCAAATCAATGGAGCATTGACAAATATCTCAATATTGTGGTTGCTCTTAAAACCAAGATCGTTGTGCCCCTTTTAGGAAACACAATCACTCTATCCAAGCTTGCAAGGCTTTTTGAAAAGCGCAAGAGCTAGCACAGAATTTCCAAATGGGAATGTTGTTGACGTCAAGAAAGCTAGGCAAGGATATCGAAGAAGAGAAGATTCGAATGAAAAAGACTACTAAGGAAATAAAATCCAAAAGAATCAATATATGAATCTTTTATTGTAAGAGAATTTTGGACAAGGGAAATAAATCTAAACAGACCAGGAATCCCTGCACAGAACAGATCAAGAAATATTGCTATACTTTTTTCCTTTCCCAACAAGAAATGTTTGATAAGAGAAAAGAGAAAAAGAAAAACAGCATCCACAATATTGTTCTATAATGCAGGAATTCTCGCAGGCCGTTCTGGGTTAATTTCTAATTCTCTTTTCCTTTGGGTGAGTTTAATTTGGTTAGCTTAGAGAGTAGAGATTAGAGACAAAAGGGTGGACAGACATTAATGAAAAATAAAAAAAGATAAGAAAATCTGGAAAGAAGAAGGTGCGTGAATCTGGATAGTCCCTAAAAAAGCGAGAGGCCAAAGAATTTTGGGATTTGACAGGCTGTGTGGTGGCCTTTTCAGTTTTCTTGCGCCATTGCCATTGCATTTCTCATCCCTAACCCTAACTAAAAAAAAACAAAGAGAATAAAGAAAGAAACAAAGGGTTGAAAGCTAGGGTTGGTGAAATCTTGAAAAGTCGGCCTTGAGAGACAATCAAGGAAAAGAGTGGGCTGCCTGAGCACAAACGTGCATGGCAGTACGTGAGTTTAACGAGTGACGTGTGCTTCTTCAAGTCAACTCTTCCATTCAAGAAACAACTTTCTCTTTTCCTCCAAACAAGCAGTAGCACGTCGGAGGTGATCATGAAAGAATAATTTTATTTGTATAAGAGAGAGATGAGCGAAAATAATAAGGATTTTTTGCCAGGAACGAACAACCGTGACAGCATGCCCAGCAAAACCCAATTAACTTCCATCACTCAAATATGTTAAAGATTAGGGTAAATTAAAATAAAAAATAAATAATAAAAAAACCCCAAGTCTAGCTATTGCCCTGTTCACAACGTTACTCCTTACCAATAATTTACGCCATCAATTTGCCCTTAGGATTACTTAAAGCCACCCTTCCACCTAG
>Ga0307510_10003689_pt1 | contig 17883 bp, 18 predicted proteins | sample 12_EM_MG_FD_207224 | JGI IMG/M metagenome (GOLD analysis project Ga0307510, IMG submission 207224) | Populus trichocarpa ectomycorrhiza microbial communities from riparian zone in the Pacific Northwest, United States - 12_EM | ecosystem: Host-associated > Plants > Roots > Unclassified | place...
CCGCCCTCCCACGTTCGAGGTATTCCCGCACCTATCGGGGATTACTTTCCCCGATGGACATTGATGCGCGAACGAAAAGAAAGTGGACCAAAACCCTCTGCCCTAGTTGTTTGACAGATGGTCATGCAATTAAGGGCCAAGTGAAGCTAGCTGGACGTGCAGTTTGAAAAAAAAAGAAAGGAAAGGGTGGCCAGACTATCGTCCAAGCAATCCATGCTTTTCCCTATCCCACACAGTGTCGTGGCGGTCAAAGGTGGCTTACCAGCACTATCAACAAGGACGAAATTCAAGCGTGCGCTTGGTTCGATTCCCCCCAAAAGTCTCCTCCTTGGAGATTTTCAAACCATTCCATTTCAGGGGCTCAAATAATCCACAAGTAAAAGGAAACAGACCCCCCCCAGTAATTAGTTTTAGGAATTGCTAATCAAAACTTATACGAGAAAGGACTAGGGGGTTGAAAAGAAAAGAAAAATCGAAAGAAAAAAAAACATTCAATTCCCCAGAGCGTCGCGAAAGCGAGAGGGGAAGGAGAAGAAGAAGAAGAAGAAGAAAAAAGAAAGAAAGAAAGCGACGACGACGACGACGAACGATGAAGCGGTGTGTGGAAAGAGGGGAAAAAAAAAGTGAAATATGGATACGTATGTAATGTAAAATATCCATTACTTCCACCCCTATTTGATATTGCATGTGGTTAATTCATTTGCTTTTTGTTAGAAGCAGTTGGATTCCAACAAAACTGTTGAGAGCGAGAGAATTCGGCGTTCCCCGTACTACAGAAGCCCCATGAGCTATATGATATGCATCTATCACTCGATATCACTCGTCCCCATTTGTGTTGCTGGGAAGCCCCCCACGTATCTCCAGCCAAAGGCCTAGGCTCGGAAAAAGAGCTCTCCACAGACCTTATTTCTTCTCGCGCAAGGGTTTAAAAATACTTGACCCTACAGTGCAGTACTGTTACCTGGAAAAGCAATCCCAGAAACGCGCTTTAGTGTATATTGGCCTGGCTCGTAACACTTTATTAGGTAGGTGTGCGCGCGCTTTTTCACTCCACTCCACTCCACTCCACTCGGGGAGGGGGGGGGCAGGAAGTTTACGTCCACCATACCTGGTACAAGTACTGTACTCACCTCTCATACTCCCCAGTTCGTTATATACCGGTATCTCGGGATTGCTAGGTTTTTTTCTTTCTTCGCAAATCATTTCGGCGATACGGAACAGGTTTCACCCCCCGTTCGCTACAGTATTATGAGGAACATCCATTGCCGGAGCATTCTTTTATTTTTACTTTTTGCCAAGAAAAAGTGTTGCTCGACTTCCAATCTTTGAAAGGATCCTCGAACAACCGATACATACCACTCCTCCTCCTCTTCCTCCTCTAGGGGTTATAGCTCTTATTGGGCGACAGGGTGGACGATCTCTTTCCATACATGTTTATAGGAAAGGGGGAAATATATATATACGGTATATATATAAACATCTCGGATCTTTATGGAGATGCCGGGGGGTTTAAAAGGAAAAAAAGTTGGTTCAAATTTTAAACTGTCATGTGTATGGTTCCGGTTCCCCTCCCCCCCCCCTTCCATAGAAATCAACTTTCGCCACCCCAGAGTCAGGGGTACTAGTCCTAATGTAGTATAAAGCAAATGAACCATAACTACTTTAAGCCATGTATCTCACATTACTCAGCTAACACATTTTTTTGTCTTTTTCTTCTTCTCCTGCATAACAATGCAAATACCAACGCCCCCAAATCCATCCATCCATCTTAAGGTTGAGGCGAAGTTTAAACAAGAACCACCTCTCCGGAACCAAGCCCGCTTCTGCAGACTAATAAAATTGCCACTCCTCCTCCTTCCTCCTCGCACGGGTTAGGGTTATTACGCGGAGGCAAAGTATAATAAAATAAAATAATAACATGTGATGTTGTTTGTCAAAAAAGAGTTGGGGAAGAGGAGGGAGGGAGGGAGGGAGGGGTGGTGTGTGTGTGGTTTGCCTGGAGGGTTGTTGATTTCCAAGTGGCTGGGAAATCATCCACAACTCCATGATGTCTGGGCAATGTGGTGGTGGCGATTGTTGAATTCCCTTTGAAGGGGGGTTGGTGGGGCTAGCTAGCTAGCTAGACTAGGGTAATAGAAGTTTTAACTTACTAAGGAGTTCTAACCAGTTATCATATCATATCATACCAAGAAAAGCCAGAATAAATAAATAAACTGTAAAGGAAACTAAATTGCTCCCCGCTTGTTCCTACTGCAAGAGGTCGCGAGTAACAAATAGTTGCTAGTTCGTTATGATGGATGACAAGAAAAAGTTTACGCAGTTATTTAAGGTTAACCGGCGAAATATATACCCCTGTCCGTTCCAGTTAATGTTTTCCTACGATAATCCTTGCAACGATTTACAGGTCAAAGGGTACGGTAGTACAAGTAAGTTTGGCCAGAAGGATAATCCCCGTTCCGTCACCAAAACATCTACAAATGGTGTGGCGGGGTTAGGTAGCAATAAATAAAGAGAAACCTCCCCAGGAACTCGGTATGATACAAGTAATGATAATAATAATAATATTGTTTGTTGTGATAATAAATTTACAATAATCCCAAACTCGTCTTGCAAAAAAGAAACAAAAAACAAAAACAAAAACAAAAAAAAGACAAAAAAAGAAATGTGGGGAAAAAAATGGGCTCGAAACCAGGAAAGAAAAGAAAGAGGGGTTATGTATCGAAAGGTTAATAGAACTTAAAAGGTCAGATCAAATGGGAGAGCACGGTCCCTGTGTGGCTTTTTTGATTCCTTTCCCCACCGCCACGCCCAAACCTAAATAGAGTTCGGGAACCCGGGAGGCGCTAAAAACCCACTTTGCACAAAACCACTTTGCACTTTTGTTTTTTTTCCCATCTAGCCTCTCTCTCTCTCTCTCTCTCCGCGTATCCTTGTTGGAAAAGAAAAAAAAAACGAATCAATAAATAAGTTAAAGGTCCCACCGTTTCTCAGCTCCATCTGTCTCGTAGATATTGAACCGACATTGTTTTCATTCATTATTTGACTGCCCCCCCCCCTTCCCGTATTGAAAAAAGCAATTTGGCTCCCATTTCTTGGGTAAGGTGGGTGGGGTTCGTTCTTTTGCTTTCTGGGATGTGAGTTGATAGCGTACATAACCCTGCCCTACCCTTACCGGTATGATACTCGTACTCGGACTGTAGCCTACCGGTACTAACCGTTGGATTTTTATTAACTTTTATTTTTATTTTTACTTTTTTAACTACTTGCTTCGCTTTGTTTAATTCCAACCGTCGGATAAGATATGGCGTTCCCCGCAAAAAGCATCCGGGGTGTGATATGATACGGTGGGTATTATGATTACCGTTAGCGGTACCGGTACGGTTACTGCGCCGTATCGTTGTGTACTTGTGCTGTGCGCACAATATAGTACGATTTGTGCTATGAACCGGTGGTCGGTACGGTAATTTACTAACTTGGCGCTCGGTTAGTGCTTGAGTAATCTTGTGTCAACGAAAAAAAAATAAAAAATACAAAAAACAAAAAAAAGCCATCTTCTTCCTTGCTTGCGCCCACTTTGCTCGTCCTCTTCTTTTCTTTGGAGGGATCTTAGAAACCCGAAGCCCTAAGTCCTCGTTACCAAGATTTGGAACCTTTCTCCCTGGCAAGAAGAAAAAAAAAACCTGGAACTCTTTGGCAGTTACAGTAGGATACAAGTACAGTACCCGCGTCCAAGAGGTCGTGCTGGCGGCAATGTGTGACGTCAGATCTTGAGCTCTTTGAATGCGGCTCCGCCGCTGGATAAGGTGGGCGATCGTCGTGGGGCATCATACTTTAATGCTTAAAAGGCTAACAGAGTTGACGTCACACAGCAAACATTGGGGCATCTTCAAGGGGATGGGGGAAAACAGCATTTCCATTTCCCTCTTCTCCCTTGGGAACTCTCCGGAGGCTTCCAGACATGTGATAAAATGCGGGCACCCGCAACACGCCCGTGCTTCGTCCGGGCTGCCCAGCCGGGGTGGCTCCTACGCGGCTGGGACCAACCGAATATGTCACTTCCGCCACTCTGCCTGTTTTTCAAACCGTTTTCCTGTCTATCACTCTGGCATCACGGCGAGGACAACCACCTCGTGGTGCTGTGACGACATACTGACATCGATGCCTTTACACCAATACTGTGCAGTGCTCGAGTAGACCAAAACTCCCAAAAACGAAGATTCTGTAGGAACGAAAAAGGTTTATAAGATGGGTCCTGAACCCCCCCAATCGCCAGACATTTCCACCACCACCATCATCAGCACACTCAAGCATTCGAACCGTCCCAAATCTTTTAAGCTTTAACTTTTCAAAACAAACAATCATCAATCGTCATGTCTGATATGGGTCAGTACACTCCATAGTCCTCTGAAACCACCAGTTCGCTGGTTTCTAATATCTGTTTAGGAAGAAGGTCTTTCGCCGACCAGGCCACCGATAAGGTAACCCCAGAGTCCCAGAAGCCAGCCACTCAGAGAGTGGGAGACACCGCTTCAGGTGTTTACGACAGCGCTGCTGGCGCCGTTCAGCCCGAGTAAGTCTGATCATGGAATCCACTCTCTAGCATTCACTGACGACTTATTTCCATATAGTTCGCAGAAGTCAGCTACCCAGAAGGTCGGCGACACCGTGCGCTCTGGCTCTGACACTACCTCAAGCCACTCCAAGGGCCTAGCTCAATCTGTCACTGACACCGTCGGTTCGGCCACCCAGGGTGTGAAGGACACCCTCGGCTCTGCTACTGGCAACAAATAAACCCGAAAGGTGTTTTTGTTGGGAGAATTGTTTTCATCATGTTGGGCCGGGTCGATGTGTGAATTGCTCTGTGCTATATATAACATGAATAGTGTTCTCGAGGAAAGGAATTGAATTTTGGTTTCATTATAAAGATTTAGTCTGAAATTTTGATTTTTTTGGAAGACTCTCCAGCATCAGTATGCTCGTGCTCGTAGGGCAGACGAACGTCCAAAGTGATAGGCTGTGGCGGTCCTTTTCGTTTGTTTTTTCCTTTCCCTTTCCATTTAGCAGCAAGAACCTTTTCCCAGTAAATTCTCTCTTCGTCCCCCTTTACACCAGTAGCCTTAACCCAATCCTCTCTGCCGCTATCGTTTACAACTTTCTTTCCTTTTCCGTCGTTGCCATCCTGCATTCTACGTTTCCGCTTTTTCAGTGCAGAGATCACCAACTCCGAGTCCTGCACTTTGCGCAGCCGCAAGTGCGCAGTCGTCAATCCTTTCTGGTAATCGACATAATTGATATTTATTGGGGGGCCATCTTCGTGCATTGCAGTGGAATTGCCCTTAATTTTAGATGAGCTCTTTTTTCTGTTGTATCGATCCACCTGCCGGGTGATAAAAGAAGTAATGGTTTCTTTGGTTGTCAGCGGGTGTATGTTAGTTAGGTAGACAATTAGCCCCGATTCATAATCGGCCTTCATTTTCTGATCGTCTTCCCGGGGTGAGGCTGGATCTGCAGGGACGGTTGAGGTAATCGGTCGATCAGGCCACATTTGTTGAGCCGACGAACCAGGTGTCCTGTCGTGGCGTTTTGGTGCCCTAATGCGCGTGGGAAAGGTTGGCCGCCTCCTCCGCAGCTGTTGGTACTCCTCGTCCCTCCTTCTCCATTCATGCCTTGCTCAAGTTAGCTATTTTTTGCATGAGGTATTTGATAGTTGTGAACTCACTTTGTCATGATTATCCAGTCTTTTGGCCACAATTCCTGATTCTCTGCGTCTTCGTGCGACACTGCGGTGGACAGTATCACGAATGCCCATGCAGTATCACCAGCTTCGACAAACTGCACCGGCAGGTATTTTCTCGGCATCGCTGATTGGGATAGCATCCTGGCTACCCTTCCAGGGTTTAGAGTTATGCCTGTAACGTGAGGCTCCTTGACGAGGGGAGGAGGTAAAATCAGCATATGCGTCAATGGCCAAGTGGTCACGAGGAAGGGCCCACAATGTAAATTGTAGAATCTTCCGAATCCTTTTGGCGGCCCGCGGGAGATTTTGGGGAAGGCAGGTATTCATGTCGCCGCCGAATATAGTATTTGTCTTTGCTCAACTGTGGCTAAAGTTAGTTGCGTTGATAAGACAGATGGCTTTTGAATCAAACCTACTTGTAAAAAGTCCGAAGGATATTGAGTGAGAACCTTTTGGAAGGTCACTTGCGATGGCTTTGGCTTCACCTCAGCCAACCGCGGACAGTCCAACAGCGCAGATAGATGGATGACTAACGCTCATATAATTAGCAGAAAGCAGTCAGTGTTGAGCCAATTTTCTTACAATCACCCTCCCCTTCCACGGATCGCATCCTTGCGGAAAACCATTCAGGGGGACCATTTTCAATCCCATAATCCGAAAATAAGATCTCAAGGGTCATCACCATCTCCTTCGCCAAAGTTGGATCGATATGACCATCTTTGGTAGATTTCTCAGGCGGGGCGAGAGGTGTAAATTCCTTCGGCTGTTGGCGTAAAGCTTTCTTCTGGAGTTGTCTAGGAACAAACATTACACGTTGCAAGGCACATACCGTGGATGCTTTTCGGGTGTGTTGGGTTTTGGTGTTGTAGGGTTGTGTTGGACAGCTGGAGCTTGAATCAACCTATCATATCGCAACCTATCTTATTCACGTGACATGTTGCTCTAGCAACTGTCATTGGCGGCTTGGCATTCGACACTCGATTAACATATCAGGGCAAAGTACTTCACTGTCCTGTGCGATACTTAACTTTCTTTCATTCCCCTCCAGCCGCGTTACTGTGCAGTACTACACTGAGTTCAAGGGGCGTTCTGGAATACGCTAGAAATGCGAAATACGGTCAATGGTAGTATTTAAGCGAGTTAATAGTGTTGTATAATGGCTGAAGGTCAATTATCTTGGTGTGTGAATGTGGAATAGCAGGGGCTTAGTGGCCTGGCCACGATATTGAAGAGTCGCAAATGATTCAACTGGTGTGGACCCTCATCCCTGGCTTAATTTCCGTTATGTCCAAAGCCATACTCTGTAAGTGTGGTCCTGAGGGGTATTACAGCGTGGGTGAAAGCCGAGTAGCCTGCGGGGAGTCCCAGCATCAGGGAATTACGGTTGTAAAGGCTTGCTCAATGTTGTAGGTGCTGGTATGGCCCATTGTGTGCAATCATGGTGGATCACTCACTCTCTTGTATTTTGTGTTACAGGCGGTGAAACATAAGATTTCTCAGGTTGAGATGTTAGCGCATGCCTAGGCAGTCTCTTGGTCCAAGCCTGCGCCCTTGCTGGGGCGGCGTAATTGAAGTGTATTATGATTGGATAGAGCCTTCGAGTGCAGTATTGGTAATCTTTGTGATATAAGTTATCACAATTCTTATGGTGATTTGTCAGTTCCTTCCGCCAGCAGTCTGAAGTTTATGCGTTAGTCTACTTTCCCTTGGCAGTCCTATTTGAAAGCGATAGAAGTTCCTTCTAACCGGCGATTGGGGAAAGTTTCCCAAACATGTCAATTACTCATGAAGAATAAGAAGTCGCGGCAAACGAGATGTCTGATTTGAACGTGCTTAGTGTTGCCTGATACTGGTATGTTACAGCACAAGCCCCGGCCTGAGGCACGATGGGATATCACTCTATCGTGCTAGGATCTCATCCTTTTCGCCGACTGCGAAAAAGATTCCCGAGGCGAGAGATACTAGAAAATGCCGTTCGGCCATCGGAAACCCTAAATTCTGCCAGCAAACTTCTCTCAGGCTGATCGAGTTTGAGTGTTGCGTCTCATTGAAGATTTGTTGCTTGTGATGCCGGAGAAGGAGGGAGAGTGGTTGGTTCATGGTCTCAGAAAGGCGACCGATTTTTATTTGTGTTATGTGACTTAAAGTGGAAGATGGTTGAAAGCTATGGGGAGTTGTGGTGACTGGTCTAAGTTGGGCACCCCATTTTGAGCTTGCCGCTGAGGCACATTATAAACCTGCGGAGGAAATGATCAGAGCCACAAATCATTGAAAATCATGAGCTTAGACGATACATTGCCCTAAAATCGGAGATCAAGGCTGTCGCAGTGTTGCAGAAATTCTTGTTTATTATAGAGGGATAGTAGGGCTAAAGCCAACGATAGATGCTAGTAGCTTTTGGACTTCGGGTTTTCTTTAACACCAAAACCATGGAGATATTCCGAACTGCCTCCACAGCGGGCATTCTGCCGTATCTGCCAAACCGATTTTAGGTCTTGATATTAGTAATTCGGTTTCCGGTGCTCCTAGGACGACTGGAGATCTGCAGGTCGTTTGGAGGTTCTAATCTTTGTTTTGGTAGAGTTGGACAAAGATTACCCTACTTGCCGGGTAGAACACTATAACCGACTACTATTCAGAGAGTCATGAAGGTGTTAGGCACATTTCACAAGCTATTGAAACCATTGCAGCAAGATGAGGATGTCCATAGAAAGCCGTGAATTAGAATCTAGATGTTGATTAAGGAAACACATATGAAAAAGGCAATGGCGGAGCAGGAGACAGGAGGGTTTCAAGACAACACTTATTGTTTCATCAGTTACAACTGTTGCAAGGTCCTATCTAACTTAACACACGATTTCGCCCTGATTGCTTCCCATAAACTGTGGGAAGATCAACGAACATTATCAACCAATGGGCTTACATTTCCAGGAGATCAAGGCACTGAAGAGGAGCATAACCACCCCACAGCTAGCCTCATCTTTAGTCCTTCTGTTCCTGGGCTTGGTTTAGAGAATGCCTTGGGTATTCATTTGCTCACACCTGTGCTCTTCAGAAGAGCTTCGAACATGGAGCGGCGGACAAAGGGGGCTTCTCCGATATATTGTCAGGAACTATTGAGCAAACTGTGATATCTGTTATAAGTGGGTCAACTGATGCTTAGGAGGAGCTCTGACAATTAAGCCCATCAAACCTATGTGTAACTTGGCAAACATAGGCCTGGGTGGGACTTAATTGATATAGGATTCTAGTGCCCGTGCTATGGGGGGAGCTAGGAGGTATGAAACCCAGCAAAACCTGGAACCAGCCGCCTGCTAGATTTTCCCGTTTTCTTTTTAGAGGGTAAGAGTAATATTGATTCTAACAATAAGTAAAGAAAGGTGTTGCCTAGTGACTATGTGTGTGGCTGGATCTTCCGACTGGACTCCACATGTAGAGTGCTTGATATCCGTAAACACCCCAGATTACGAGGATGAGCCCTTGTTCATGAGCATCTCATCTGAGAGAAATTGTCAATGAATCTCCACAAACGAACTCTACGAGGAGTCCTCGAGTAGAGGCCTACGCCCCCTCATCTATCTTACACATCTCTGGTAGCCAGGGGGCAGGGGGATCTGCCCTAGCAGGACGTATAAAACATGCCCCTCTGACAGGCTGCGATGAGACAGATTCGGAAATAATAGTGCTGCGTTATCTTCACAACAATCACAAGTAGCTCATCTCCAAGGTGTTCATATACCAGTTTCTGCTCAGGGAAAGCCGGTGGGCTCAGCCGGGAAATGTCCGACCCTTGAAAGCAAGGGTCTGTCGGCTGGTTGTTTGACAGACACCCGAACATTGCTGGGAGTGTTCTTCACGACAGCCGAAAGAACGAGTGGGGTTGGGATAGTGTTTTGTCTCATCCGTGCAACGGGTCTGAGGAAGAATCTGCACTGAGACTGCTCTTGAAATTGGAACCCCTTTTGTTATTATAAGGGAGATGGCATTTAGAGCTGCCTGTGACTAGCAGTCTTGAAGGGGGCTTGGGTCATGCTACGTCGAAGCAACCCCATTTGTTTTCAACTTTCCCTCAAACCATCACACAAGATACTAGCAATGCAGTAACGGAGAATCTAGGGAAAATATGCCGTAAATTTGGACTCAACGGTATTGAGAAGGCTGGGTTAAGGAAAGAGCCCGTATAGAGGGTGCGGATACAGAAAAGCTCCATCTCCTCGCTGCCCCCACACTCTGGGCGTTCTGTGGCAACCCTCCCCCCCTAGCCTTAGTGGCCCTCTTGGAAGAAGAAGAATCCCTTATTAAAATACTTTCATGAGTTGGCGTTGGACGTGCTTCGCATTGCAATCGAGCTATCATAGAATTTGGGGTCAAATCACTCGGGACTAGGAGTGATAATGAATATAAGCTATAGGGCACAACGGATTCCATCTCTCAAGCCAGAGAGGGAGCCGGAATAGGCCACGAGGAGGTCATTTTGGTACTGAAATTGGATAATGTTCTTATATGCCGGAAACTGGTGTTTATGATGCAGGTCCGTAGCCTGAAAATAGAGTTTAGTTAAATACTAACGCAGAAACTGTGAGCATAGCCTATGTCCCTGGGGCTGGAATGGGGCGAAAGCCTCTACTGAATATACCGAGCATGGCCCTTGAGCAAGGGGATATGGCGCCGTTATGTCTGACGTCCTTGATCTCTATCTTTGGAAGAAGTGCGCCGATAGGGCTAAATGGGAAATTGGAAGATGAGAGTACACTAGCATTACGTGCAACGGATGAAATGATACTATCGGAAAATATGACTTTGTCCGATATGCTACCCGCTAGAACTGCCATTCCTGAGAAATGGCCGGGATTGAAGTAGACCTGGGTTTGATCGATTTAGTCCGCAAATTCGCAAGCCCTCCCGAGCATGTGAACTTGGCGCGGAGTATCCAGCCTGGCAAAGTTTGATCCGGCACCAGAATGCTCAGGCAAAACCTGGTGATCTAGGTCGTGGCGGCGGTGCTCGTTCCCAAAGCCCTTGTTGCAAAGTATCATGATAGATGGAATCAGCTCCCGAGTCGTCCCCCATCCCACGCCGAAGTGGAACCGAGCGCTCAGAGGCTATGAAAGTCCTCCACGAGGCTGGCGCCAGGGAAAACTTCATTTAGAGGCCTTACACCCGCCGAAACAATAGATGATCGTGGGACCTGGGGGTGCTTCCCCCAGGGGGTGCAGCCTGGATGCGGTCGACAGTGTGGCCCGAGTCCCTCTCCGCTGCGTATCCTCTGGCAGTGATGTCAATGTTGTGAAGGCATTACTCGAATACAACACGAACGCACGGGTGGAGGATCGATGTGGCGCTAGAGCCAGATGCGTGCCTACTAATAGTAGAACTCCTCGAAGAGGTAGCTGTTCAGAGCGAGCTTCTATACGCTCCCCACTGGCGAGCCGCAATCTTATACTAGTGGTGTGTCGTGACGCATGCGGTATTGTTCTGGTATTCCTTCATTTACCGTATGCATATTTATGATCCCTTTTGTGACTAGGCAACACTCATGGTCAATCACTCGATCTAATAATCTAGAGTGTTGTTGAAAAATATGAAATAGTCAAGCTCTATACCGGAAACCTGAAAGCGCGAGAGATGCCTAAGAACGGAGCCAGAGGACCGACTATTTATGCTGCGAAACAAGAACATATATCCAAGAGGAAACAGGTGCGAATAGAGTTACATATATGATTGATTGATTGGGTAATGGAATGAAAGAAAATACAAACAGGATAAGTTGAACTTGAACTCTAACAGCATTGAAGCTGAACTAAGACATACTGGGAAACATTGTCGTACTCGAAGGCGCAGAAAGTGCATATCTGAAAGTATAATTTCAACAAATGTAAAGGAACATGCTAGTTAGGCGAAAGAAGCTAAAACGAGAAACAGCGGGTAAGGGAAACGGAAATTAGCTAGAATGGAGGCATTCTGGATTGATAAGGATTCCTCTTTAGTTGGTCGAGTGAACTCTAAAAACCTTGAGTATGTCTAGTAATGACATCGCACGGAGCAGCCATAAAGTACAGTTCACTGACATCTCATCGCTGGCCGCGGTTTTTACACTAGAAATGCCGTTTTCCGTAGTTTCGCAATACAGACACAAGTTCAATTATATCCGCCTTGTACCAAATGGGAGATCCGGCCATTGCGGTAAACATATCAACCCAACAGAGCTCTATGGCCTATATGAACTTCTAGAATAAGCAATTTTCGGAAACAAGTATCTTTATAAGTTGCTGTACAAATTCTAGGCGCCTAGATTGGGTTGTCGAGCTTTTCTACATAATAGAGCTTATAGCAGGCTACTTCCTTGTCCGTGACTATTGTGAACCGAAGAATGAGAACCCCTAGGTCCTCTACTACTTGGATGTGTATTCGTGTTAATTCACAAGGGTATTGACGTGGCGGACAAATTATTTATGTTCACTTGCAATTTTGTTTTCGTTAGATAACTTTGAATTTAGAGACACGCGGAATAACATTCATAGCATTGATATGCTATTGGTAGGAAAGAAAACAGGAAAGGAAAATGGAAATCGTCAGGGCGTTCCAAACAGAAAAATAGCATTGAGGTGACAAAGTCATAACGTGCAAACTTGCCGTCAGCTCCAAATGGTGACACAACCAATACTTGCATGATTCGTAAGCCGCGTCCCTACTCATCGTCGTCCTCATCATCGTCACTACCATCTTCATCTGCCTCTTGAAGCCAAGTGAGGAATGGCTCTGCTGCCTTGCGGACTTTCCTGCTGGTCTGAACATCGACGTATTTCGTACTGGCCCTACTACCCCACTTGGTGATAGTATCCTCTGAAGCAAGATCGTTTTCGTAGTATGCCATAAGAATGGTAGGGATAGCCGAAATGAGCTGTGGATGGTCATTACCCACAAAACGCTCCGTTCCTCCCAAGAAGGCTTTTTCATGGCGTTCGGAAGTAATCATCTGAATGGTCTATAAGCTAAATGGTTTCGATATGTGAACATGGGAGCACGAACCTTCTTGAGGAGACCAGCATGAATCTTGACCTGATTTTTCTTGATGATATTCTCATCGAAGAGAGTTTGAGCAAGCACTTGGAGAGTACGATGGTTCAACTCGATTCCAAGTGCTTGAGCCTTCTTATAAATCTCGACATCGTCCACTTCGCCACTGTTCTCGGCCTTTTGTGTCACAATCCAAGATCCGAGCTGATCGAAAGGATTATCACCACTAGCAGCTTCATCGTCGTCACCCTCGATAACCAACGAACGCTTCAAATCATCGGGAAGGTTTTGGGCACGGGCCTTGATGGCTTCCTCAGACATGTCAACTGCCCAATCGTCATCCTTAACCTCGACGCCATCACCATTCGTAGGAAGCTCTTTGGCCTCAGCTTGAATACGGCGAGTGAGCTCGTCATCCGAACCGCCATCGGCTTCACCATTGATATCCTCAGAGCCACTGTCCTTGGGGGAGTTGCCATTCTCGGCATCACCGTTCTTCTTGCCGCTCTTTTTAGAGCCCTTCGCCTTCTTTTCCCTCTTTGGTGGGTTCTTGGTAATGAAAGAGGAAAGTTTATGACGAGCATCAACATCGGTGCGCTGACCACAGGCTTTGCAATCGCGAAGAATGGTCCCATCTTTTTGAACGATCAAGTCGGTTTCAGGGTTCTTGCATTTTTTACAGAGCACAAACTTAGAGATAAAAGTATCCAGATAATCCTGAAGTTTGCCTGCGTCATGGGCGCCATTAATGATATATCGATCATCAGAGGGGGTAGCAGTGACTTGGGCACCGAGCTCGAACCCGAAGAATTTGACAACATCTACACATTTACTGTTAGTAAACTGCCAAACTTCCGTTTCCACGAATGGAGAGACAGTAGTATATTGGGAGTCTGATGATATAACTTACATGCAGGATCACGACTCAAGGAATGAGCAACACTGCTAAGGTTGACAATGACCGATTTGATACCATTACCCTTCCCTTCAATCTTGGACTGGAGACGTTCCATCTTATAACGGTAGAAGGGATCAGTAACATCGCGACGGATATTGATGGTAGCCATGATTGCGGTTTGTCAGGGTTTATTGTCTGGATGATGTTTGCGTGGTGGTTGACGATTCTAAAGCAAGAGCGGCGAGAAAAAACAGCATGAACTAGACCGGATCCGATAGACTAGGTCGTAGAAGGGATTTTCTTCTATTTGACGACAAGAAACAAGTGGGAAAAGTTTTTTTCCTTGACTTTGAGGTTGCCTGAAGGTCAGATTTTTAAGTGATGGAGCGTATGTTAGAAGCCCGTCTGGTCTTTTTCAAAGGCCGTATAAGCCGAGAGCGAATCGATGGTGAATTTTTTGTGGGGGAAAGATTCATGAACAACGACGGCTCTGTTATATTAATCTCCGGTTGTTCGTGAAAATAAAAATGCTCTTGAGGAGGAGGAAGGGGTTGATGAACACCTGTTCGAGGGTGGAGGATGGAAAAGTGAGACTCTTCAAACGCGGGGAAATTTTTTCTTCGTATTTTTTAGGGCAGACGTTGAGGGTGGAGCAAAAGAGAAACGGTTTGTGCGGAGAAGAGGAAAAAGAAGGAAGGAAACGGACGTTGAGTGAAAAACCCCTTCCTTTAGACTCTCGTGGACCTGATTACTAAGCAGGGTGGTGCCCCGCTTACGTGGCTGCCGTAGCAGCCTTGCCGGTATCCCTTCGTCTGTTCGCCAATTTCACACATCCGCAGCACAAAAGACAGATTTCTTAGTGCGAAAATTTAACTAAATCTTGACTGCGACCTCGCCAATACCGAAGAGGATCTGTCACGATATTAGGGTATTTTTAGGTTGCTTCGCCATTTATTCTTTGCACCGCACGGGCCAGCTCTGTTGGTCCGAGTGCTTGAAGACGCAATAACGGATCACTTCCTGTCACTCGTCAATTAGCCTCAGGCGCTCCAAGCACAGATCGTTAGAGAACCTTGACAGGAGGCAGTAAAAAAAGAGAAGAATCCTGCGGGGAGGCCCTAAGCTGGCTACTCTATCGAGAGGCAGATAGAATATTGGCTCTCTAGGTATCCTTAGCATTCTTGTTTTGGGCTTTGTTGTTGCACTTGTCTTGAACCAAGTATCGTGCCGTCTTGTCTAGGAGGAACGATCCCGCCTGGCCTGGCAAAGCATCTTTACGCAGATCATCTGCAAAGGGTATTTCCGTCGCGTACTATCTCACCGGTCTCTTGTAGCCATTGTAGAGCGTTCTCCTCTGATGCGGGCTGGGTTCGTTGCGGCCGTGGCTTGCTCGGTGCCTAGCAAGAGAGTTTATGTAAATATTTACGTAGCCCACACACCATAACAACTTACCTGGAGCTTCTGAACGAATTGATAAACCCCACTCCTAAGAACTTAGCCTTAGCAAAGACCTTCAAAACACCTTAGGGCGGTACAGCCTGATTCCAAAAGTTCTAGCACCCAGGCTAGTACCAAAACATAATTTTATAGCGGATGTATTATAGTCCTTTATATCACAGCACCAGCCTGGGTGCCAGAAATTTTGCAACGAGGCTGTACTATAAAAGCTAGGCTCTTGAGAACTTTTGGAGCCCATCGTATTAGACCTCTCCTTAATTACGAACTACCCAAGCACATTACTGGGTAGGGACAAGCTATTTTACGACAAATATCACATCAACATCCATAGAATTAGAGACCGTGCGGCAAAAAAATAAAAAGTGAATAGCAGAATCTAACTCCTAGAATTTTCATTGTATTCAGGGTACGGAAGGAGGAGAAATAACTGTATCCTGCTCCTACACGTTTGGGCGCTGTCTGGGGCTGGCCTCCCCATCTCATGGCGCCCTTCCCGGGGTATAAATACTGAAGGCATATCTCATGGAGAGCGGAATTGGGTCCTAAGTTGGTTGGTTGGTTGGGAAATGGCAGGGTTGTACGAGTAATGTAGCCGATTCTTGAGACCTATTTATCTGCTTAGCAGCCTCAGTTAAGTCATGGATCATTGCTGATAGCTCTAAACCTCTTCAAGCATTTAACCCACAGAATTTCTATAGATATCTGGGGTTATAGCCCCCTCCCCGTGAGTCTTCAGGTTGTGTATAGTACACGAATGATTGCCAATATATCTCGCAATATCTCGTATCAGCGCCGTTCAGTAGCATTGAACAGCCCATTCAGTCCGGGCCCCATCAAGGGCCTGCAACACTGCGAGAGATAGGGTTCCATGCACCCTTTTATATAGCCCTCTGCGTAGTTGGCAATCTGCTTGTCCAGCTTTACCGTCATAGCCCCGCACCTCCTTGCTCCGATCTTCCCCGTTTAGTTTTCATCAATCCGCCGAGTCCCATTTGAGCAGCAGGTTATCGTTGAGTGCGTCAGACATAAAACTGCCATCGTGTCTCCATGCAACCTGTCTTCCGGAACTGTGGGGAGTTCGAGCCCGCGTTTGGTGCTGTGCCATCCGAGACCGTGCTGGCTGGTCGACTGCCCCTGATGCGCAAAGAAAAGTAAATCTGAAAAGTCTACAGTTCCGGATTCCAGGTACCAATGCTATGCTCGGACACCGCCGTGTCCGGAATACCTCTATTGCTTCCTATAAAAGTCCTACCAGGTTGTTGTCCCAAGGCCATTCAATTTGGGTCCCCTCCCTAGTTACCCCCAACACAAATGCCACAAGACTGGACCCCCGGGAAAAGTGATATGCAGGCTCGGTGGCAGTTTTTCAGGGAGCCTGTCGCTAATGGGGCTGCGCCCAAAATCCAGACATGTGGACGCTCTAAGTATTTCGCTCTCTGAATCATCAGTCAGCCTTAACAGCCCACAGAAGAAACCAAAAAAGCTTAAGTTATCCCTTACAGGGTGGCTCGTTTCAAAACCCAGCTCGCCTCCCACATAAGTAAGTTTGCACAAGAATGAGGTAGGAGTGCGGGAAAGCTTCAACTCACCTCATCCAAAGAGTTCAGGCAATACCATGTTAGCAAAGCGCTAACCCTTCCTAAGAACTCTTATTCCTAAATCCGGAGATTAGAGGCCTACCAGAGATAGCGAATTGCAAGAGTTCTTGCGGTCATTGCTTTGTGCCTTGTAACTGAGAAAGTGGCGGGAACGCATCACATGCCGGTCACCCAAAAACCATCTCCCCTTCTTGAATTGATCCCAATACGCTTCGTATGAGGACCGCTCCCGCCCAACGGCCCAATGCTCACTAGCCCTGTGTTCCGCTTCTAGGCTACTGCAAACCTAAGCTCCTCTCGGGTTTGGAGTTCCTTATAAATTCGGCATTCCGGTGCCCACCCACATATCCACACGGTGCCAGCCGTTTGAGGAAACAACCAAAAGACCCTGTTGTGTTAGTGAAGCGCACTGATGAGATAAAATGATGAACAAAATCATAGGCTAGGCAATCGATCGAAAAGCGCTGGCTAAGGGCAAAACAGGAGATACAGCATATATATCTCTGAACAGTTAACAACTCCGAAACCCAGACAAAACTCCAAAACATTACGAGCTCTAAGGAAATAAACAAACCAAAGCACAATACCGTAGGCTGAATTGCACACGGTGCGAAAGAAAGATCTCAAAAGTACTGCCCTACACTGACCCGCATAGAGCTCCAACAGCAACACCGCCTAACCACATGTCCCATTGGTAATAACCCCAGGGGAATCCAACAGAGTTGCCTTGACTTCTACAGTAGATTCAACGATACCCAACACTTGCAGGCAAGTGCCGTAGTGCTGTTTCGTCCGTCGTGTAAACTTTAAAAGAGGCCACTAAGAAACAGTATGCAGTATGATTTAGACCTACTCGAGCACACTCTTCTTCTTCCTCCCACCAGGTCTTCGAAAAGCTTTCTGTCCAACCCTAACTCCAAACCAGTGGCCCAAATGTGCTTACTCAATCAGGAGCACGTGATTAAATTTTATCTGATCTCCCGCTCTGAAGGGGTTACCCTACCGCCAAGTCTTGTGTCTCGGGCCAAACACGAACAACACGTCTTCCCCAACTCCCCGACGTCTTCAATCAACAACTACCATCGTTGCATCCTGCACAGTTCCCACACGTTACGCCATTTCCCATAGAACCTGATATCTCCAGCATGGATTACTCTTCCAACTTCAACCCTCTC
>Ga0307510_10003690_pt1 | contig 17882 bp, 18 predicted proteins | sample 12_EM_MG_FD_207224 | JGI IMG/M metagenome (GOLD analysis project Ga0307510, IMG submission 207224) | Populus trichocarpa ectomycorrhiza microbial communities from riparian zone in the Pacific Northwest, United States - 12_EM | ecosystem: Host-associated > Plants > Roots > Unclassified | place...
TGCGCCGTTGACGCTCTGTTAATGACGATTTTCTGCACGCGTCGCATCGCCGCAAAACACCCTCGTATTTCTGCGGACCCCTTAACCAAACCTAAGAGGGAACCGCGCAAGATCGCGCCCATTGCAAAGGCGCGCTGAAACAACAAGATTCATGACTTCTATGAACGACAACAGATATTCCGGCGCGAGCGAAGCCGAACTCGGATTTCTCAAGGAAATCGTTAGAATGCTGCCTGCCGGCCTGACCGTGCAGGACGCCCATGGCGAACTTCTGCTGGTTAACGATGTCGCGGCGTCCCAGCTCGGCATGGATGGCAGCCGTCCCTCGCCCGATCTCGCGCCTCGCCGCGAAGCCGGCCAGCGGGCATTGAGGTCCGGTCAGCCAGTCACCTCCGAGGAAGCCCTTCACGACGGCGCCGCGCGCCAGGTGCTGCTGACCACCCATCGCCCCATCAGCCTCGCCGGACGCGAGCTGCTGATCTCGGCCTCCTCCGACATCACCGAGCAGAAGAATTTTGAGGACCAGCTGTTCCGTTCGGCCTATTTCGACGAGCTGACCGGCCTGCCCTCGCGGCGCGTGATCGAGCACCGCGCCAACAGCCTGCTCGCGCGCGACGGCAAAGGCGATCGTTTCGCTCTCGCCTTTCTCGACGTCGACAATTTCAAGCACATCAACGACTATTACGGCCACACCGTCGGCGACGCGCTGCTGGTCGAGCTGTCGAAACGGCTCGGGCGCGACCTGCGCGATTCCGACATGCTGTCGCGCATCTCCGGCGACGAATTCCTGCTGCTGCTCTCGCCGATCCAGAGCCAGGAGGAAGTCGCCGAATTCATCCAATCGACGCTGGAGCGGCTGACGGCACCGTTCTTCATCGACAATTCGGAAGTCTTCGCCTCCACCTCCGTCGGTGTCAGCCTCTATCCCGATCATGGCCGCAGCTTCGAGATGCTGCGCCAGAACGCCGACATCGCGATGTATCGCATCAAGAACGGCGGCAAGGGATCGGCGGCGTTCTTCGACGCCAGCATGGAGCGCGAGGCACTGGCGCGGATGAAGATCGAGCAGTCGTTGCGGCTCGCCATCCTCGAAAAGCGTTTCTGCTGCGCCTTCCAGTCCAAGGTCGACATCCGCACGCAGGCGGTGAAAGGCATCGAGGCGCTGGTGCGCCTGCGCGACGACGAAGGCGTGATCCAGGCGCCCGGCTCGTTCATCAACCTCGCCGGCGAGCTCGGACTGATCGACGAGCTGACCCATCTCGTGCTCGCCGAGATCGTCAAGTCGATCGACCTGATCAACGACACCTTTGGTGCGGAAGCGACCATCAGCATCAACGTCGCGGCCAAGCAGGCCGGCAAGCCGGAGTTCATGCGCGGCTTTGCGCAGGCGCTTGACGACACCGGCTTTCCGCAGCGCTTCATGATCGAGGTGACGGAAGACGCCTTCGTCGCCAAGAGCCATTTCCAGTCGGAAATCCTGCCGATGTTCCGCAAGCTCGGCGTCGGCATCTCCATCGACGATTTCGGTACCGGCTATTCATCGCTCTCTGCACTCGCCGACATCACCGCCGACGAGATCAAGATCGACCGCTCCTTCATCACCGACATCCATAAGCGCCCGCGCAGCCAGGGCATTCTGCGCGCGATCGAATCCTTGAGCGAGGCGCTCGGCATGACCGTGATCGCGGAAGGCCTCGAATCCTACGAGGAGCTGGCCTATCTGCAGGCCGCAACCAAGATCCGCTACGCGCAGGGCTATTATTTCGCCCGGCCGATCTTCCTGGAGGAGCTCAAGCTCGCCACGCCCACTTCAAGCGAGGCCCGAGGCAGTGTGGCAAACCGCCCGATGCAGCAGAACCGCCAGGGCTATTCGCGGGCCAACGGGTATCGGCGGTAACGCCTCTCGCCTTTGCCTCTGATTTGCAGAGCCTGAACAACCCGATCCAGGGGTGACATCAGCATTTGCGCCTGCCGATTTCTTCGGCAGCCGCAATCCGCAGCAAGCACGTCAAGACATTGTCACATGCGCCCGGCGGCAAGCTCCGCCGGAAGGTGGAATTGCAATGTTCGCACACTTGTGCAAATCGCTGTGATCAAGGCATTTCAACAAGGAGGAACCATCGTGCGTCGATCGCTCATTCTCACGGCAGCCATTCTCGGCCTGGCCGCGAACACCTCCGCACAAGCCGACGACCTCAAGGTCGCGCTGATCTACGGCAAGACCGGTCCGCTGGAAGCCTATGCCAAGCAGACCGAGACCGGCCTGCAGATGGGCTTTGAATACGCCACCAAGGGCACCATGACGCTCGACGGCCGCAAGATCGTCGTCATCACCAAGGACGACCAGGGCAAGCCGGACCTGTCGAAAGCTGCGCTCGCCGAGGCCTATCAGGACGACAAGGCCGACATCGCGATCGGCACGACCTCGTCGGCGGCGGCGCTGGCGATTCTTCCCGTCGCCGAGGAGAACAAGAAGATCCTGATCGTCGAGCCCGCGGTCGCGGACCAGATTACCGGCGAGAAGTGGAATCGCTACATCTTCCGCACCGGGCGCAATTCGTCGCAGGACGCGATCTCGAACGCGGTCGCGATCGGCAAGCAGGGCGTCACCGTTGCGACGCTGGCGCAGGACTATGCCTTCGGCCGCGATGGCGTCGCCGCCTTCAAGGAGGCGCTGGCCAAGACCGGCGCAACGCTCGCGGCGGAGGAATATGCTCCGACCTCGACCACCGACTTCACCGCGGTCGGCCAGCGCCTGTTCGATGCGCTGAAGGACAAGCCGGGCCGCAAGGTGATCTGGGTGATCTGGGCCGGCGCCGGCAATCCGCTGGCCAAGCTTCAGGACATGGACCCGAAGCGCTACGGCATCGAGCTCTCTACCGGCGGCAACATCCTGCCGGCGCTGGCCGCCTATAAGGGCCTGCCGGGCATGGAAGGCGCGACCTATTACTACTACGACATCCCGAAGAACCCGGTGAACGACTGGTTCGTCGCCGAGCACCAGAAGCGCTTCAAGGCGCCGCCGGACTTCTTCACCGCGGGCGGCTTCGCCGCTGCGATGTCCGTCGTCGCCGCCGTCACCAAGGCGAAATCGACCGACACGGAAAAGCTGATCACCGCGATGGAAGGGCTGGAGTTCGACACGCCGAAGGGCAAGATGGTGTTCCGGAAAGAAGACCATCAGGCGCTCCAGAGCATGTATCACTTCAAGGTCAAGGTCGATCCGGCCGTCGCCTGGGCCGTGCTCGAGCCGGTGCGCGAGCTGAAGATCGAGGACATGGACGTTCCGGTTAAGAACAAGCGCTGACATCAAGTCTCCTCTCCCCGCATCGGCGGGGAGAGGACTCCTTTCAAACTCCCCAGAGTTGCCCTGATGGCCCTGACGTTAGAGACCCGCGACCTCACCATCCGCTTCGGCGGTCATGTCGCTGTCAACAACGTCACCTGCACGTTTCGCCCCGGCGAGCTCACCGCCATCGTCGGCCCGAACGGCGCCGGCAAGACCACCTATTTCAACCTGATCTCGGGCCAGCTGCGCGCCTCACACGGCAGCATCCAGTTCGACGGCGCCGACATCACCCAGCATTCCGCGCCGATGCGCACCCGCGCTGGCCTTGGCCGCGCCTTCCAGCTCACCAACCTCTTCCCGAACCTGACGGTCGAAGAGAACATCCGCCTCGCGGTGCAGGCCGCCGATGGCACGCATTACGACATGCTGCGCCCCTGGATGGTCCGCCGCGATTTGATCGCGCGCGCCGATGCCATCCTCGACCAGGTCGCGCTCGGCAATCGCCGCGGCGCCGCCGCGACCGCGCTGTCGCATGGCGACCAGCGCAAGCTCGAGGTCGCGCTGATGATCGCGCTCGAGCCGAAAGTCTTCATGTTCGACGAGCCGACCGCCGGCATGAGCATCGACGAAGTGCCTGTTGTCCTTAACCTGATCGCGCAGCTCAAGCAGGACAAGAGCAAGATCATCCTGCTCGTCGAGCACAAGATGGACGTGGTCCGCTCGCTCGCCGACCGCATCATCGTGCTGCATAACGGCCAACTCGTCGCCGACGGACAGCCGGCCGAGGTGATCGCCTCACCGATCGTGCAGGAAGCCTATCTCGGCGTCGCACCCAAGAACACTGCCGAGAGCGCCGCATGACCGATCTGCTCAAGCTTTCCGGCGTCCACACGCATATCGGCCGCTATCATATCCTCCAGGGCATCGATCTCGCTGTCCCGCAAGGACAGGTCACGATGCTGCTCGGCCGCAACGGCGCCGGCAAGACCACGACGCTGCGCACCATCATGGGCCTGTGGCAGGCCTCAAGCGGCGAGATCAGCCTTGCTGGCGAACGCATCGAGAGCCGCACCACGCCCGACATCGCCAGGCTCGGCGTCGGCTACGTGCCCGAGAGCATGGCGGTGTTCTCCGATCTCACGGTGAAGGAGAACCTGGTGCTGGCGGCCCGCGACGGTCCGCTCGACGACAAGCAGCTGGAATGGATTTTTGGCTTCTTCCCGGCGCTGCGCCGGTTCTGGCTGTCGCGCGCCGGGAGTCTCTCCGGAGGGCAGAAGCAGATGCTGTCGATCGCGCGCGCCATCATCGAGCCGCGCAAGCTTTTGCTGATCGACGAGCCGACCAAGGGGCTCGCGCCTGCGATCATCATGGCGCTGATCGAGTGCCTGAAGGAGATCAAGCGCAAGGGCGCGACCATTCTCCTGGTCGAACAGAATTTCTTTGCCGCCCGCGAGCTCGGCGACAACGTGCTGGTCATGGACAACGGCACCATCGTCCATCGCGGCGAGATGGCGGCGTTGGCCGCGGACGTGCCGCTGCAGGAGCGGCTGCTCGGCCTGAGCCTGGAGGCACACCAGTGACAGACCTTGCCGCAACTGATCCGCTGCCGAAGCCGAAGCGCGATCTGGCGCCGGTCCTGCTGCCGATCGCGCTCGCGCTGGTGACGATCCCGCTGATCGGCTCGCCCAGCACCTGGCTGACGCTGACCGCCGCGAGTCTCGCGATGGGCATGATGATCTTCATCATGGCCTCCGGCCTGACGCTGGTGTTCGGCCTGATGGACGTGCTCAATTTCGGCCACGGCGCCTTCATCGCCGTCGGTGCCTATGTCGCGACGCTGGTGCTGGCGCCGTTCGCGGCCTCGATCCAGGCCGACTCGCTGTGGGTGAACCTTGCCGTGCTGGCACCGGCCGCGCTGCTGTCGATGGCGGTCTCCGGCGCGCTCGGCCTGATCGTCGAACGCGTGCTGATCCTGCCTGTTTATGGCCAGCACCTGAAGCAGATCCTGATGACGACCGGCGGCCTGATCGTCGCCGAACAGACGCTCTATGCGCTGTGGGGACCGCAGATCATCCCGATGCCGCTGCCGACATCGCTGCGCGGCTCGTTCATCCTCGGCGACGTCGCGATCGCCAAATACCGCGTGCTGGCGACGCTGATCGGGCTTGCCGTCTTCATCGCGATCCAGCTCGTGCTCAACCGCACCAAGCTCGGCCTGCTGATCCGCGCCGGCGTCGAGAATCGCGAGATGGTCGAGGCGCTCGGCTATCGCATCCGCCGCCTGTTCCTCGGCGTGTTCATGACGGGATCGGCGCTGGCCGGGCTCGGCGGCGTGATGTGGGCGCTCTATCGCGAGCAGGTCCACGCCTCCATGAGCGACGAGCTCACCGTCCTGATTTTCGTCGTGGTCATCATCGGCGGCCTGGGGTCGATCGGCGGCTGCTTCATCGGCGCGATTCTGGTTGCGATGGTCGCCAATTACGGCGGCTTCCTGGTGCCGAAACTCGCCCTCGTCTCCAACATCCTGCTGATGGTCGCCATTCTGATGTGGCGGCCGCGCGGCCTCTATGCGGTGACCAGCCGATGATGCTTCTCTCCGGCGATCCGCCGCGCAGCCGCGTGCTCACGCTGCTCCTCGTCGTCATCATCCTGGCGCTGGCGGCGACGCCGTTCCTGTTCCCTGGCGCCAAGGCGCTGAACGTCGCGGCGAAGATCTGCGTGTTCGCCGCGCTGGTTGCCTCCTACGACCTGCTGCTCGGCTATACCGGCTCGGTGTCGTTTGCCCACACCATGTTCTACGGCATCGGCAGCTACGCCATCGCGATCGCACTGTACGGCATGGGTCCGAACTGGGCCGCGGTCGCAACAGGCATCGTCGTCGGCCTGCCGCTGGCTGCGCTGCTGGCGCTCGCGATCGGATTGTTTTCGTTGCGTGTCGCCGCAATCTTCTTTGCCATGATCACACTTGCCGTCGCCTCCGCCTTCCAGGTCCTGGCCTCGCAACTCTCGTGGCTGACCGGCGGCGAAGACGGGCGCAGCTTCCAATTGCCGGAGCTACTGCGCCCCGGCACGGTGTTGATCTCAAAAAGCCTGTTCGGCTTCGAGATCAACGGCCGCATCCTGACCTTCTATCTGGTGTTCGCCATCTCGGCCCTGATGATCCTCGCACTGCTGCGCGTGGTGAACTCGCCGTTCGGCCGCGTGTTGCAGGCGATCCGCGAGAACCGTTTTCGTGCCGAAGCGCTCGGCTTCCGCACCGTGTTCCATCTGACCTACGCCAACTGCCTTGCCGCGCTGGTCGCCGCCGGTGCCGGCATCCTGAATGCGCTGTGGCTGCGCTATGCCGGCCCCGACACCTCGCTCAGCTTCTCGATCATGCTCGACATCCTGCTGATGGTCGTGATCGGCGGCATGGGTACGATCTACGGCGCGATCATCGGCGCCACGATCTTCATCCTCGCCCAGAACTATCTGCAATCGCTGATGGGCGTCGCCTCCAAGGCGGCGTCGGAGGCAGGGCTGCCACTGCTGCCGGGACTGCTGCATCCCGACCGCTGGCTGTTGTGGCTCGGTCTGCTGTTCATCGCCAGCGTCTATTTCTTCCCGACCGGCGTGGTCGGACGTCTCCGCAATGGCGGCGGCGACAAGAGCACGGGCGCCTCGCATTAAGCATCGGTTAACGATGCAGTGCAGCGATTGTTGCACCCGTCATGCAACCGCGAAGTGATTCACGCCTGGATGCACGCGGGTGCGACTGCGCAACCGGATTAATGCTTAAGTAACTGGCTTTCCTAAGGGTTGCGCCATTTGTGCGGTGTAATTCTGTCCCTCCAGGGAGGGGGAATGCGCCAGGTCTTTGCAGGGATCGCAGCCAAGATGTCCCTAGCCGCAAAAGGTGGCTGGGAGGCAGCGATTCGGCGTGGACCCGTGCTGTGGCTCACCCTGTGCGGCGTGTTGCTGGTCGCGGGAATCTTCGCCGTCACCGCCATGGCGGTTGGCGAGTTCCGCGAGCGAACCCTCTCTAACCGCGAACGCGAACTCGAAAACACCGTACAGCTGATCGCGCGGCATTTCGACCAGCAATTCATCGATTCCGACGTGGTCGCCGCCGATCTGATCGGGCAGATGAACCTGCCGGAGGTCAATTCGCCCGCGATGTTCCGCGAGCGCATGTCAGGCGCCGCCGCGAACCAGATGCTGCGCAGCAAGATCAGCTCCGTCTCCTATCTCGGCGACATCGCGATCTATGATGCCGACGGCGAGCTGATCAACTGGTCGCGCTCTCAGCAATTGCCCAAGATCAACGTCTCCTCGCGCGCCTACTTCCAGACGTTCAAATCGAACCCGATGGCCGAGCCGGTCGTGCTGGAGTCGGTCCGCAGCTTCCTGATCGGCAAATGGACCACGATCGTTGCGCGCCGGCTGAACGGCACCGACGGCACCTTCTTCGGCGCGATGGTCCGCCGGATCGATCCGGACAGCTATCAGAACTATTTCGCGTCCGTGGCGCTCGCCGAGGGCACGGCAATCGCGCTGTTCGACCGCGACGGCAAGATGCTGGCGCGCTACCCGCATGTCGAAGCAATGATCGGGACGAGTTACAAGAACGCACCGCTGATGCAGAAAGTGCTGGCTCTCGGCGGCCAGCAAACGCTTCGCGTGACAAGCCCAATCGACGGTCAGGAGCGCTTGGGCTCGGCCGCATCGCTCAAGCATTTTCCGCTGGTCATCGTCGCAACCAACACCATGAGCGCCGCGCTTGCGGACTGGCGGCAGCAGACCGGCTTCATGGTCACGACGGCCGCGCTTTCGGCCACCGTGATCGCGCTGATCCTCTTTCTGATCATCCGCCAGATCAACCGGCAGAATCGCGAGGCCCAGCAGCGGCTGGAGGCGGAGCGACTGCGGCTCGACACTGCGCTGAACAATATGTCGCAAGGGCTGATCCTGTACGACGCCGCCGGTTACATCGTCACCTGCAATCGCCGCTATGCCGACATGTTCGGCCTCTCCCACGACGTCATCAGGCCTGGCTGTCACATCCACGAGGCGATGTACCATCGCAAGGAGCGCAACGCGTTCAGCGGCGACGTCGAGGCGTTTTGCGCCGACGTCATGAGGGGCGTCGCCGAAGGTAAGGTCGCGACCAGAACGCATCAATTGCCCAACGGCCGCGCCTTCCAGGTCATCAACACCCCGCTCGCGCAGGGCGGATGGGTCGCCACGATCGAGGAGATCACCGAGCGGCGCAATCTGGAGCAGGAGCGCGACCGCAACTACACGTTCCTGCGCGAGATCATCGACCACATCCCGTCGCAGATCACGGTGAAGGACGCCCTGACGCGGCAATATCTGCTGATCAACCACACCGCCGCGGAGCAATTCGGCCAATCGCGCGAAGCCGTCGTTGGCAAGACCCCCTTCGACATCTACCCGGATGACACCGCAAGGCTCGTCACCGAAGACGACAGCAAGGCGCTGCAGGCGGCCACGGGATTGTTCAAGGATGAACATGCCTGGCCGAGCCAGACCATGGGGCTGCGCTACATCACCTCGACCCGGATCGGCATCCGCGACAAATCCGGCGAGCCGCGCTACCTCATCAATGTCGTCGATGACGTCACCGAGCGGCGGCGCGCCGATGAGAAGATCGCGCATATGGCGCATTACGATGCGCTGACCGATCTGCCGAACCGGGCGCTGTTCCGCGAGCAGATCGAGCGTGAGCTGGAGAAGGTCGCGGGCGGCGGGCAGTTCGCGCTGCTTTATATCGACGTCGACGAGTTCAAGGGCATCAACGATTCGCTTGGTCATCACGTCGGCGACGAGCTGCTGAAGGCGATCGCGACCCGTCTGCGCGGCTGCCTCAAGCGCGGAGATCTGATCGCGCGGCTCGGCGGCGACGAATTCGCTGTCATCCAGACCGGCATCCAGTCCTCCGCCGACGTGCTGTCCTTCGTCACACGGATCTACGAGGCGATCCGGCAGCCCTATCACTGTTTCGGCCACCAGCTCTCCACCGATGCGAGCATCGGCATTGCGCTGGCGCCGCAGGACGGCACCGATCTCGACCAGCTCGTCAAGAACGCCGACCTTGCGATGTATGGCGCCAAGGCCGAGGGACGCCGCACCCACCGCTTCTTCGAGCCGGAGATGGATGCGAGCGCCAAGGCGCGCCTGACCCTGGAGCAGGATCTCCGCCAGGCCCTGGTCTATGGCGGCTTCGAGATCCACTATCAGCCGCTGGTCGATCTGCGCACCAACGCGGTCTCGGGTTGCGAGGCGCTGCTGCGCTGGCGTCATCCCGAGCGCGGCATGATCTCGCCGGCGGAGTTCATTCCGGTCGCCGAGGATACCGGCCTGATCAACGAGCTCGGCGACTGGGTGCTGCGCACCGCCTGCAACGAGGCCGCGACGTGGCCCGCGCATGTGCGGATCGCCGTCAACGTCTCGCCGGTGCAGCTCAAATGCGACACGCTGGCACTGCGGATCGCCGGCGCGCTCGCCGCCTCCGGGCTCGACCCGCGGCGGCTCGAGCTCGAGATCACCGAGGCCGTGCTGATCCGCGACGACGAGGCGGCGCTCTCGATCCTGCACCAGCTCCGCTCGATCGGCGTGCGCATCGCGCTCGACGATTTCGGCACGGGCTATTCCTCGCTGAGCTATCTGAAGCGCTTCCCGTTCGACAAGATCAAGATCGACCGCTGCTTCGTCGCCGACATCGCGGACGAAAGCGGCTCACCCGTGATCGTGCAGGCGGTGGTGAACATCGCCGCGGCCAGCAACATGACCACGGTCGCCGAAGGCGTCGAGACCGAGGCCCAGCGCGAGATGCTGCGCGCGCTCGGCTGCACCGAGATGCAGGGCTATCTGTTCAGCAGACCGAAGCCGGCGGCCGACGTACGCAAGCTGTTCAGTCCGGGAGACGCCGTGCCTGTGGCGGCGGTGGCCTGAGATGGGCAAGCCAAGGAAGACTTTAAGCAAGACTTCAAGCAAGCCTCCAGCCAAAGCCGTCGACGTCGCGGACTCCTATGCCGTGCGGCTGATGCAGCATCTGGTGGTGCCGACCTTCGTGATCGACCCGAAGCGCCGCGTCGTGATCTGGAACCGCGCTTGCGAGCGCCTGACCGGCGTCGCCGCCTCCGAGGTGATCGGCACGACAAGACACTGGCAGGCGTTCTACGAGACCAAGCGCCCTTGCCTCGCCGACCTCGTCGCGCTCGATCGGCCCGAGCAGCTGCCGGAGTTTTACTCGGAATACGCTGCGCGCGGCCACAACGGGCTCGGCTTCAGCGCCGAGAACTGGTGCGTGATGCCAAAACTCGGCAGCCAGCTCTATCTCGCCATCGACGCCGGCCCGATCCATGACGAGGCCGGCCATCTGATCGCCGTAGTGGAGACGCTACGCGACCTCACCGACCAGAAGCGTGCCGAGATGGCGCTGAAGGAGCTCGCCACCAAGGACGGGCTGACCGGGCTGTCGAACCGCCGCTCCTTCGACCAGATGCTGATGAGCGAATGGGCCCGCGCCCAGCGGACGCAGAAGCCGATGGCGCTGCTGTTCGTCGACGTCGATCATTTCAAGCTGTTCAACGACCGCCACGGCCACCAGAGCGGCGACGAGTGCCTGCGCGCGGTCGCCGATGTCGTCAGCCGCCACGCCGTGCGCCCGCTCGACCTTGCCAGCCGCTATGGCGGCGAGGAGTTCGCGCTGATCCTGCCGGACATAGATTGCGACAGTGCCTGTGCGATCGCAGACGAGATCCGCCGCGCCGTCATGGCCTTAAGGATCGCCCATGGTGCCGAAGGGGCCGGCGACCACGTCACCCTCAGCGTCGGCGTCGCCAGCCACATTCCGGGCGAGGCCGACGGTAATCCCGACCGGCTGCTCGGCGCGGCAGACGAGGCGCTTTATGCGGCAAAACGGCTCGGCCGCAATCGCATCATCTGCGCCGAACGCCTGCTCGCCGAATTCGCCGGGCGCGGCCGGGACAGCCTGCCGGTTCCTGGCCGCATGGCCCGCAAATCAGCCTAGCCGGACACGGCGGAAGCGGTTGCCCGCCCCCCGCCAATCGGCTAAATGAACCCGACTGCACCCGTAGCTCAGCTGGATAGAGCGTTGCCCTCCGAAGGCAAAGGTCACACGTTCGAATCGTGTCGGGTGCGCCAGTCTCTTGGCCATTTTCAGACCAGCCCTCACGCCAGCATCGAGATGATCGACCGGATCTGATCGGTGGCGACCGTCACCAGTCCGTCGTATGACGTCTGGCCGTGTGCGGCGGCCTTCAGGATGCATTCGGCTACGGCCGCTTTCAGGCCGAAGACCGACTGATGGGCCGGTACGCCCGCCATCACGGTCTCGAGTGCCTGACGCATGGTCTGAATGAGCTCGGAGCTGTATTGCATGTGCTGTCCTCCGCGGGCTCATATTAGGTCGCCTGCCCATGCTTGCCACTCACAAGCCTGAGACTGCTTTTTGAACCTGGTCGAGACTGAACGCCTCAATTCAACCGCCAGATGGCCGCATTGAGCACGCCTGCGAACGCGACCCACGCCGCGTAAGGCACGAACAATGCAGCTGCCAGTTTGTCCTGTGATTTTTCGAGACTGATGTAAGTCACGATCGCGGTGAACAAACAGATGAGAATGACCAACGCGAAGCCGATCTGGTGCATCGTGAACATCGCCGGAGACCAGGCGAAATTGAGCGCGAGCTGCGCGGCCCAGACCAGCATCGCCCTGCCCGATGGTTCACGGCGAAACGTGCGCCAACCCGCGATCGCGATCATGATGTAGAGGATGGTCCATGCCACCGGAAACGCCCAGTTGGGCGGAACGAAGCCCGGTTTGGCAAGGCCCGCATACCAGTCTCCGGGGAGATTGGTCGCACCGATCAGCCAGCCGATGCCGACCACTCCGACAACGAAGACCAACAATCGAAGCATCCATCACCTCGCACTTCTCTTGGCTCGCTTGTATCATCCTTCCATGAGCGAATCCGACACGGTGACCGGCGAAGCCTCGCCGGTGCGCAAGATCATCCATATCGACATGGATGCCTTCTATGCGTCCGTGGAGCAACGCGACAATCCGGACCTGCGCGGCAAGCCGGTCGCGGTCGGAGGCTCCGCGGAGCGCGGCGTCGTCGCGGCCGCGAGCTATGAGGCCCGCAAGTTCGGCGTTCGCTCTGCGATGCCGTCGGTGACTGCGAAGCGGCAATGTCCCGACCTGATCTTCGTCAAGCCGCGCTTCGAAGTCTACAAGGCGATCTCCAGGCAGATCCGCGACATCTTTGCCGAGCATACGCCTGTCATCGAACCGCTGTCGCTCGACGAGGCCTATCTCGACGTGACGGAGAACCTGCAAGGCATTCCGCTGGCACGCGACGTCGCGCTGCGGATCCGCGAGACGATCAAGGCCGAGACCGGTCTCAACGCTTCGGCGGGCATCTCCTACAACAAGTTTCTGGCAAAACTCGCCTCCGATCATCGCAAGCCGAACGGCCAGTTCGTGATCTCGCCGGAGATGGGGCCCGCCTTCGTCGAGCCCCTGCCCGTCGGCAAGTTTCATGGCATAGGCCCGGCGACGGCTGCGAAGATGAACGCGCTCGGCCTGTTCACCGGCCTCGACATCCGCAACCAGTCGCTGGAGTTCATGAACGCGAATTTCGGCAAGTCGGGCGCCTATTACTACTGGATCTCACGCGGTGTCGACGAGCGGCCGGTCCGGGCCAACCGGATCCGCAAGTCGATCGGCGCGGAGACCACGTTCTCGACCGACCTCGACGAATTTGACGTGTTGGTCGCCGAGCTCAAGCCGCTCGTCGACAAGGTCTGGCGCCATTGCGAGACGACCGGCAACCGCGGTCGCACCGTGACCTTGAAGATCAAATTCGCCGACTTCGAGATGATTACACGCAGCAGATCCGCACCAACACCGGTTGGGGGCCGGGACGATCTGGAGCGGCTGGCCTGCGGCCTGCTCGAAGTCGAGATGCCGCTACCCAAGCGCGTCAGGCTGCTCGGGGTCTCGCTGTCTTCGCTTCAGGATGGGGACGACGCGGAGCCGCAGCTGACGTTCGGCATTTGAAGGTGGCGGGATTTCTTGAACCCGCCACCGATAAAAGTTTCGATCCGCCCGGGCCGATCAATGCCTCACATGCTCGAACACCACGATCACGCCGGTCGGCTCGGGCTCGTGCGCCATCAGACGCGTCAGATCCGCATCGCTCCAGTCGGCGAGGCTGACAACCTCGCCGGTCTGGCGGTCCGCGGCCAATGACGGGGTTGGCTCGAGCACCTTCAGGCCCGTCTCATCGACGAAGAAGGTGTGCTCGCCAAACATGCTGTTAAGCTGGGGCATCGCGGGATGCTCCTCGGGCAGCACCTGGGCGCCGAGTTGCGTGATGGTCTGCTTCACTTGCTCGGATGTTAGCTTCATGCGCTGCTCCGTTCATGTCCGGTTTCATTGAGCTGGACCGAGGCACGCGTTCCCTGCGCCTTGTTCGCCTGGCCCAAGCTCCGAACGGGTGCTGCGCACAAACGTTCCCGCGAAATAAATTTCGTGATCGCAAGTTTCATCCGCCGCATGCGCGGCACGAGATCGTCACACGATGTTCACGATCCGTAAGCCGACGACGCTATTCGGCGGCTTCGACGATCCGGATGTCGCGGTCCGCGCCGTCTCCGAGCAGGTCATGCGCGGCCTTATAGGCGGGGCTCTCATACGCCGCCTTGGCGCGCTCGACGCTGTCGAACTCGATGAGAACCACGCGTTCCATCAGGCCGTGCTCGAACGCCGCAACCGGCATTCCGCGCGCGAGCACACGGCCGCCGGCGGCCTCGATGGCCGGACGCGACAGTTTTGCGTAGGCCGCCATGGCGTCGGGGTTCTTGATCGCACGATAGGTGGCAACCCAATAGGCTTTTGCCATTTTGTTTCTCCTGATGTCTCGTGACCTAATGCTCGCTGCGGTTCTCGCCGACCGAGAGTGCGCAGATGCGTGAGAGATATGTGTAGGGCAGACCGGTTTCCTCAGCCCAGGCGTTGAACTGCGCCTGCACTTTTGCGAGATCGCCCTTCGACTTCACCTCTTCGGCGATGTCGAGGCCGGCCTCGCGCAGGGACGCGACGACATCCCTGGAGGTGACGAAACCGTCCCAGCCGACGAAGCGCAGCAGCATCTGGCCGGTATTGCCGCCGAGCCGGCTGCCGCGCTTGGTGAGGAGGTCGAGCAGGCCGATCTGGTTGGACGGCGGCCATTTTGCAAGGAATTTGCCGAAGCTGCCGTGCTCTTTCGCGATCTCCTGGACGAAGGCGGCGTTGTCGCGCACCGACATGATCTTGGCGCCGTTGCGCACGATGCGCGTGTCGCGCAACAGGCCTTCCCAATAATCCTCGGGCTGAAAGCTGAGCTTGGCCGGCTGGAAATGCAGGAAGGCCTCTTCAAAGCCATCCCATTTCGAATCGATCACGCTCCAGGCAAAGCCCGCGCAGAACACGCGCTTCGTCATCTCGGCGAGGATGCGATCGTCGCCGAGCTTTGCGAGCCGCTTCAGGTCGGGCCTGTCGGGCATCAGTTTTTCGAGCGCCTTGGGCCCACCCTTGCGCTTCTCGGCGCGGGCACGAATGGTCTTGAAAGAAGTCATGCGGATACGAACGTTTGAGGATGCGCCACGACATCAGAATTCGACGACCCGGTCCAGTCCTGCGACGCCCGGCCACTTGCGCACGCCGACGCGCCGCAGCATGCTGCGGGTCATTAGCCTGGCGAAGAGGAGCTGCCCTTCTGGTCTGCTTCTTGCTTCGTAACGTTTTGGAATTCCCCGACATTTTCAATCTCGCGAACGGATTTTCGATGCGCTGCCTGGTCGTGGCCGACCTGCATTACTCGCTGCCACAGCTCGATTGGCTCGTGAGCGCGGCTCCGCAATTCGATCTCGTGATCTTTGCCGGCGATGCGCTCGACATCGGCTCGATGGTGGATTTTCGCGCGCAGATCGTGGTGGTGAAGAAGTACCTCGCGCTGCTCGCGGCAAAGACCCGCGTCATCCTCTGCTCCGGCAATCACGATCTCGACGAGCGCAATGCGGAGGGCGAAAAGATCTCGCGCTGGATCTCCGAGGTGCGGGATCTGGGCATTGCCTGCGACGGCGACAGCATCACCATTGGCGACGCGCTGTTCACGGTGTGCCCGTGGTGGGATGGGCCGCTGGTCAAGCAGCGCATCGTCGAACAGCTGCACACCGCCGCGGCCAATCGCCCGCAGCGCTGGATCTGGGCGCATCATGCGCCGCCGGCGAATTCGCCGACGAGTTGGGGCGGCAAGCGCTTCTTCGGCGATGTCGATCTGGTGCAGTGGATCATGCAGTATCAGCCGTCGATGGTGATCTCGGGCCATGTGCACCAGTCACCCTTCATCCCCGACGGTTCGTGGTTCGACCGGCTGGGCCAGAGCTGGGTGTTCAACGCCGGCCTGCAGCCGGGACGGCCGCCGACGCATATCGTGTTGGATCTCGATGCGAACAAGGCGTTCTGGCTGGCGGCAGGCGAAGCGCAATGGATCGACCTCGGCGCGCCGCTGAAGCGGCCCGCAAACTATGTCGAGGAGCCGCCGGACTGGCTCACATCCTTGGGTCGGATTGCCGATCCGAGCCTGGCGAGACCTCAAGCGGCGGCAGGTTGATCATGCTCTGGAGCACCTCGCTGACCATCGCGAGGTGGGTGCCGTGTCCGGCATATTGCCGCTTCAGATCGGCGAGATAGGTGTTGGCGACGTTGAGCCGCTGCGCCAGCGTGCGCGCGAGCAGCAGCGCGACCTCCGGCTTCTGTATGAGGAATGATGCCGCGTCCTCGAACTCGTAGATGACCGAGTCCGAAGAGGCCCGTACCGTTGCCGTATGCGGCAGACCGAGCAGCACGGACATCTCGCCGAACACGGCGCCGGGCTCGGCGATGGTCGCGACCACCGTGTCGCTCTTGAGGACTTCGAGCTTGCCCTCGATGAGCACGTAGAGGTGGCCGCTGCTGGTGCCGCCCTCGCTGACGACGAGCGTGCCGGCCGCAACCTCCCGCTCCGTGCCGCCGGTGCAATGATCCAGAACTGCGCGCATCGCCGAAGCTCCCATCGCTGGGGAAATCCAGGCGATACTAGAGCACGATCCGTGCCAGGCGGCAACGCGCGGAAGGCTATCGCGACAAGCGCTTTGCGAAATGAACGGACTGCCAGTCTCCCAGGCCGGTATCCTCGAAGCCGGCCTTCTTCGCAAGGCCGCGCATTTCAGCGTTCGCCCGCGCCGTCTCGGCTGCAATCATCTCGTGGCCGAGATTGCTCGCCTGCCTCTCCATCGCTGTCATCATCTGGAGGCCCACGCCTTTGCGCTGGAAGACATCGGCAACGGAGATGGCGAAATCACCATGCCGCGCGGCCGCATCATAGGCGTAGAGCGTCTCACCGATGATCGTGCTCTGCCCCTGCTGCCTGAGCTCGGCAAGCAGGGTGAAATGATCGGGATGACTGACCTTTGCGACGCATTCGGCCGCGACCATCGCGAGGTCGGCGCGCGCGCCCATAAAGCGCTTGTTGCGCGTCGCCGTGGAAAGGCCGGTGAAATAGATCGAGAGGCTCTCCACGTCGGAGGCAATGGCGGCCCTGATGCAGACGGTGCCATTGGTCTCATTCGTCTCGACAACGGCATCCGGAGATAGCTGTGACATGCGTGATGCCCTCGGCAGGTTGCGTGGACCGCACACCTAACCGAGACCGCGCACCGGCGGCTTGGACACCGCTGCCAATCATGCGGCTGAAAACGAACAGCTGGTTTCCCTATGCCGTGCGTCACACACGCGAGAGTGACGGCACCTCGTCTGGCATGATGGCCTGGAGGCCGCCGAAGCGGCGCTCGCGACCGTGGAAGGAGGCTAGCGCCGTAGCGAGATCGGCCGAATCGAATTCCGGCCACATCCGCTCGGTGAAGTGCAACTCGGCATAGGCGCCTTCCCAGAGCAGGAAGTCCGACAGCCGTTTCTCGCCGGAGGTGCGGATGATGAGATCGACGTCGCGCAAGCCGGCCTCGCCGGTGACGAGCTGCGAGAACGCCTCGCGGGTGAGGCTCGTCAACGCCGCTGCCTTCGCCGCCGCGTTGAGGATGGCATCGCGCGCGGAATAGTCGACCGCGATGCGCAAGTGAAGCGTGGTCCCGTGCGCGGTTGCGTCCTCCGCGCGCGAGATCGCATTGGCGATGCCGTCGGGAAGGCGGTCGCGACGGCCGATCACGGAGAGGCGCACGCCGTTCTTGACCAGACTCTGCACCTCGTTGGCGAGATAGAAGCGCAGCAGGGTCATCAGCGCGGCGACCTCGGCCTTCGGCCGTCGCCAATTGTCGGTGGAGAACGCATAGAGCGTCAGCGTGCCGATGCCCTGCTTGGGCGCGGCCTCGACGATGCGGCGGATCGCCTCGACGCCGGCCTCGTGGCCACGCACGCGCGACAGGCCGCGGCGTGTCGCCCATCTGCCGTTGCCGTCCATGATGATGCCGACGTGAAGCTTCTCGTTGCGGGACGTGATATCACTTTGCATTGCAAAGTCTCCGGT
>Ga0307510_10003691_pt1 | contig 17881 bp, 12 predicted proteins | sample 12_EM_MG_FD_207224 | JGI IMG/M metagenome (GOLD analysis project Ga0307510, IMG submission 207224) | Populus trichocarpa ectomycorrhiza microbial communities from riparian zone in the Pacific Northwest, United States - 12_EM | ecosystem: Host-associated > Plants > Roots > Unclassified | place...
AAGCAATAGTGGGCATGGGCCCGAGCATGCCTATGGGGCTGGCTTTGGCACTGCAGCATCGTCTTGTTCCTTGTGCCCCCACTCCCCTCTCCTATCACCGCACAGCAGCCCCAGGCACCTCAACCTCACTGTGGTATGCCTCCCATTTGCCATTCTCACCTAGCCGGCTTGGCTATAATCTTGTCCACATCATGCATCTCTCGGCTGTGCATGCCCTCCCAATTGTCCACAGCGCCAAGGCAGCTGGGCACAAGCTCACAGTCGAAACATGCTTCCACTACCTCTGCCTAGCATCTGACACCATCCCCACGATGGGTGTGTTGGATGCGCATCAACTGGTATCATCAACATCCGAGTACAGTGAGGATGCGGATGGTGCTTCATTTTATGACAACTATCACTACTCCCAGTTGTCTATTTTGTCAAAAATGTCCAAATCTTTGGGCTATACTGCTACGACTGCCCCACATCCCATCCCAAAGGTTCTGAAGACCCAGCCTCTTCGCCTTCTAAATCACTCTTGTCACCATCTGAGGCGATATCTGTCTCCCCACCACCTTGGGAAATCCCTCAGTCTACAACAATTCAAGCAACACATACCATTCTGCTGCCACTTTGGTAGGGAATATTGCATTGGGACCAGAACCTTCGGATCTTATGACTGCCACAGTCACCTCACTATTACTCCACGCAGTCTTCAGCCCACCAAAATCGTCACCTATGGGTCCAAACACTTTATGATACGTCCTCCTGTCGGTGCTACCTTCGATTTCTGAGGAAGCAGTGCAGCGTCCGCTTTGCATCAAAACCTTGAATCGGACCAGGGATAAGCAGTCCCTTACCAAGTCCCTTGAGGCCAACGATATCCAACAAGCATGCAGCCAAACAGTCCCAAAGCCTTGTTGTCAAAGACAAGGAGGGAGATATGCCAGGAATCGATGCACTCTAGGAGCATCTCACTGAGGTCGAGTCTTGTCACGCGCAGGAAATGGCACAGGAACAAACATGCTTGCAGGATCTCGAGGCCGAGGAGGAGTCACTGCAAGCTCAGTTGGACAAGGCAATCGCAGACCAAGTGCGTATGCATACCACTTTCAAGATGGAGCTCCGAGAGTCTGCCAAATGCTGTGAAGAAATGATGGCACAGCATGATGACACCAAAGCCCAATGGTCCGCTCTTGAAGCTGAACTCATTGGCATGGAGGGCCACCTCCAAACTGTTCTGGATGAGAGAGATAGACTGGAGGAGAAAAGCATGAACCTCGAATCTGACATTCAATGTGCCTTCTCCATGCAGCGATATCTCGAGAGCCAGCTAAAGGACAGGTTAGCAAAATCTAGTATATAACTGTGGATCTCCCACTCACGCCGTCATTTTTCAGTGTGCATGAGTCTACCGCTGTCAAGACAGAACTCGAGCAGGTGAAGGAGAAGTATATGCAAGCCGAACATGAAGACAAAGCCACAGAAATGCAGCTCACTTTCCAGACGACACAACACAATCAAACAATCGCTTCCCTCAAACACGAAATCCAGCTCCTTCAGGCCGCGTCACAACTGGATGAAAGGATTCAGGAACTTGAGGAAAAGATTAACTATATGGACAAGTTGATGCGCTCCAAACTCAAGAGATTGAAGAGAATGACGACCGCTTCATCGAGTAAGTCCTCTACATCCTCGATGTCATCCGTAGTGGCTCAATGTTCCGCCTTCCAGACTCCACAAGGAGAAGAAGAAGCTGACTGCCAAGGTTGAAACACTCACCCGAAAGGTACAAACATTACAGAGCAAGTTAGCGACTCTCAAGGATGCTGCGGCCAATCAGAACCCCCCACAACCCACCACGTCTACCTCCTGACAAAAGAGTCACAACCCCTTGTAGCTGACCCAGCACCATATGCGAGATGGTCACCCTCCACCTCAGCACTCTTGTTGACCTCTCCATCTCATTCTCTCACAAGATCCGGGCCTTCTACGTTCGTTGCTCATAAGACACCAGAAAGTCGGTCTATGCCATCAGTTTTCCACGTGAAGACTCCTGAGCCTGCAAAGCCCCCCACATCCGGACTCCCAGATCCTGTGCTAGTCTCTGTAGTTGCCAGGAACACAACCTCTCTCTCCCACCTCGCCCACCTCACCCACCGTGAGCCCTTCAAGTACAGCACCAGAAAAGATGAAACATGGTGGGATGGCACCGCTTGTTGTGGTGAATCCAGCCCCGCCTCCTCCACATAGCCCTAGATCTCCATTGTTGTCATCCAAGTCATCCCCAATGTTTGCTGCAACATCGACACCTGCCATCATGCATCTACCGTTGGCAACGGTAGATGAGCCAGCTGGCAACATTCTACCAACAAGCCTCTTCCCCCACATCCGAACACCCCCAAATCGAACTTGTTGCCACAAGGCTATCCATAAAAAGTACAAGATGCACGCAGAAGCACAAGATGCGTTTGACAGGGCCATGCGTGAGGGAATGGTGCGGGCAGTACAGGTAGACCCAGAATCTGACATGGCATCATCATCCAATTCTCCGTTCCCACCACATGTGGTGTGAGATTAACGCCAGCGGCTTAGGCGGCAACACCACACGCAAGGACATTATGAACACAAAGTCGAACAGCCTGCACCTGCACCTGCACCCACACTTTGCCCTGCCACCAGGCTACAAAGTAATTTCTGGAGGGAACATGCCACCAGCGCTGTGCATCCTAATATCATGCCGTCAGTGCACGCAGGCCCATTGGGTATCGCTGAGAGGATGGATCGTGTCACCTTGGACAGCAAAGCACAAGGCCTTGGCCAGAATTTCAACCAGGGATCGTGTGTGGTGCTAGAATATGTAGACAATGGTTCCCCGTCGTCAAGGCCTGCATGCCTGCCCACCAGAGGGCAGAGCCACAAATGATGGCAGGGGAGCCAGTACCGACCAGTAGATGCACCATGAAGTTTGTCCAGAATGGATAATAGCCATATGGCCATCCCACATCATGAGGCAAGACCTATGAGAACATCAGTGGAGACAAGGCGATGGTCATGCAAGAGTCCCGATGCAACTCTCTTGCAACCAACGGGGTCTAGTTATTCAACACACAGGGATTCGCACTTGCCTCTATGTCACGGGCTGCCCCGCTTACCTAACTTTCTCTTTCCTATTTCGTCCATTCTCATTCCGTTCCCATCCGTGACTCCGGGCCGCTTTGCCCATCGCTCGCTTACTTATCGATGGACTGTTCTTGCGTTTTCCAGAGACTTCCATATGCTTCTCTAGGCTTCCCTCTTGTTCTATGATCTTCCATGACCTTCTCTTACCTTCTTGTAGCTTCCGTGTGTACATGTATATAAACTGTACTACTTAGCATAGAACGGCTTTCTTAAGCTCGTTCTATTTGTGCAATCAGACTTTGATAGTCTCTTCTCACTATTGAACGCGTGTAGCTTCCATTGAACGAATCCTTCTTGCATTAGTCAGCTTTGCTGCTAATTGCCCTTGACTCTATACGTCTCGAGATCACGTGCTAGTGTCTCGCTCGATTCCAAGTCACGCTCTGACTTGTGTAATCTTCACTCATCATCCCCGTTGTCACGTGACGTCTCACGTGATCGATTTCCTCTTTGAGAACGACCCCTCTTCGAAATCCATCTTTGTAATCTCGTCCGAGATCCCCGAACCCCGAGATCCCCGGACTCGACCTGACACGGTGGTCTGACTGTGACATTAGAACGAGCTTCCCTTTACGATGACTTCGACTCCCTCTGGATCGAAAGAGAAACAGAAAACCCCCGAAGGATTGGGCATCCCCACCGACTGGCGCGTACGCGCTATAAACCAACCAACAGAAGAATCATTGGCCAAATTAGATCTTCCGTTCGAAACCAAACCCGAAACCAAGGATACAGTCCCATCGGAATTTACCGAACGTGTCCGCCACTTAGTTAGCGGACAAGACATCGTCGTCAGAATAGACGGGAAAGAGGTCTCTAAAAAGGCTCCCTTTACCGCCTATTACGCCTGTTACAAAGGAGCTCTCCTCGCTCTATCCAACGTCTTTGGAGTCTGGTTCGAAATCCGTCTCCGAGCAGGAAATACTTACGAATGTTTCCGACTGGCACGACCAAGCCTTCAGTTAAAGGATTTCCCAATGAAAGGGATCAACTACGCACAACTCAGACTCACCAGCCTCCCAATCACTTGAGCTCCCTCTAGGGCAACATCTCCAGTCAGACTAGCTCCGCTAGACACGTCAGCAGTCACCCCACACGAAGGAGATGTCTTTCACGAAACCAACCCAGATGAGAGAGAAGCACCGGCTAGTGACACAGATCGGTCTTCTTCACCCGATCCGAAAGATCAACCCGAACGAAAAGTCATTCGCAGGGTTCGGATCATGGAGGATGCGTTCTTCACGCACAGCTAGGCAGCCATCCAGACCTCCCCCGCGTCACCCCAGAGGAACCGGGGATGATCCATTTGGTCTCGACGACCTGATGGATGAACCCGAACGAACCAACGACAAAGGTCGCCGATTGGAGGGTATTCACCCAGACAAATTCGAAGGCGACCGATCCAAAACTCGACGATTCCTGAACCAGTTCAATAGGTTCATGTTGATGAATCGCAAAGCAGATATCGCCAAAGATCCCATCTCGAAATGCATCTACTTCATGTCACTCCTCGACGGGGAAAAAGTCAATGGATGGGTCGACATGGCCTTTAACTGGCTTGAAGAAATTGAGGCCGACCCAAGCCTCATCGATTGATTCTCTGATCCTTGGAAGATGATGGAAGCGAAGTTCAAAATGTCTTTCACGGACTATGCAGAAAGAGAGAGAGCCCAGGATCAACTAGGGAAGCTGAAGATGACTGGCGACAATCTTGATGAATACCTCGCCGCCTTCGAAACCCTTGGAAGTCGCGCAGAACTCAATCCTGACAACCCATCGAATCTACGCACATTCGCCCAAGGACTTCCCCGTCAATTGGCCGATGCTTGTCTGGCTATGGAAAACCCAGACACATACGAACAATGGAGGGCCGCAGCCCAACGACAACAGGTGATCTACCTGAAAAAGAAAGCGTTACACTCGGAGTATGGGACTTGTAACCCTGTTCGAAACGCTGGCCAAAACTCCCAACCGAAACAGAATACTGGTTGGGTCTGGCGTCATCCTGGGGGAAATTCTAATCCCAACAACCAAAACTGGCGCGGACAAGGAAATCGGGCTCAGCCCCCCCGTCCTCGTCTTCCCCCTCGAAATGATGACGCCATGGACCTATCAGTAATCCGCAAGGCCTCCACTGATAAAGAAAAAGAAGAATATCGTCGAACGGGACGATGCTTCCAATGCGGAAAACAAGGTCATCTCGCACGCGATTGCCCCAGCAAACCCGCTCGTGCTCGCACTGTCCAAATAGAAGACAGTCAGTCGACTACGACAAGCGATAACTCCTCCTTCGCTCCAACTCCCTCTCTCGCTGCGCGAGTGGCGCGTCTCACTGAAGAAGATCGCGGAGCGTTCATGGATGAAATGCGCTTCCTAGGAGAAGATATGGATTTTCTTGGCGCCTGAGTACTACGGCTCTTACTCGGGCAGTTCTGAATAGTTCTGGTTCTATGTACATAGCTCGAAATCATGCAATTCAAGTCCCCTTTCAGCTACGAACCAAAACGAAACGAGTCGATCAAAAGGCACTACTTGACTGTGGTGCCACTGAATGTTTTATTCATCCACAAGCAGTGGAACGTCTCAAACTCACAACTAGGAAATTGGCTAAGCCTCAAAAAGTACAAAATGTCGATGGAACCCCCAATAAATCCGGAGAAATTCTTGAAGCTGTAGACCTGCTGGTCAACAATAATGGTCGGAAGGCCTCCCACGCCTTCTTCGTCGCCAATATAGGACGAGACGACTTTATTCTGGGTTATCCCTTCTTTGAGGCATCCAATCCTAACGTTGACTGGAGTGGTGGCCACATAGAGGGATTCACCACTGTCTCATCGATTAACGCTGATACCTGGCGACCTCCCCTCAAAGGAACTAAACGTCAAAACGCGACCCCAGCATGGGTACGATGCATCCCTGGCTGGGAAGAAGGCGACGAAATATGGCTTCAGACTAGGGTCGCTAAGACAACAGTTGCCCAGCAACTCGCTGAAGCAGCCACAGACAAAAAGAAGCGCACTTGGCAGGAACTAGTGCCTGAGCGGTATCATCGACACGGCAAAGTCTTTTCTGAAGAGGCGTCGGAACGCTTTCCCGATCGTCGTCCATGGGATCATGCGATAGAACTCAAGGACGATGCTCCTACTTCTATAAACTGTCGAGTCTACCCCCTATCCCCCAAAGAGAAAGAGGAACAACGCGAGTTCCTCTCTCAAAACCTACGCCTTCAAAGAATTCGCCGTTCGAAATCCCCCTATGCCAGTGGCTTCTTTCTGATCCGAAAAAAAGATGGCAAATTCCGTCCGGTCCAAGATTATCGGAACTTGAACAAGTGGACGATCCCCAATAAATATCCACTTCCCCTAATCTCAGAGTTGATCTACGACCTGGCAGAAAAACGGCTCTTCTCCAAATTCAACATTCACTGGGGATATAACAACATTCGCATCAAGGAAGGTGATGAGTACAAAGCCGCCTTCAAGACCAGCGAAGGTCTCTTTGAACCAACAGTAATGTTCTTTGGCCTGACCAACTCTCCCGCTACCTTTCAAACGATGATGGACGACATTTTCCAAGAGGAAGTTGCACAAGGATGGCTTTGCATCTACATGGACGATATGATCATTGCCACAGAAGATGACGAAACTCTCCATGAACTCCGTGTCAACCATATTCTTGATAAGCTTGAGAAGTTTGACCTATTTCTCAAACCAGAGAAATGCAAATTTCACCAACACGAGGTCGAGTACCTCGGGGTACTTATCGGCAATGGCTCAGTTAAAATGGATCCCATTAAAGTCCAAGGCATTTCGGAATGGCCCACTCCCCTAACGGTTAAGGACGTGCGGAGCTTTCTAGGCTTTTGCAACTTCTACAGGGCGTTTATTAAGAATTTCTCTGGCATCGCGCGCCCTCTCAATGACCTCACCCGTAAGAATGAACAATTCATCTGGTCGCCGGAGCGCAATGAGGCCTTTCTCCATCTCAAGGAGGTCTGTAGCAGCTATCCAGTTCTTCGTACGCCCGACTGGACCAAGCAATTTGTCATGGAGACGGACGCATCCGGCTATGCCCTCGGTGTGGTCATCGCACAAGAGTTTGAAGATGGCATCCATCCTATCGCCTTCCACTCTAGGAGTCTCCTGCCAGCGGAGAAGAATTATGACGCCCATGACAAGGAACTCGCTGCAGTGATTTTTGGTTTTAAATGCGGTCGCCCCTTGTTCCTCGGTGCTACACACGCGGTTCGCGTCCGCACTGACCATAAAAACCTACAATATTTCCGCGACCCGCGGAAGATCACTGGACGGCAGGCACGTTGGATCAAATTCCTTCAGGATTTCGACTATACGCTCGAACACATCCCTGGGTCAACAAACACCGTGGCTGATTTGTTGTCGCGAAGAAAAGACCTTAACAAGGGGGTGGATTCCAACGAACCTCGTATCTTACTTCCAGACCACCTCTTCACTCCAACAAATCCTATCAAGGTACACAAGATTTTTCTCGAAGACGATCTAGACCTGCGACAAGACATCCTACAAACCCTCCACGACTCTCCAGCTGCTGGCCACCCGGGCATTTCGAATACGTGGGAACTCGTTCGCGAACAATACAAAGGCCCTAGACTACAAGAATTCGTAGAACAATACGTAAAAGGGTGTGCACGCTGTCAAGAGTCCAAAACAAACGTACACCGATCAAAAGCACCTTTACAACATTTTGATACTCCTGTCGAAGAAGGTCCCTTCCAATACGTGTCGATGGATTTAATCACGGATCTTCCCAAATCACAAGGATTCGACTCCATTCTCACGATTGTAGATCAAGGATGTTCCAAGGCAGCTAAATTCATTCCGTGTACCAAAACGATCGATGGGACAGGAGTAGCGCTTGAATATCTGAAACACCTCGTGCCCTGGTTCGGACTTCCTAAACGAATTATTTCTGATCGCGACCCTCAGTTTACCTCTGCGTTTGCAAAAGAAATGTGCAAGGCTTTGGGAATTCAACAAAACTTGTCCACAGCCTTCCACCCTCGTACCGACGGACAGACAGAACGCATGAATGCCTGGATCGAACAGTACTTACGACCTTGGACCTCGGGAAAACCGTCGGCCTGGAGCCAACTTCTCCCTATCGCAGAATTCGCGCATAATTCTTGGAAACACAACGTAGCACGCAAATCTCTGCACGAACTTCTGATTGGAATCAAGCCACAGGTGATTCTGAAACATCTAGAAGGTCCTGTACCTGCTGCGGAAACACGTCTTCGCCTCTTGGATGAGTCTAGACAACTAGCCCAAAAACTTCTCCAAAACGTACAAAGCCACAAAGATAACAAGAAACTAACGGAGATTAAAGAAGGTGACCTAGTCTGGCTAGAAGGTCGTAATCTCTCTATCGCTGGCAATCGCAAACTTTCCCCAAAGCGATATGGTCCCTTCAAAGTCTCCCAGAAGATAAGCCCCGTCGCAATGCGACTAGACCTCCCCGCATCAATGAAAATCCACAACGTGTTTCACACAGATCTTCTCCTTCCATATAAGGAGACGGAGCAATACGGCACGCCCTATACACGCCCCCCTCCGATCATCGATAGCGAAGAAGAATACGAGATCGAGAACATTCTAGACGCACAGCGCTTCGGCAAGAAACGTAAACTCCAGTACCTCGTGCACTGGAAAGGGTACCCTCATTCTGACGATCAATGGATTGATCACAAGGACCTCAACGCCCCAGATTCTTTGGCTGACTTTTACCTAACAAACTCCGCTTCGGCTGGACGACCAACAGTATAAAGACACCCCTACGAACTCCCAATCACTTCATCCCCCAATTGTTTCTTCAAACTGGCTTCCCCCTATTCCATCTTCTCCACCTTCGACGAACGCTTCCAGCAAAACCTCTTCAGCATTCGCCGAGACCACAACGACCTTGCCAGACAACCGCTTAACCACCTAGTCCAAGTCTGCTCAACAATCGAAAGCATGTCCGACGCCACCTCCGCCATCTTCGTCCCTTCCCGCTCTACTTCACCCATTAACAATAGTGCTGGCAGCACTCCTTACATCGTTGCCTCTCCTCCCCCAGACAGCCCCACTAACTCCGAAGCAGCTTGGCCGCATCAAATGATGCTGGAACACGTGGCAACTCTGCTGGGGGCTGATATAGAAGAAGTCCGCCAACACTTCCCCGACAACCGCTCTCTCCTGCCAATCGACGTTCCCCCTCCTTGTGCTTTGTCCCCTGTTTTCGTTCCACCGGCTCCATCCCCACCTTTTATCCCAGGATCCCCTAACACAACCTACCCCAGGTCGGAATTCGAGGGGTACGTCGACCCAGTTTACCCCGAGAGTCCACCCTCAGTCTTGTCTACCTCGTCGGTCGATCCCTCCACGCTGGTCATCATAGCGGAGGGAGAACAGTATGAAGGTGAAGAAGCATGGAACAATCGCGTGGAACGGGGTCCCCAACTTCGTCGCTCCTCACCTTGCCTCCCTCTTGCCGACATCACGCCCATCCGTCAAGTGTCTCATCCCCTTGGGGATACGACGGACTACGAAGAACTTGCCATGGTCTTGTACCGCCAGGTCTCGGACCAAGACGCGAAGATCCTAGAGTTGATGGAGGATAAGGAAAACCAGGCGCCATCCTCTACTGACCCCCAGCCTAGCACCCATCCCGGTCCTGGCTGGCAGGACAACTTCGACGCTGGAGGAACCCGCCACCTCTTTGTTATCCCACTGGGCGACGAAGATGTCATCGCTCCCTTCATCCGTTACGACCTCCACTCCCCCTTTCCCGAACTTCTAGCCACAAACGGACGCTATTGTACCGTCCACTCTCGTCCTCTCCATGCCGCTCCACAGACATCTCGCGCCTCCCCGATGTCACCGCGGAACGAGTTATTTTTCCACCATGATCTGGAGCTGACGACGGGCGTAGACTGGGCTGTCCTTTACGAGGATGACCCCACTTTAGCCGGGGAAGTACAGTACTTCCGCTCTCACAAGAAGGCTTGCGACCGCCTCGCAAAGCGTATGGGGCAACTCCGGGAGTCCCTCGAGGTAGAAAGACAAGCCCTCTACCGCAGCTCGGCCCGTCTTACCAGGGCCAACGCTCTCGGACGCCTTCAGCGTCACATCGATTCCTCCCTCCACATCGCCTCCTCGTTTTCCACTGCGCGGGTCAAGAGGATCCGCGCTTCCATCCGCAACTGTGTCACGGAGGAGCGGACTCGTCACCCAAAAGAGTGCCAGTGGTGCGGGAAGACAGGTCATACAATCAACAACTGCTACTGTATCGGTTTGTGCCGTCACTGTTCGCGTCGAGGCCATACGGGCGTAGACTGTAAGGACCCCCACTGCATGTGTCTCGAATACAGGGACTGCAAGGTGTACCCCACTCATCCCCACTTCGAGCGTGGGTACTGCGCTGCTGTGGATGACAACGTTGACGTCTAAAGGACGTTAACAAGGGGGTAATGTCACGGACTGCCCCGCTTACCTAACTTTCTCTTTCCTATTTCGTCCATTCTCGTTCCGTTCCCATCTGTGACTCCAGGCCGCTTTGCCCATCGCTCGCTTACTTATCGATGGACTGTTCTCACGTTTTCCAGAGACTTCCATACGCTTCTCTAGGCTTCCCTCTTGTTCTATGATCTTCCATGACCTTCTCTTACCTTCTCGTAGCTTCCGTGTGTACATGTATATAAACTGTACTACTTAGCATAGAACGGCTTTCTTAAGCTCGTTCTATTCGTGCAATCAGACTTTGATAGTCTCTTCTCACTATTGAACGCGTGTAGCTTCCATCGAACGAATCCTTCTTGCATTAGTCAGCTTTGCTGCTAATTGCCCTTGACTCTATACGTCTCGAGATCACATGCTAGTGTCTCGCTCGATTCCAAGTCACGCTCTGACTTGTGTAATCTTCACTCGTCATCCCCGTTGTCACATGACGTCTCACGTGATCGATTTCCTCTTTGAGAACGACCCCTCTTCGAAATCCATCTTTGTAATCTTGTCCGAGATCCCTGAACCCCGAGATCCCCAGACTCGACCTGACACGGTGGTCTGACCGTGACACTCTAGGTCCTGGGAACCTACTTATATGGATGGCACACCTCCAAGATTCTCCCCATGGATGGCCCAAATTGGTTGTACAGACATTGAGCCCGAAGGTTTGATAGCCTTTTGTTCAACCAACAAGCCCCTTGCTAACACACTTCTTGATTTTGGCCCAGCTTATACCCCCAGGAGTCCGATCACATCGTCTCAGGCTTATGGTGAAGGTGACAGAAATGGGAACAGGAGAGCTAGGATCCAAGTTTTGATGCATATCCCGACCCTTTCAACTGGTCTGAAATCCGGGAATATACTTTTTGTCAGGAGACCACAGTCATAACAGATGACCATCTGAGTGTGCCTGTTCTACCACGCCCTCCCTTGGCATGCTCACACATATCGGTGGCCAGTTCAGCCAAGTCATTCAGCAGTGTCATGAGTTTCAACATCCATGTCGAAACTGTGGAAACATCCAAGTTGTCTGGATGCTCTGCGCACGTTGTTGGCCCCATGCCACAGTGTGTGGTCTCCCCTTTTGCCATCTTAGATTCAGTGGAAGATATGGAGATCGGCCCATGCAGAGTCAACAGTGCCTAAATGACGAAGAAAATGTGACCACTACACTGACAACAACACTGCCACTCAGCACTCCTGCAGACGATTCAAGATCTTTTGGGTTCCTAGTTGATGCCACAACTCCATTGATGCATACCCACTCCTCACAGGTGGACTGCCAGTGCCTTGGTCAAAGCACATCCAAAGGTTGTCTGGATTTATCCCTGTTGCCATCGTCCCTAGTAGTCCCATGTATGTCCAGATCGACCACCCACCCTCTGACCCATAGCTCCCACTTAAGTCTTATCAACATCTCCGCATCCTCTCTGTGCCAAGCTTGGCCCTTGTTGTCTACCTTGCCCCAGCAGCCTCATATTGACCTGGAGGTTTCTGTTTCACCAGAGGTGATCAGCTTGGGACTGTCAATAGAGGATGAAGCTATACCTTCTTTGCAGTGTAAGGTGAGGATTGTGTGTGGTCTCAGATCGGTGCATTCCGGACCACATGACGCTTGTGTCACTGTCGATGACTTGACACATCAGCCTCTCGTCGCAACGCCCTCGCACGCCACGCCTCCTCCTCCTTGTCCCCCTCCTCCTTTGTCCTTCGCCTGATGTTTCGCTCTTGCCGCCACACAGTTCCCCTTGCCGCCTGACCAGGAATCGCTGCTGACGTCACTCGCCGTGCCCGCCATCATCGGCAGCACCACAAGACTGCGCCCATGCTAACTGTCAACTAATGCCACACATATCGAGCTCGATGCTCCATTCATTCAGCCCTTGTTTGGGTCCGCGAGTTGCTGGACGTGCAGACTGCTGGATTTGGGCTTATTAGACGTTAATTGTATGTTCCCTTGTCTTTCTTTTGTTTTAGACTTGTCATTCCTTCCGCTAACCCTTTGCGTCTTTACCTGCCATCAGACATCGATTCCTGCTGCACCTTTCGACCCTGTGCCGCTGTCGAGCCTTGACATACCATTTATTCTTGCTTGTCTCTCTATTCGCCGGACACTTCTTTCTATACAACGCCACGTGGTCTGTTGCCAGCAGAACGCTCACTGCTTTTATTTTCCCCTCTTGCCGATTAATCGTTCCCTCACATAGTGTACATTGTTCCTCTCAGACCAAATCATAAATACCCAAGCCCAGTCCTGGCGAACACCAGGCAACTGTGGCCCGTTTTCCCCCTTCCTTTCTGTCTTGTGTGCTGGGCAACTGTGGCCTGATTTCTCTCTCACTTTCATGATGCCCTCCGACCAACTCTTTACGCCTCGATGAACACTCGCACACAGCAGCGGGGATAACAACCCGTGCACACCGCTCCTGTATACTCTTGGTGCGTGCTCGTTTCTGGGTGCACAGCTCAAGTTTTATTTCATCTCTCTCCCTTTGAACTCTCATGCGGACGATCTGTCTGCAATATAGTAGCGTCATGCCTTACCACATCAGACGACATCATGGTCTTCTCCAAGGATCCTGGCTGATCGACCTGCAGGAAGTCATATGAACGATGGTGTATCTCTGACACGCCCAAACAGTAGGAGTAATCCCCCAATGGAGAAGCCCAATAAGAGACAATACATCTCGATGGGACGTGCATATGTCTCAGGGCCAGACAGCTCACCTCTTGTCTCCAGACTCTCCACCCTTGCCACGTTGTAAGCCACCTTCGATCACACAACACCTTTCGAACCACCTGACTCCATGCGTCTGCTCAGCTCCTCCACCTGTGCTCCTCCTCACCCTTGCCCCTCTTGTTGCCCTGGTTCTCCACCCTTGTCATCAACAGATTGAGGCTTTTCCTCAAACATTCAAGTTGTTTTGACCATCACACACCAAAACCTCATGGCTGACAGCTTGTGGATCCCCCTATATGCACCTTAAAAATCCTGGTAAGGTAATTGTAGTCATACAGTATGATGTAATCATGTAGAGAACTGCTCAAGTACTATGCTGTGGTGCGCCAATGTAAGACAGCACATCGGGCAGCTTGGTCTTGTTCATGCCCATGCCCAAAATAGGTAATCGGGCGTTCCGGATGGTCCACCCAGTCCAGACCGCCCAGACCGATCAAATTTCGGTCCGGTCCAGGACCGGACCGCTTTGACTCCGGTGGTCCCAATGTCAGACCAGACCCGGACCGGACTAGACCGGACCGTGGCAACACTAAATAAGTTGACCTCTCTTTACGGTCCCCTTATTTTAAATCAGAATACTTGAATAATTAAAAATTAGAGGGAGATCGGAAAAACCCTTCAGGCTCAATAGTTTTTCCCTGGCTAAATAATTATTCCAAGCCTGGAACACGTAGTTTATTTTAAATATTTTATCATATAAGCAGTACCCTTCTAATTGGCCATTTAATTTCTAATTGTTCAACTATTCTTATTTAAGATAAGGTGACGGTAAAGGGATGTCAATTTATTAGACATTAATTGGACCATAAGCAGACTATAAGCAGACATGGCTTATCCATTCTTGCCCGTCGTGATACTTTGATGATAGTACTTTGGCCCACTTGATTTTCGCCGCCATCTTGTTCACACCGACTGCTGTTGGGGATAAGGCGTGCGTTCATTCTCAAAGCCTTCCCAATGGTTCTCACTACCCTCTCCGCACATCTATTACTCCTCGGTATCGATCCAGACTCCGAAAATTGCACGGCCTACACGGACCTTCGTGCCCGTTGATCGGAGCCCCTGGCTGGCTGTAGGGCTGGTGGAACGAGCGCAAACCAAAATGTCCAATATTCTTTACACATGCAAGTTCAAGAATAGAAAAGGTACCATTCGCCGCCAAACTCGAACCTTAACTACAGGCCCTCGTACAGATTGTGCGTACATGGGCGGCTGGAGGCTATAGTGCAACTATCACTCACAATACCGTGTCTGGATCAGCCGATCGACATGTGGGAGAGCAGTGATGCGGTGAGTCCTGTGCATTTGAATGGCTGGATGACTTGACCATCGACTGCCCATTGCCTGCATATCGCTCTTCGTGGTTCGCTGAGCGCCCTTGCACAGGACTGTTCCCCCCTACCGTCCTATCGACGAGCTATCTTCTTCCTCTCACTCTCAAGGCCTCCGGACATTGGGCAGATCACTCGGGTCCTTGGCCTCCCCGGTTTTATGATCCATGGGAGAACTGATCCGAGTGAGTGCTGACTTTCTTCCTCACCCGTCATTTTGGTTAACGTGTCTATGTTCAGGTGCCCTAGGTGGCGCACAATATATACTTCTTCAACCGCAGGACCATAATCCGGCTCTACACGCAGAGACCGGCTTGACCGATGGGTCCGACATATTATTCTTCCTGTATAACGAGAAAGCAGGGTCATATGACCAGAACCTGGTCGTGAACTGGAGGGAGGATATGCAGGGCATCATGCCCCTGGTGAGTTACATCAGTCGCTTTCGCTGACCTCTTCGAGGCTCACCAAGAAACGCAAGAGCGGTCTTTTATAGGCCACAGTCGCAGGGTTCTTTTTTTCAAGGTCTTACCTGGGCTCTCAGACGAGCTCCCGAGACGTCTCTGAGTTCTACCTCGCCCAGTTCTACCTCGCCCAGATCTGCCAACTCCAAGCCAATGCCAACAAATCCTCCCTCCCATCACCCCCGATTCCTCCTCCGAAGCCGGCATCTCCATCCACAGCGACGCGCGCGTATTGGTTCGCGAGTCTAGTGTTGCGTCTGGTCTCTGCCGTGATCGCAACCTTGGTGCAAGAATGGGTCCGCAGATACATGCTTCTCACTCAGACAAGGTTCAGTGAGCACAGGCGTGCGCGAATTCGGGCGTACCTGACCCAAGAAGGATCGCCGGGGCGCCTTCAGCGCTTGATCGAATCGCTGAACACGCTCTTGCACCTTTCCATTTTCATGTTCCTCTTGGGACTTATCGCCATGACCTCTGGAGTTGACTTCGCTGTCATCGTGAGCGTTTGTTATACATCGCCATCCCCCTGGTTCTGTATCTTTGGTACAACCTGATGCCATTCTCCCATCCCCATACCATATACTCCACCCTTCTCACCTGGCTCCTCATCTGGTTGAGGGTATTCCCCAGATGTGACTATCGCTCTAACGGGCCATTGTGTGTCGTGATAGTTTCAGCAAGGTGTTCTTCCCATATACTGACGCCATGCCCAACGACAGGAGCTGGCTGACTTTCGACTCTACAGCACTGGAGGTCGAGTACGTCGCGGAAACCCATTTCTGAACGCTTGACGCTGCAGCAATGTGGTGGTTGTTCAGGTCTTCGGAACAGGATCGAGAGTTTGAGCAGATTTTGGCAGGCATCCCCGGATTCCATATGTCAAAGCGAGTCGAAGACCCAACCCAGTTCTCCGAGCCCTCCATATCGATAGGTTACCTAGGGCGATTGTCTCCTGTATGGATCGTTCGTTAGCTTCTGACTTCATTTCGGGAACCACAAAGCAGAGACACGTTCTGTCACGCGCTTTGTGCCCTCGACTTGGCCGTCTTCCGGTGCGTGGAATTTGTACACCTCGTGGATGGGTAGACCGGAGATGGACATGCAGTCCTCTGCTTCCTCGCAAAATGTGTAGTCGCCGTCGTCATCAGTCGACCTGGCGACCACGGAATAGGCGATCGTTGGTCCGGTATTGTCCAACGCCGGCTGAACTGGTCACAATCGCACTTTTCCGAATATCGCGGACAACGCGACGGCGTCAAGCTCCGGAATCTGGTCCAGATCACTCGGGAACTGAATTCCGCACATCCCGACCACGACGACCCGATTGCGCGGACGACATTCCACAACACTTTGAGCGCCGCGCGCCAACTGCGGGTCGATAACGCGTCGGTACAGTTCCGACGCGAGTTTTGCGAGCTCTGGAATCGGCTGGTGGGCTCAATTCAGGATATCTGCTGGGACCCGGTCGTGAAATTGAACGCGATACGCAACATTTGTCTCCCCCGCGCGCTTTACATTGCTTTGAACGAGGGCACCGAATCGAGATGTTTTGCGTTTTCGGGGCCAGCCGTAGGTGATGACATCGGTGCCTGGGCTGAGACGCAACATGGAGCGCGGATCAAGCGCTCCGTTCAGATCATGGCCTCAAAGGACAGGTATGAAGCGTCGCCTCACTACACACGACACGCCATAGCACAATGGAGTAGCGGGATCACTCAACCGCCGTCTCCTTGAGCGTGTCTGCGCCATCATCCACCACAGCCGCCTTCCCCAAACACTCTAGGGCGAGGCCATCCACTTCGCCATATGGCTCAAGAACCGGACCTCCACCTGAATCCTAAGTGAGACTACGCCGTATGAATGCCCCCACCGCGAGAAGCCTAACCCTGCAGGACTGCCCGAGTGGGGCCAGCGGGTCTTGTGCGCAGTAGCACTGGTTCGACGCACAAGGAATCGAGGGCCGATGGGTTGGCTTCGACAGTGTGAGCACACATACTCACCGCATCTACTGGCCTGGTAAGAAACGAGTCTCAATCAAGCGAATTGCACCATAGAATCGGTTGCTGCGGCTGCGCACACGTGTCAAAGAGAAGGGAGGCGTTCTTACTGGATAGTATCTCACCGCGACTCCGACGGCGTACCGTCTCTATGTGGTATCCTATCTACCTGGTCGTTCAGAGCGACCCTGTGCTTCCCGGCTTCGATGAGGGTGCCATGCGGAGGCACGCAACACTAGCCACAGTGACTGCCTAATTACTCATGTATATAACCAATAAATCTTTGATTAATGTGCTATTCGAATCTACCGTACATGGTCAATGCGTTGAAGCCCCTCGTTAAGCCGTCCAACACGTCGCGGACTTGTCTAAACATCCTTGTGCCACAAGACCAGCCTTCAACATGCTGATATAACCCACTGAGCGTTAAGGGCCGTGTATGGCCTTTTCTATTACCCCTGACGCTAAGTGCCTTGCTACAACGTGCACAGTATGATAATAATGGGCATACAATAGGAAATTATCTTTCTACCAATGCTAATTAGTATGGACTCCAACGCCTGTGGTTGTGATTTGTGGGGTTGCCTGGGGTACCTCATCAGTGCTATGCTGTGCGAGCATCCATGCGAGCTCTGTATGGCCATTAAGGGATGCCCAATGCAGC
>Ga0307510_10003692_pt1 | contig 17880 bp, 18 predicted proteins | sample 12_EM_MG_FD_207224 | JGI IMG/M metagenome (GOLD analysis project Ga0307510, IMG submission 207224) | Populus trichocarpa ectomycorrhiza microbial communities from riparian zone in the Pacific Northwest, United States - 12_EM | ecosystem: Host-associated > Plants > Roots > Unclassified | place...
CGCCGCTACGAACGCAAAGCCGACCACTTCCTCGCCTTCACCAGCATCGCCTGCACCTTGATCTGCTACCGCAGACTCACCAAATGAGATGACTTCTAACTAAGGACTCGCGCGGATAGGTGACCATCCGCCGGTCGGCGGGTTGGCTCGGTTTTCATACCGAGTGCGATCCATAGCCGACGACCGGGGAGGTCCCCACCATCATGCGCGCACTCGAACGCGAGGTTGTAGACGCCGTGTATGCGGCGATCGAGCCGCTCTTGCCCGAGCATCCGGCTGCCAGATTGTGCGCGACATCTGCCGTGTGCACATTCTGTGCGCTGCCCACGTGCCCGCGTCAGCCGCTGCGTCGGCGAGCGCGGAGGGCGGCCCAGTGGCGTAGCCGTTCGCTGGTCTGGGCTTCGTAGCCGTTGCGGGTGGGCTGGTAATAGGTCTCGTGGTCCATGTCGTCGGGGAAGTAGTCGGCTCCGGAGAAGCCGTCTGTGGTGTCGGGGTCGTACTGGTAGTCCTCGCCGTAGCCGAGGTTCTTCATCAGCCGGGTCGGGGCGTTGAGGATGTGCGCGGGCGGCATGAGTGAGCCGGTGCGGCGGGCGGCGCGGTTTTCAACAGAAACGGCTGGGCCACGATGCCGTGTACAGAAGGATCGAAGTCGGCGAAGAGCAGCCGGGTGAGTTCCAGCCGCGATTCGTAAATCACGTGATCCCCGACAGTCGCCGACCAATACGTGCCGGAATAGTGCTTCTGGCCCTTGTACCAACGGAACGTCCGCCACGGGGATGCTGACTGGAGGCATTCCGCTGTCACGGATGTCCAGGCGTGGTCTTCGGCTCCGCCATCATGCCCACGTAAACAGACCGTCGCTTCCATACCCACCCCCGGGTCGGAACGCCCTTGGCAGCAAGGTGCTCCCGCCGAAACATCAACGGGAGCCCACCCACACCTTTTTCACTCGAATGGGGTACAGGCGCGAACTGCGAGTCTCATTTCCATGTCGGATCCGACGTCGATCCGACATCAGACATGAGAATCCGACACGAAATTTGAGACCCTACACAAAGTGTAGGTTCTCTGCTCCGGTGTCATGCGGCGAGAGCTTTGACCTGGAAGTCCTCTCGGTGTCTCACGCCGCTTCATCCGTCGCCTGTCTCAGATCCGTGTCATTTCCTCAGCCCACTGGCTAACAACGGTCTCTTGGGCGCAGCGGGAAGTTCACCTGCGCCTGGTCGAGGTCGGTGCAGACGGCGCAGTCTCGTTTGCCGTCCCCGTAGGGCGGCATGTCGGTCAGGTCGGTCCGCAGGGTCCAGTGCGGGTCGCAACGGTAGGAGGGAGATCGCGGCGCTCGCTGTCGTGGTGGGTGCTGCTACCGGGCGTTCGCCGTGGGCACGCGCGACGGCGGGCGGTTCGAGTGGCCTGGTCGAGGGCTACAAGGCGCGGTCCGCCATATGCAGGAAAGGGGAGCGCGATGGGGGCGTGGTATGTCATTGAGACGGATGCTCAGCCTTCGAGAGGGGTCTGCCGTGCACTACCACCAAAGCCGCTGTATCTCCCGGGAGTTGAGTTCGGCATGGTCGACTAGCCTGTGCCCATGGGGCGTAGCTACTCGGAGAAAACCATTAAGTTGCTGTTCGGCTCGGCTTCGCGCTGTGCCTACCCGGAGTGCCTCGAGCCACTGGTGTTCAAGGACCGAGGGCACCTGACCGTGGTTGCCCAAGTGGCTCACATCCGCTCGGAGAAGCCCAACGGACCGCGTTACGACTCGAATTACGATCCGGCGCTACTCAACAGCTTCGAGAACCTTCTTCTGCTTTGCGGAAAGCATCACCCGGCAGTCGATCAGCACGAATCCGTCTACGCCGTCGAGGAATTGGAAGAGTGGAAAGCGGCACAGACGGCACAGACGGGACGCGTTCTGTCTCCCAGTGAGCTGCCGGACATCATCGCGGCTCTGGAGAAGGTTGCTCATGCCCAAGCGCGGCGTGCCGCCCTACGCTCGACCTGGGAGGTATTCACCGTTGCCGCGCTTCCCTTCTGCGATCACGCTCAGGGTGCCACCAGCCGGGACGCGGTACATCTGAACGAGCAAGTGGGCAGGGACCGGCGGGCCTTCAACGCGGCTATCGCGGCCGTCGTGCGGGAAGGCCCCCCGGACATGGTCGAGCTTGCTGTCGATGTCCGTGATTGCTGCGATGCCCTAATCCGCCACGCCAACATTTACGGTCCGGGCTGGATCGCCTGGCGAGCCTTGGATGAAGCATCTACACGCCCCAGTCCTGGGCGCATTGGTGACCCTGCTGCGGGTTGGGCCCAGCAGCAACTCGGTGCCCTAATCCAGGCTGTAAGCGGTGGAGGCCCGGCTCGCGAAGCCGTCTATCAGGAAGCCGAAACTGCTCTCCGGCGAGTTGAAGGGCTCACCCCGGACCACGTTCATGATCTCCTAAAAGACGCCAGCCGGTTGGAGTCCCGCCGGACAGCAGTGGACGACCTCAATTCCGCCCGAGAGAACTTCTACGAGGCCCTTGAACAGTTCGAGAAGGGTGCTCTGGCTCATCTCGCCAGTGCACCCTAAAGCCGTTTTAAGTGAGTCGATCTTGGGAGGTGGGTGCGTGTCATCGCCGAGAACCGGCGTTGGTGCGGGGGTTCAGGCGTCGGCCCACAGGTCCGTCGACAGGTACTTGAGTCGGGAGTCGCAGATCATGATGGCGAGGGCCTTGCCGCGCATCTCGCCGTCCAGCGGTTTCATGGCTGCGGCGAGGTTGGGCCAGAGGAAAAGCTCCCGAAGTTGCCTTCTCCGGTGGCGAGCTGGCGGGCGGCCCGCTCGTGCCTCGTCGCCGGTGGACGAAGCCGTCGATCGGGACGCCGTTGAGGAAGTCCAGGCCGCCCATGGCGTAGCCGCCGTCCTGGACCGAGTGGTCGGGGTTGGTGACCGGCTGGCCGACCACGATCGCGGCGTCGGCGGGTTAGACGACGAAGCAACGTGCGGCCGGGTTGTGTTCCTTGAGGGCCTTGGTGACACCCGCGTAGGTTCCGCCGGCGGCCGACTTCACGGCTTCACTCGAACGAGTTTACGCCGCGACCTGCAAGTCTCAGCCCCGTGTCGTATCCGACTCTGATCCGACATCAGCTCAGCGATTCCGACACGAAACTTGAGACTCTACAGGAGTGTGGGATCTCAGAACGCTCGTCACATGCCGACGCTGTGGCCTGCCGCTCTCTGCTCTTTCTCACGCCGATGGCCATGCTTCTGTCTCAGGAGCGTGGCCATTTCCTGTGTCGGCTGACGATTAGCCATGCCGGGCGCAAGGGCCTGGTGTCCTCGCCCGGGCCCTTAGCATGCCCCCGTCTGACCCACCCTCTCCCGGGCTCCCGCCGAACTCACAAGGGCCCCGCCGCCCTCCGTCCGAGGGCAGGGCCCTGAACGGTTCTGGCAGACGCCGCTGGCAGGGGCGAGGCAGCCGGGCCGTTGATGTTGGTCAGGTCGGGGAGCCGGGTCTCCGGTGTCCTGGTCGGCGGCGTGGGCTTGGGTGCTGGTGGCTGTCAGTGAGGGAACTGTCAAACGAGTGGTGTAATTGCGGTAGTTGAGGTTACTGACGGGCCGCCTACAGGCGGCCGTCGAACACTCCTTGGGTCGGTCTCACTGGACGACTGGAGCTCGCCTGTCATGTGTGACGGATTCCGTCAGCCCACGATGCTCGATCACAGCGAGGCAGGCGGGCAGAACCGGCCCTGCTCCGGGGTTTCCTACCTGAGCGTGCGGAGCTTGGGCAGCGGAGCCGCGTACGTCCCGCTCTTGCTGGTCGTGAGGCGGCGGTGGGCCAGTGACTCGACGAGGGCGACCGCGCAGCTGACGCCGTCCACGACGGGGATGCCGAGCCGGTCGGTCATGCGGGTGTCCAGTCCCGTCATGCCGGCGCAGCCGAGGCAGATGACCTCGGCGCCGGCGGCCATCGCCTGGCGGGACGCGTCGATGAACGCCTGCTCCGTGGTGGCCGGGTCGAGTTCGAGGTCGAGTACGCCCAGGCCGGTGGCGAAGACTCCGGCGCAGCGGTCGAGGAGTCCGGCGGTGCGCAGGCTGTCCTCGATCTGGCCCGCGGCCCGGGCGAGTGTGGTGACGACGGCGAAGCGGCGGCCCAGGACGAGGGAGTACAGGGCTGCAGCCTCCGTGATGTCGACTACGGGGACGTCGAGGAGTTCGCGTGCCCCTTCGCGGCCGTGTTCGCCGAAGCCTGCCATGACGACTCCGTCGACCGGTTGGTCGAGGTTCTGGAGGAGGTCCAGGACCGAAGCCGCGCTGAGGAAACTGTCGAACCATCCTTCGGCGGAGGCGACGCCCCAGTTGGGGGTGAGGGGCAGGATGCGGGTGTCGGGCAGGGCGACCGCGCGGGCGCCGGCGGCGATGGTCTCGGTCATGGTGGTGCTGGTGTTGCAGTTGACCACGGCGATGACGGTCATCGTGCCGCCCCCGCTCCCGCTGTGAGGCGCAGGCCCGAAGTGCCGTACGCCGTGCGGGTGTTGATGCCGATTCCGGCGGTGCGGGCACGGCCCACGGCCAAGGCCGCGTAGGCGAGGTCCTGGAGGGCTATGCCTACCGAGTTGAACAGCGTGACCTCCTGCGGATCTGTGCGGCCCGGGGCCGATCCGGTCAGGACCGCGCCGAGTTCGCGGCTGAAGGTCTCGGCCGTCGTGGCGCCTTCCGCGATCGAGAGGACGGCTTCTCCGGACTTGAGGAGTTGCGTGGGGGTGCTGTCCACGACGACGGTCGCGCGGGCCATGCCCGTCGCGTCGATCTCGCGGTGGTCGGGGCGTGGCGGGGCGCCGACCGCGTTGATGTGCTGGCCGGGACGGAACCACTCCCCGTGGACTACGGGGAGTCGGGCGGGGGTGAGCGTGCAGACGATGTCCGCCGCCTCGACCACGCGCCGCGGGTCGGGTGCCTCGACGACCTCGACGAGGTCGCCCACCGCGTGGTGGAAGGCGCGCAGGGTGGCGGGGGAACGGGACCAGACGTGCACGGTGTCGAGGGCGCGTACCTCGCGCAGCGCGTGGACGTGTTCGATCGCGAGCCGTCCCGCGCCGACCAGGCCCAGTACGCGGGAGTCGGGGCGGGCGAGGGCGTCGGTGGCCACCGCGCTCGCCGCCGCCGTACGCGTCCGGGTGCCGACCTCGCCGTCCAGCACGGCGAGGCATTCTCCCGTGCGCGCGTCCAGGAGCAGGACCGTGGAGCGCTGGGTGGGCAGACCGGCCGCGCGGTTGTCGGGGGCGTCCGACATGACCTTGACTGCCGACAGACCCAGTCGGTGGGAGGTCGCGGTCATCGGCAGGAACTGGGTGGTGCCGGTTCCGGGGAAGGCCACGGGGGCGGGCTGTTCGGCCCGGCCCTCGGCGAGGTCGATGAGTGCGGTGCGTACGGCCGTGATGACCTCGGCGCGGCTGACCAGCCCGGTGAGGTCGGCGGAGCCGAGCAGCAGCGTCATCGGTAGTCCGCCATGAAGCTGTCGTCGGCGAGGAAGGCGTAGGAAGGCGCGGAGCGCACCAGGCCGCCCTCCGCCAGGATGCGCATCCAGCGGTCGCTGGCCGTCTCGTCGATCGCCACGGTGTCCCATACGGCGCTGGCCGCCATCTGGCGTTGTGCCTCGCGCAGGATGCCCTGGTCCTTCTCGGGCCAGCGGCGCTTGAGGATGTCGTCGACGGTGTGCGGGTCGACGGTCGGTACGAGCCGCATCGCGGTGTCGATGCCGGCGACGAACCGGCTTATGCGGTCGCGGAGTTCGGCCACGCGCTCGGTGCGGCAGTAGTAGACGCTGTTGGGCATGATGCCGCCGTCGTCGAGGTGCCGGAAGACGATCCGGGCGGTGCCCGACGCCTCCAGTTCGGTGGCGGTGACCAGGTCGGCGATGATGGCGTCGCCGAGTCCGGACGTGAACAGCTCCACGAGCATCGCCGTGGAAAGGTCGCGGACGAAGCGGATGCCGGCCGGGTCCACGCCCGCCTCGCGCAGCAGTCCGGCGGTGAACTCGTAGGGGGCGCTGCCGCCGGCGCCGGGGGCCAGGACGACCTTGCCGAGCAGGTCCTCCAGGGCGAAGTCGCCGCTGCTGCCGTCCCGGACTGCGATGGCCATGGGGAACTGGTGGTTGAGCTGGCACACGACGCTCAGTTCGCGCTCGCTGCCGGCGTACATGGCCGGTACCCACAGGCCGCCGAGCGCGATGTCGGCGTGGCCGGTTTCGAGGTCGTCGAGGACGCCGGTCCACGGGTCGCGGGCGACGGCGGTGACCTCAAGTCCCGTGTCGTGGAAGAGACCTTCCTGGTCGGCGAGGTATTCGGGCAGGTAGTTCAGGCCGTTGGCGGTGGCGGAGATCGTGAGCTTGTCCATGTTGTTCGTCCTCTCTAGGGGGATGGCGTACGGCGGTGCGGGTGCCGATGGTGCTGTTGCCGCCGGCGCCGGTCAGGCGTGGGTCGGGGTGGGAGCCGTCGTCTCGTTGACCTCTTCGAGCGTGCGGCTGCGGGTCTCGGGGGCGAACCGGGAGGCGATGACGAGCGCCGCGTACATCACCGCGACCATCCCGAAGACGCCCGCGAAGGAGAACCGGTCCCACAGCGCGACGGCGGCGAAGGGCATGACGGCTCCGGCGATGTTGCCGATGCCGTTGACGATGGAGGTGCCGCTGGCCCGGATCGGGGTCGGGTACAGCTCCGGGGACCAGACGGCGAGGGTGGTGTTGGTGAGCATGGTGAAGAACTGGAAGAGCGCGCCGAGGAGGAGGATCGCCGCGGTCTGGTGGGCGAACACCGCGAAGGCGACGGCGGTGAGACAGCCCAGGCTGCCGGCCACGCCGATGACCGACCGCCTGCCGTAGCGGCCCGCGAGCAGTGCCGAGGCGCAGGCGCCCAGCAGCGAGCCGACGTTCATGATCATCGTGTAGAGCAGGCTGTCGGACAGGGTGTAGCCGCGCTCGGTCAGCAGCGTCGGCATCAGGAAGTTGAGGGTGACCTGCGCGCCGAACGCCATCCAGGACGCGGCGCCGATGGTGACCGTACGGGACAGGACCGAGGGGCCGAAGACCGCGGCCGGTGACGCCTTCACCTGCCGGGCGGGGATGTCCGCCTCGGTCAGTACGGGCGGGACGTACGCCGGTGCGTGTTTCGGGTCGAGCCGGTCGCCGGTCAGCCGGGCCAGGGAGCGGTTGGCGTCGTCGACGCGGCCCTGGGAGAGGAGGAAGCGGGGGGTCTCCGGCAGGCGCCGTCGGTATACCACCACGATCAGGGCGGGCAGGGCGAGCAGGACGAACGTCCAGCGCCACACCAGGTGGTCGCCGCCGAGCGCGGGCGCGAGCGGTCCCAGGAGCAGGAGGAACAGGCCGTAGGAGAGGAAGTTGCCGACGCCGCCGGAGCCGACGTTGAGGATGGCGACGAGCGTTCCGCGGTGGCGGGTGGCGACCATCTCGCACAGCATCGCGATGCCGATGGTGAACTCGCCGCCCAGGCCGATCCCCACGATGAGTCGACTCGCCAGCAGGGTCGGGTAGTTCATCGCGACGGCGCTGAGCAGTCCGCCCAGGGTGTAGACGAGGAGATTGACGCTGAGCGAGGTGCGGCGGCCGTGGCGGTCGGCGATCCAGCCGCCCGCGAACCGGCCGATCAGGCCGCCGATCACGGTGAAGCTGTTGATCGCGGTCAGCTCGTTGTTGCCGATGTGCAGGGACGACTTGATGAGGCTGCCCATCGCCCCCACGGAGTTCTGCTCCAGGGTGTCGAAGAACATCCCGGCCAGGATGATCATGAGCACCCAGAACTGGGCCCGGGTGAAGCCGGCTTCGTCGAGGGTCCGCGCGAGGGTGTTGGTGGCGGGGCGTGCCGGGGACGGCGCGGAGACCTGGGACGCACTCATGCGACACCTGCCGGGGATGCCTCGGGCGCCTCGGGCGCGGTCGTGGTCGTGATCTTCAGGGGACTTGGTGCGGTGCGATCCATGAGGGCCTCCGTCAACCAGTGAGTGCTATTGGTATACCAACAGCGGTTCGGCGGCTACAGGGCTGCGATGTTAACTCGACGTAAGCGATGGGTCGTTCAGGTTCCATGCCTGTAAAAACACCAGGTGGGAGCGAGTGTTGGGTGAGGTCGCGCGGCGTGGAGATCGATTACGGGGCTTGATGGCCCGAGCGGAGCCTCGGCTATCTTGTATGCCATGTCACTCACGGACTCCTCCGGCTCCGACGGCCGCTCGCTCGTCCACAAGGTCTACGAGTACCTGCGGGACGGCATCATCGAAGGTGAACTGCCGCCGGGCACACGGCTGTTGGAGCGGGAGTTGTCGGAACGCCTCGACGTCTCCCGGATCCCGATCCGCGAGGCGCTGCCCCAGCTCGAAGCGGAAGGGCTGATCACCACGCTGCCCCGGCGCGGATCGATGGTCACGCAGCTGACCCTGCGCGACATCGACGAGCTGTTCAGCGTGCGCACGAGCCTCGAAGTGCTCGCCGCCCGGCTCGCCAGCGGGCAGGCGGCCGAGCGCGCCTCCGCGCTGCTCTCACCCGCCTTCGCCCGCGCCGAACTCGCCACGGACGAAGGCCGGCAGCCCGAGATCGCCGCCGCCAACGCGGCCTTCCACGAGGCGATCGTGCGGCTGTCGGGAAGCCGCCTGCTCAACTCGATGATGGCGCCCATCAGCGCCCGCGTCCGCTGGCTGTTCCGGCTGACCTCCGACCGCGACCCGGGCGTCCTGTGCACCGAACACCGCGAGCTCTACGAGGCGATCTGCGCCGGCGACACCGAACTCGCCGCGTCCCTGGCCTTCGTACACGTGGAGCGCGGCCGGCGCCCGTCCCTGGAGTCGCTGGCCGGGGTACTGCCGGCCGGCACCGACCCCGCCGAGGAGGACGGGCTGGGATGACGTGACCGCGTGAGCGTCTGGGCAGGTCCACCTGACCTACGGGCCGACCAGGATCGGCCATCGAATGGCCATTGGCTGTGAGAAGTTGGCCACGGGATTTGAGATCCCGCAGCTGATATAGGGTCTCGCCGCTCGTGTCACAGGGCCCTTACGGGTTGACCAGGCGTCTTCCCGCTGTCTCAGACCGATGCGACAGCTGTTCAGCCTCACGGACGTGGCATATCCTCACGCGCCCGCAGAATGCTTGGCTGGCGCTGGGGTTCGCCCCGGGCAAGAACCGCTCCGCCGCACTGTTCACACCTGCCGCTGAGATCTCGGCGCGATCCCGGACGTCGTTGGGGATCCATCAGTCAACTGGATGCGCACGTTGTTCCCGGCCCGCGCCGGTCCGACCGGGTGCCGGGACTCATCCTCAGCATGCTGCGAGGCCGCAGCAAAAGGGGCGGTTCCAGGCACCTCGATTCCCGCGCCCACCCCTTTGAGCCGATCAGGACGGCCAGGGAGACTTGCAGGACCCAGCACGTGCGCTGCGAAGAAGCCTGAGTCGCCCGCGTGCTCCCGACGGGCGACTCCTGCATGCGCCGTCAGGCGTTTCGGCGGTTGCCCTGGTCGTCGCAGGGCAGTTCGGCGGCCGTGTGGTGGATGAGGAAGTCGCGGTTGGCTTGGCGTTCGGCTTCGGTGATGGCGGTGGGCTTCACGTCGATGATTCCGCCGAAGGGGCGGTCGACGTCGCGGATGATGCACAGGGTGGTGGTGAGGAGTGCGGTGATGACGACCAGGGTGATGATCTGCCCGCGGTTGTTGCGGCGGGGCAGGCAGATGCCGAGTGCCATCACGGTGATGACCAGTGTTGCCAGGAGGAACCAGAGGATCGTGCTGGGGATGCTTGCGGTGGCCTGGGTGAGGCGCTCCTCGCGCTCCTCGGAGCGTTTGTTGTCGGCGGCCACCAGCATGCCGAAGACGGGCTTGCCCTGCACCTCGCGGAAGACGCGGCGGAAGTCGGTGGACCAGACGCTGGGGGCGGGCGAGCCGTTGCCGTCGGCCATGGCGGGCCACTCCCGGTCGCGTACGGCACGGGCGTAGCAGACGGCGTCCGCCTGGATCTCGGCTCGCTGCACGGCGGGCGCGTACTCGGCGGCCTCGACGAGCTGATCGAGGGCCCGGGCCTCGCCGCGCGAGGCGACCTCGGCCTTGCCGTACGAGCCGTTGGCGGTGACCAGGACGAACGCCAGGAGCAGCACGGTCAGCGTGAGCAGGGGGCCGACCAGGTCCTTGACCGCCATGCCCGTGTCGTCGTCCTCGTTCAGGAGCAGGGGCCGCAGCCAGCGGTTCGCGGCGAGGCCGGCGAGCAGGGCCAGTACGGCGACCACGATGACAAGGAGCACGGACAGCACCTCCGGGTGGGATGGACACAGACCCCGTCTGCGGGGCACCGGGATCATGTCCCGCGCCGTGCACCGACCGGACCAGCGGAAACGTCTCCTCACGCTCGAACGAGCGACTCATGTTGGGCCGGAGAGCCCCGTGCCGCACCGTCGTCGGCCACCGGCCCCGTCCCCGGCCCGGCGCCCGTCGCGACCGCTTCCTGCGGGATGACCACCAGCTGGACCCGGCTCTGCTGTGCTGTGTCGGTTCTTGGCCGGACGGGGCCTCAGTTGTAGAGGAGGGAGGCGGAGGAGGTGGTCGCGCCCTGGCGGCCGGGCGTGGTGTACGCGAAGTTGAGCACGGTCCGCCGCGGACCGGGGCGCCCGAGCGGGGTCACGCGGTGGGCGGTGAGGTCGCTGCGCAGGAGGTATCCGTCGCCGGGCAGGTGGTGCATGCGGCGGGTGCCGGGTGCGTCGAGGGCGTCGAGGTCTTGGCGGCCGGGGTGGAATTCCAGCAGTCCGCCGTCGGCGGGGTGCGAGGGGGCTTCGAGGAAGAGGACCAGGGCGAGCGGGTAGTCGTCGGTGTGTGCGCCGTGGGTGTCGCCGGGGCGGTGCAGGACGTTGAGGACGTGCCGTTCGACGGGGTCGTGGACGGCGACGACCGTCTCGCCCAGGAAGAGGGACAGCAGCCGCATCAGGTCCCGGTCCTCGTACAGGGCCGTGATGAGCGGTGAGGCGTGGGCGATCTTGTGTCCGCCGAGTGTGGTCATGTGCCGGGGGCTGTCCGCCATGCACGGCATCCGGAAGTCCCGCCGTGCCGCGTCGGCCTCCAGCCTGCGTGCCTCCCCTTTGAGCGTCACGAGTCCTGCGGGGCTGATGAGCCCGGGCAGGGCGACATAACTGTCGGCAGAGAACTGCCGGCGCAGGGACTTTGAGCGTGAGGGTGCAGGCAGCGAGAACACGGCCGATGCATCCCTCGTGCCCGCTCAGGCCAAACCCGCCGCCGGTGTCTGCCCCGCAGCGGGAGACAGGATCAGGCCAGCCCGCTCCGGACCCTCAGGGCCACCTGGTCGGCCGTGTTCTCGTATAACTGCCGCCAGGTGGTGAGTAACGCTGAGTGACTACACGGGGCTGCGGTCGCGCTGCTGGAGAGCGGCGAAGTCGGCGTGCGCTGCGTCGACAGCTTCCGGGTACACCTGGGTCTTCTCGTGCTCGGCCAGGGCCCGGTAGATGCTCGCGACGCTGGGCGCCTGACTCTTGCGCTTGCCGGTCGGGATGATCAGGTCGGGCTGGACCTGCTCGACGGACTCCCCGTTCGCCCGGCGGCGGAGCACGGTGTACAGCATGTCCTCGGTGATGACGGGCGGCCGGCCGCCGTGCTTGCCCTTGCGAGCCGCCGCGTCGAGCCCTTCGAGGGCGGACTCCCGGATGTTCTCCCGCTCGGTCTCCGCCATCGCTGCGAAGAATGCGAACAGCAGGCGGCCTGGCCCGCTGGGGTCGTACATCCCGGGCAGGGGCCCGGCGAGCATCTCCAAGACCAGGCCGTGGGCTGTGAGGTGGTCGGCGAGCGCGGTGAGTTCGGCGGCGTCGCGGCCCAGTCGCTTCATCTCATACACAATGAAGATGACAGAAGATGACCCGGAAGTGCGGCGCATGGGCCTTGATCTGGCGGGCGAGGGCGAGCGCGGCCTCGAACTGCGGGCGGACGCGGACGCGGCTGCTGATCTTCTCGGAGAACACCTTGTCGCGCTCGATGCCGTGCTTGGCGAGTGCGTCAAGCTGCGACTGGAGTTCCTGGGTGAGCGTTGAACACCGGGCGTATCCGATGCGGATGTCGGCGGTCGGGGTGTCCGGTGCGAGAGCGAGCGGGACCGGGGTGCCGGGGCGCCACGGCTGGCCGGGCCCCCGGTCGGCCGGGGTGGGCACGCGCAGGAGCTTGGCGAGCCGGGGCACTTTGGTGAAGCGGCCGGTGTGGTAGGTGCCGGCGACCGCGCCGGAGCGCGAGCGGCACCGCGAGCCGGGGGCTGCCGTGCAGCGCGGGCAGGGGTGGCGCTCGACATCGTCGGCGTCGCCCGGTGTGACTGAGCGCTTCATCTGGCGGGACTCGCCAAGCGAAGCGCTCAGTTGCGGAGCCGGTTTACAGGCCGAGGGCCTCGGCGGCGAGTGCGGTTCCTCGCACGCGGGCCTCGATCTTGGCGAAGGCGAGGTCACGGGAGGTGGAGGTGTCGTCGGCGTACGGGGCGAAACCGGCGTCGTCGCAGGTGCCCAGCTGGTCGAGCGGGATGTACCGCGCGGCGAGCAGGACCCGGTCGCGTACCTCTTCCGGGGTCTCGACGGTGGTGCCGATCGGATCGGTCACTCCGACGAAGATGCGGATCCCCGGGCGCAGTTGGTCGGCGATGATCTTCAATACGCGTTCGGGGTCGGGCTCGCTCGCCAACTGCACGTAGAAGTTGCCGACCTTCAGCCGGAAGAGCCGGGGCAGCAGTCCGGCGTAGTCCACATCCAGGCTGTGGGTGGAGTCATGGTCCCCGCCGGGACAGGTGTGCACGCCGAGACGGGCCCGGTCCTCGTCCCCGAACCGGCCGAGCACCTCGTTGTTGAGGGCGATGAAGTCGTCGAGCACGCCTCCACTCGGGTCCAGCTTGAGGGACAGCCGGGCCTCGGTGAAGTCCAGCTGTACGCAGTGCGCGCCTGCCTGAAGGCAGGCCCGGATCTCGGCCTCGGACTCGTTGGCGAGGGCCTTCAAGAATGCCTCGCGGGTGTAGCTGGCGATGGACTGGCCCGGGTACAGCAGGCTCAGAGCGGAGGGGGCGACGACGGCTTGCTTGATCGGTCGCTCGGTGTGGTTCTGGGCGGCGCGGAGGTAGGTGTCCGCGCGGACCTGGTAGCGGAAGGGGCCTGCGGTCAAGCGGGGCAGTTGCCGGGTGTGGCCGTCGGCGTAGGGGATGACGACGCCGTCGGAGGCGAGGGATGTGAGTCCTGTGAGGGGGTAGGTGATGGAACTGGGCTTGGCCTGGTCACCATCTACGAGGACCGCACAGCCCAGCTGCTCCAGCCGGGTCAGGGTGTCGCTGACGGCCTGGTCCTGGATTTTTGCCAGTTCCGCAGTGCTCAGTCGTCCTTCGGCGTGCTCGGCGAGCGCCGTCTGCAGGGCGCGCGGACGGGGGAGGCTGCCGATCGGCTCGGTGGGGATGCTCATGATCCGCACCATAGAAGCCCCGCCCACGGCCCCCGACCAGGCAGGAAATCGTTCAAGCGGAGTCTGTCCATCACCCGGAAACAGCCACCAGAGGGATCGCCGCAGGGAATGCTCCTGTACGTGAGGCCCATCGAACGTGCCGGAGATTCCGGTCTCAGAAGGCGCAAGGCCGGGAGTGGTTCACTCAATCGAGAAGGCACCGTACGGCTCCTGTCCGAGAAGTCGGACAGGAGCCGTACGGTGCCTTGCCGATGTATCAGTGCTGATGGCGAGCAGCTCACCGCAGGCCAGGCAGCGTGCCCGTCAGCTTCGGTGCTCAGATCCGCCAACTCACGTGCTCATCCGCCAAGTGAAGCGCGCAGTCACACCCGGGGAAGCCTCTTGAGGGACCGCCATGACCGTGGATGCTGTCACAAACGATTCTCAGAAGTACCCCGCCCCACCTTTGAGTGAGAAGGGTTCTGCGAACCGAACCGGTACTTCGCGGTTTCCGTACGAACCTCTTTGATCTTGCTCCGGGAAAGGACCGTTTGTGAGAACAGTGAGGGACCCGGCCACCGGCCGGGTCCCTGGGATCGTTCAGGGCTGGGACACCCCAGCCGAGCGACTGTCCGCACTCCTCGCAGTGTGAAGGTCGGAGACGACGAGCTAGACCCTCAGGTCGCCCTTCCCGTCGAAGGACAGGGTGCCGATCACAGTCTTGAACTTGCCGTTGTGGATCGCATGAGCGACCCTCCCGGTGTCCTCCGACCCGGCCGCCTTGATCCCTTCGGCGATCACTTGGACAGCGGCATAGGCCCGGAGGAGGTAGGGCCTGCTGGGATCGATCCCGCGGGCCTTGAGTGCCTCGACGATCTCCTTGTTCTCGGGGTCCTCGTCGAAGGAGTTGCCGGCAGCGGGACCCTGCGTGCTGTCGAGGCCGATCGTGCGGAAGATGAGCGTGTAGCCACGGTCGGTGAGTTCGGGACCGGTGGCGCCGGGCGTGATCATGATGATGCCCTCGCCCTCGTAGATGTCCGCGGCCAGCTCGGCCGTGGCCGAGGCCATGTGGCCGACGACGAACCTCATTCCTCCTTCGTTGACGATCTTGTAGGCCACGGCGACAGCCTGCTTCGGCTCTCCGGCGTCGTCGTAGTCCCAGGGCGCCAGCCTCTTGCCGTTGACGCCGCCCCTGGCGTTGATGTCCCGGATGGCACTTTCGACACCGATGTTCAGGTCATGGCCGTGTTCGGCCATCGAGCCAGTCTGCGGACCGGCGATTGCGATCTTGATGTCACTCACTACATCTCCCACTGGAACAGATGGTCGGCAATTAGCCCGCAACCGGGCAGTAGTCAAGGGCCACGGCGCTGACCTCGTAGGGCAGTCACCGAGCCTGGTCGCAGTCCATCGTCATGATCAACCAGCCGCTCGACACCATGCCGAAGACGAGGCGCATTCACCCAAACGGGCAAGCGCGAGGGAGGACGGAAACCGAGAGGAAGGTGGACCGGTCGGCCAACAGCCTCGTCAGAGGCCCGCAACGATCCAGCAACCGCGTCAGCGAGCTCGTGCCGACCGGGCCATGATCGTTCTCGGCAGGATTTCCTGTACGCCAACTACTCACATCCGGTAGCCCGCCCCCTACCGGCGGGTTACTTGTTCCCCGGTGTCTGCGCCAGGCGTTCGGGGCCGTGAAGGGGCTCATGTTCACCGCAATCGGGCGACCACCCGTAACTCGTCGCCCGTGTTCTGGTTGCCCAGTGTGCCCGCTGTGGGTTGTCGCGGCGGGAAGCTGATCATCAGGAGCAAGCATGCGTGCACGCAGGGCGACCTATTCGGCCGCCGCAGTTCTGGCCGCGAGCGTCGTTGGCGTCATGGGCTGCGGCGTAGCTGCCGCCCAGGCCGCCGAGCCGGTGGCGGCCAAGCCGGTTGTCACCCAGCTCATGGATGACGACGACCCAGCCGGAGAGAACTTTGGGGTGGAGAACTCACCCTTCGATGTCTCTTTGAACGACGTCACTAACCCGTTCGCGGACCCGCCGACCGCCCCGCCGGTCGACTGAATTCTGTGCGCCCCGGGGCGGGCGGGAGCGTTGACGACCCCGGGGCACGGACCGTCATGCGCCTGGTCGCCCAGCGCGCCGAGCTGACCGCCACCGAGCGCGAAGAGGCGCGTCCGTGATCCCGGACGCGCCCGCCCCGGAGCTGCTGGTCACCCTCGACATGACGGGCAAGGTCGCGGACTACCGCCGCACCACCGAGCTGGAGCGCGCCGAGCGCGCTGCGCTCGACCAGGGGACGACCGTATGGCGCGGCCAGGGCTACACCCTGCGCGTCAGCGCCGTCTGCGCCGTGCACCGTCAGCTCCTTGCCTGCTGCCAGCCGCTCGACGGCGGCCAGGGCATCCCTGCGGTCACGGCACAGCGCAAGGCCCGCCGCGAGTACCAGAACCGGGTCGGCACGCTCGCGCCCTGAACATGATCGTTCTCAGCCGGTGGTTGTGACTGGAGGATCGCGGTGACTGAGGCCGCACCTCAACGGCGGGTTTTCCGCGGCCGGTGTCCCGTCCGAGTTCTCTCGGACGGGACACCGGCGTGCGCGGCTGTTACGGGACCATGAAGTAGAACGGCCGGTTCGCCGCCACGCCGTCGGTGCCGGTGGTCACGCGGATGGAGTTGTCCGGGCAGGTGGGGTCGTTGCGCGACACGCGGACGTCGCTGCCCCGGGGGGCGCCGTTACCGAGGGTGGCCATCGGGATGGACTTGTACGCCCGAACAAGATCTGTCAGCACGATGCAGTACGAGCCGGTCTCGGGGTGGCTGACCGAGGCGATGGTGGCGGTCTTCTGGGAGGTGCTGCCGTTCGCGTTGACGGTCGCCGCGGCCTGGGCGTAGGGGGCCACGGTGTCGGAGGTGGGGTCGGCGGCCATCGCGATCCCCCCAGCGGTGGCGGCCGCGGTGACCACCCCGAGGCCGGTCAGAACCAGCTTGGTACGCCTGCGCATGGAAACCCCGCCACGCGTCTTCGTCGCCTTGAACATGCAGTCTGTCCCTTCACGTCGATGCCGCCGCCTCCCTGGACCGCGACACACGCAACGCTAGGTAACCATTCGCGCTGTTTGTTTACTCTGCGTGGCAAACCATCAGATCGGTGGGTCCCGCAGCTCACCAGCGGACGCCCACCCCGGCAGCGCACGCCGGATCCACACGTCACAACAGCCACGCCCCTCCCTCCTTCGGCCGACGGGGCACCGTCAGGAGCACTTTGATACGGGCGACCTGAAGGGTGATTTCGAAGCGGACCGCGGGCCTGTCCAACCGGATCGCAACCGCCCGGTGCTGGCGGAGGGCGGCTGCGTGCCGGGCCAGGGAGGTCTGCTGATGCAGGGAACCTCAAGGGCATCCCCAGGCGCGCTGGCGATGCGTGATCCACGCGCTGCGGGCGCCGTGTTGGGCCGGATGGGTGAAGTGATCCCGAAGGTCACGCTGCTGAGGAATAGCGCCGGGTCCCGGGAGCCAGCCTTTCCGTGGTCGCGCACAGGGCAGTGTCCTCTGTCCGCGTTCCTGTTCCCCTTCTCTCTTCTCCATCGCCTCTGGTTGGGAGCCGCCATGACCGAACCGTCTGTACTCACTGCCTCCGCGCGCCCGGGAGTGCCGGCGCATGTCGCTCTCGTTCTCGACGGCAATCGACGCTGGGCCGCCCGGCGTGGCCTCGGCGTGGACGAGGGTCACCGCTACGGCATCGGCAAGATCCCTGACGTCCTGCAGTGGTGCGAGGAGGAAGGGGTCGCCATGGTGACCCAGTGGATCCTGTCCGTCAGGAACCTGCAGCGCAGCCCCCAGGAACTCGCCGGTCTCTACCAGTCGTTCACCAGCCTGTGCGAACGCCTCGCCGCGGCACAACGCTGGCGGGTGAGGGTGATCGGAGACCTGGAGTTGCTGCCCGCACCGGTCGCGGAGGCGTTCGAGGACGTGCAGCGGCGCACCGAGCAGGTAGAGGGCGTTCAGGCCAATCTTGCTGTCGCCTACGACGGCCGGCGCGAGATCGTCAGCGCGGCCCGGTCGCTGGCACAGAAGTACCGCGACCGGTGGCCCGAGGAGCCGGCCGAGGACCTGTCCTGGTGGGAGGGCGAGTTCGCGGCCCAGCTGGGCACCGCGGGGCTGGCGGACCCGGACCTGGTGATCCGCACCTCGGGCGAGCAGCGTCTGTCGGGATATCTGACCTGGCAGACAGCGCAGTCGGAGCTGTACTTCTGCGAGCGGCTGTGGCCCGACTTCGCCCGGGAAGACCTGCGTGAGGCGCTGCACAGCTACGCCTCACGGCAGCGGCGGCTGGGACTGTAGGCCCGCCGATGCTGCAGAGGAAGAAGACCAGGATCGCGACACCGTCCGACGGCGCCGTGCCGGCGGACACGCACCAGCCCCCGCACCGGCCGGGCGGTCCAC
>Ga0307510_10003693_pt1 | contig 17879 bp, 14 predicted proteins | sample 12_EM_MG_FD_207224 | JGI IMG/M metagenome (GOLD analysis project Ga0307510, IMG submission 207224) | Populus trichocarpa ectomycorrhiza microbial communities from riparian zone in the Pacific Northwest, United States - 12_EM | ecosystem: Host-associated > Plants > Roots > Unclassified | place...
TCAGCTTCTCTCAAAGTCGGATTACGCACTGATTAAGACCAAATTTTCTGACAAGTCAGATTAACGTGTCATTTTGTCATTTTTCCTATCAGAATTACTACTGAAGATAAAGTCACTTCCGCAGTGATTGTGAGAACATCCAGGCGGTCACAGGTCATGGGACCGGTGCCAGTACCCGTACTAACCGCATTTGGAGATTCCAAAATAGGTTCATCAACAAGGTCGTCCGTCAAAGCGCTCTGTGATCGTTGCGTCGTTTCCCATCTGTGGGTTTGTCCGGCCTGGCTCCACGAAATCCCTCAACTCACTTACGTAGATCTGCTTCCGGGAGTCCGTCCGTCTTGATGGCCAGGCCATTCACTTGGACGACTCTTTCCGCATTCTTAAAATTTAACCACCAACGTTCAGCGACTGGTCTCCCATCCTCGGGCTTACTAGTGTTCCTGGAATTCCCCGCTGGCAGGACATGCACCTCCAAGGCCCTGCGTGATACAAGTTCTGAACCCTCAGTCCCTCATCTAATCTACGTACTGTACAGTATTGGTTGAGAAGATGCGGTCATCCTATTAATGACAGATGATGGTGATCGTCGATGATCGTCGATGATAGTGAGGCATTAATAAGGTCTCATTCTTATTTTAATGGCTTTGTCTTTGTCGGTCTGGGACTTATATAGCACTTCATCACGGTGCGGTTCGAAGTTGGGAGCTCTGTCTCCCACCCTGATACCGACGATCTCCACCCCACTCCCCTGCGATGGTTGACTCGCTCCTTGTTACTTTCTCGGCTCTGCTCCTCATCGTGGGCTCAACTCATGCACAGATCAGCGCACCGAACTGCTCAGACTCCAGTATGACGTGGGTAGGTCCCCCTTGACTGATTTCCCGAACTATGAAAATGACCGCCCCTTGCTGCCTACTCAATGCCCCCAGTCGTTCAACTCGCTTTCACAAGGCCCATGCATAATCACGGCTTTCCTGGCAGCGGTGTGTAATAATGGAGGTCAGTACATTGCTCTACGGGACTTTCGGGATTTCCATGCGATTTTTTTCAAACTATGCAGCATTTGTGATCCCCGCCCTTCTTCCGCAGAATTCATACACTGGTCCGAGCGGTCAAGACAACGGAGATTTGTGCAAATGCAACACGGTCACATACAATCTCATTAGTGCCTGTGCTGCGTGTCAGGAAGGGTCGTGGATTACGTGCGTCGATGGTTTCTGGTGGTCTTACGCCATGGACGCCAAAAGGTGTTAAATACAATTAGATACCCTGCGTGGATTGCCAATTGCACCTCATTTGCAGCCGTTGGAAGGTAGGTTACACATCATCTCACCAGCTTCCGAGCTCAACTTTATCCCTCAGCTTCCCTGAACCCATCCCAGTACAGACGCGAGTACCAAACTGGGCATATCTCGACCCAACTCAGGCGGTGAGCTCATCTCTGGGCTCTTTATTCCACTCCACGTCAAATCCCAGCTCATGGCGCCTTCAGAGCGATCAAAAGTGGAATGCTTCAGCGGCGCAGCTTGCTGGTGGTGCGTAGCTTGGCCAACGAAACCCAACCGGTTTTACATGTTACTCGCTGTCACAGATTCGCCAGAGATTACAGGCAGCGCTTCGAATGTCCTGACCTCGACCAGGGCCAGCCAATCTACCTTCACGCCTCAGACGACGCCTTCCCCATCGAATTCGTCTTCCAAGGGTGGCACCATCGCAGGTGGCGTGGTTGGTGGTATTGCCGGGGCGGCCCTCGCAGGCATCATGGCATGGACCATCATCCGCCGCCGGCGTGCTCGCTCTGCGCTATCTACTGTAGTTATCGACAACCAAAGTGACCTGGGACGGGGAGCGGTGCCGTACTCAATTGTTGCCGACGTACCGAGACTCTACGTAAGGATTTTTTCTTTCGGCTGACCACCTGTGGTCTACGAGAGCATAACTCGTGAATGGCTCATTACGCTCCCCAGGACCCCTCGGACCCAAGCACGTACCCGACACAAGCATCGCCCTCGATGATCTACACCACGAACTACAGCAGCCAGTTCACTGAGTCTAAATCCTCCCTCCGACCTACTCACCAGGGGTACACTGGCTTACCCGAAGTGTGAGAGGGCAAGGTATCATGTTCTTCGAGAATTGGATTCACTTCGGCGTGCCCTTCTCGAATATTACGGTTGGCACGTTGGCATGCGGCGTCTTTGAATTGGCCTACTCACCTACTCACCGTGCATGCGATTTCACTTTCTTGAAGATAGTTCAAACTTTTATTGTACAACTGACGCGAAAGGAGCATACAGGACTTTTGTATATTTATGGCGGGCCATACCTGTTCGTGAAATCTCTCGACATTATCTGTTTATGATGTTTGAAATATGCAGGATACGATTGTACACAATACATTTTTCCATGGTGGGCCGCCTGCGCTTTCAGCGACACCAGTCACAGATGACTGTACCACTCTTGGTTGCAAAACGTTACTTACTCCATTGAATGGAGCTTATAGGGACCTATTTCCGTCGGACTACAGACACTTAGTGTGATGAGATAGATAACACAGAGTGTACATGATTGTTAGCGGGAGAGATTAGCTATGAAAGCCTTGGTCTATATACCTTTATCCTATGTATGTGATTAAGCTCAAGAAAGATTCAGTACACCGGTCTTTCTGCACGCTTCAGAACTTATTGGAACAGGTCGACGCCTAAACCTTCGGAACTTAGCTTAGCCTCCCAGGTCCCACAGATAAGATCAACCTTGTGGTGGGTATCGTCAAGGGTACACTAGAGGCTTAGTGGTCCGTGGTAAGGTTACGATATCACATCGCTCACTGGAACCAAAGACTCGGAGAGGTAGTGCATCATATCTGTCATCTTACAGAGGCTATAAGGTCTGACGAAATCAATTGCAATTATTTGACATGCCCTATAACGGCACAAAATGTTAATGGTATCTTAAATGTGCGGCCATGAGTAGTGATACACAGAACAGGGACGTGTGGTTCGTAATCATGAAGTACAGTGGCACGACGCTTCTGCACCTACAAGTCATCCAGCAAGTACCTTTTCGGGCCTACGGTCTGGTGGGGTATTCGCATCGCGGGTCTCAACACGCTGCCGACTTTGTTGGGCGGCCTCAGAAACACCGTCACGGCGCGTTTCCCCTGACAACACCGGCTGCGGGGTCTTATCCCCAGCCCGCGCATCAGCAATGGCTTCTGCCTGGAGGGCAGCGAGCTCGGCCTCGATCTCGTCCTCATCATCCGGTGACACGGCCACGCCGACCGCTACATCCATACCGGAGCGCACCACTTCATCGAGCTCTTGCGCGTCGGCATTCGCGTCTGCTAGCGCATCGAACGTGCGCTCCACAGCGTCGCGCTGGAGCGATGGATGCGCCAGAAGCGCGCGGAGAGTGGTAGTACTACTCTCGTACACCTTCATGACCTATACGAGAAGAGCGATGAGTGGGTTGCAGGGAGGACAGGCAGAATACGAGTGTACTTGGATGTCATTCGCAGCCCCTTCGACGCGGATGAGGGTGCCTTGTAGAATTTCAAGGGAGCCAAGGCGTTGTTTTAGTACATCCTCGAGCTGCTTTCGGGAACGAAGATAGGATAACGCGAGTGACTTATGTTGTTGGCGGATGGCAGTTGTCGCTTTGATCTTGTAACTAAGATCATAATTACCAAATCTATGGTCCATCCAAAACTTTACGAATGGACTTACGAGTCGATCTTTGCGGTAATCTGATCTATTTGCGTTGAGAGGTTCGCAACCGCAGTTTTGAGTTCTAAAATGCCGTGGTCGACTGCTGTGACCTCCTTTGTGCCAGAGCTGGCTTCAACAAACTTGATGACCTGATAACAATAGGTATGGTGTACGGGAAACGGTCACGGCGACGTACCTCGTTTTCGGTGGTCACTGCCCGTCTGTCACGTTCTAAAAATTTTACGAGAACACATAAATCTTTGTCGGATAGTGTAACCCCGGGAAGCGCGGAGGAAGCGAAGGTAGCGCGAAATGTATCAAAACTGTACAAGGTGTCGGCGAGGCTCACGCCTCGTTCGCGCTGACAGCCGAGTACGGCATCTGCCGCGCGTTCAACGACACCAATTAGGACATGTTCCCCTTTGATATGATTCCACCGTTCGGTGTCACTATCATCATCGGAACCAGTGAGGTTGAGCTGATGAAGTGCCCACTGAAGCGGCTTCCCGACGATCAATGTGGCGAGACGGTAGGGCAACCAGCCAGGATCGTAAACAGACTTTGACATGTTCAGAAATTGTTGTGGGGGTATTGCGGCGCGAGAGTTGACCAGTTCCGTCTTCACTGGCAGGAGTGGTGGTCAGTATCACATCTCTATCGTACACAAGAATTGACATACGATTACGGTACCCAGGCAAAGGGGCTTTCCGACCCCTTCATATCTGAGAGTGTCCAAAAGAGTTTGATCTGCACGAAGAATGAGCCTATCAGATGTATTGGGCAGCCGGCCACCGGAGACTATGGTTTCCAAGGTGGAATGCCACCAGGTGATGTTAGCGTTGTAAGTTGTCGGATTCGAGTGCTTTTGCCGAGATATGTCCGAGTAGAGAGACTGGATGCGTCGAATGGAGAGGCCATTGTAAGATGGGAGCGAAGACAAGAGAGAGGAGGACATCCGGCAGAAAGCAGAGAGCCACGATGGTCGAGGTTCGAAGAGACGTGACGCGACTGAAACCCGTGGTCCCGTGGGATCCGGATAAGGTTCGACGGGCCGATTTCCCGGATTTCCAAATGCGGTTATTGGTCCGTTCGGTGTTTTTGTTTCGTGTTTCGCGGGAATGCGCAGCTCTGCTTCCGTTCAACTTGACGCGGCTTGCTTGCCCGGCTCCCAACTCCAACACTAGGCTCGGGCTCGGTGTTACAGTACCGATACCTCTCAGGACACGCTTAGGCGTTGATATCGTATGCGGTATATCAAATCTACAGTACCTAATACCTATTGATCAAGATTTTAGGTGCCGTCATACCCCGATGATAGATGGCGATCGTGAGATGATTTTTTTTGGTGGCTGAATCAGTATGGCACATTATGTACCTACTTAATATATAACACCGTACCGCGGCGCAATCGATCAGGCGAGGTCGGGAGTTCTCTCCTTCCCATTAGCGACGAGACATCCCCACGCGATGGTTGACTCTGCTTTTGTTACCTTCTCTGTCCTGCTCGTCATCGCAGGCTCTGCTCGTGCCCAGGTCAGCGCGCCAAACTGCACAGACTCAACTTTTGGATGGGTGAGTCCCTCTTGGTTGATTGCCCAGTCCCTGAAACTAACCGCCCCTCGCTGCCCGATCAATGCTCTCAGTCGTACAACTCGCTCTCACAGAGTCCATGTGTAGTTGCAGCTTTCCTGATGGCGGTGTGTAACGATGGTGGTCAGTACAATGTACTACTCACCGTCGGACTTTGCTTGCGAACTTATCCACCTGTGCAGTATTTACAATCCCTCCCCTGCTTCCACAGCACTCATACACTGGTCCAAGCGGCCAGGACAATGGCGATTTATGCAAATGCAACACAGTGGTATACAATCTACTCAGTGCCTGTGATGCATGTCAGGGAGAGACTTGGATTCCGTGCGCCTATTCCTTCCGCTAGCATGGTGCGTTGGACACTGAAACCTGTCAACATGTAACCAGGTACTCTGCGTGGGCCACCAACTGCACCACGGTTGTATCTCCCGGAACGTGAATCAAATACATTATCTTCTCTAGTTCCTAGCTTTGAACTAAACGTCGTCCCTCAGCTTTCCCGAGCCCATCCCACAAGGAACGCGAGTCCAGCGATGGGCATATCTTGACCCAACTGTAGCCTCCCCTCCATTCTTTCCTCCAAGTCGAGCCTATCTCACTTCCCCTGCAGACCGGTGATAGTTGGAATCGAACGGCGGCGCAGCTTACTGGTGGTGCGTACCTTTTCCAACGAATCCTAACCCTTACCTATTCTTGGTTCTCTCCCAGATTCGCCGGAGGTTACGGGCAGCGCTTCAACTGTCCCAACCGCGACCAAGAACAGCCAATCCACTGTCACGCCTCAGACGGCTTCGTCCGCGTCCTCATCGAATTCGTCCTCCAAGAGTAGCTCGAATACGGGCGCAATCGCTGGGGGTGTCGTTGGTGGCGTCGTTGGGGCGGCTATAATCGCCGGCATTGTATCATGGTACACAATCCGGCGGCGGCGTGCCCGCTCTGCGCCCTCTGCTGCGTATATGGAGGGCCAAAATGATATGGGACAGGGGGGGGTGCCTTACCCACTCACTGTCGATACGCCGAGGCTCTACGTGAGAGTTTCGCTTTGTCACGTGGGGGCAAATAGCACAACTGATCGGATCATTGCTCCTCAGGACCCCTCAGACCCAAGTACGTACCCAACACAGGCACCATCTCCGACGATCCACACGACGAACTACAGTGGCCAGTTCCCTGGCTCTGAAACTGACCTGCAAACTATCCGACACGTATACACTGGCCTACCGGAGGTCTGACAGGTCAGTGGCTCATCCCTTTCTTTCATTACATCCTTAGAGGATTTGAGAACTAAACTAGCCTTAACATGCTAGTCTCGGATATTGTTATCTGGATGCGGCGTCCTTCAGTTGTTTGCCTGCGAATGTTTTTATGAGTTGCGGTAAACTATTACGAACAACTGACGCGAGACATTACACGAGTTTCATTCATTTTCGGTGGCACGATGCATACTCAGGAATGTGCTTTAATATTCTCGCTTTTGTAACAATTTTGGGATCATCATGTTCATGGCTTCTAGCCAATACAGCATGTCCATGAACAACGGCCAGAGTACGATAAACGGTGCAACCTGACAAAGAGTGTTTGAGATACAACTGCATTTACTACATACGAGACATGGTTGGATGCAATAAACTGTTTTACTGCGGTTCGTCTCGCTTGTTGGTGACGCCAGGTGACTGTACCACCCATCTGGAGGGCGCGCTGTCCGCGCGACCACACCCGGATGCACAGCCAAAGAGCGCATCATTGGTTCTAAGGCTACTGTCGATGAAGGATCTGACTTGCGCATAGCGCACGGCCAGTCGAACATGTGGTATATCAGCGCCTGGGTAGTTGTTAAAAGATGTAGGAAAAGTTCAATGCGCTCCGCTGTGTTACCCGAACGAAAGTTTAGGGCCGGCATGGGGTGATCACATGGTTGAACTTGGTCAGTTGATTGAACCCCGGCGAACCTGACCCTGACTACGATAGAAATGTCGTAATAACTATGGCTGTGTCCTTGTCCACCGCGACATGTAGAACGCATTGGCCTTATCTTCCTAGAGTGTTGCAAATATCGCAGTGTCCGAAGGGGCTCGACACCCCCGTAATATTTTCACCTTCCACCTCTAAATAAACCAAGGCCATTTTCTGGTCTGATAATCTGTATACTGGGATGAAGATATCAATTTCGATTGAGGGTGCTCGCCGTAAGCTCTGACCTCAATTTCGGCCCTCTTTTCAGATACTCGTAACTATGGCTGATTTTCCCATCTGACAGCTGTGAGGTCAACCTCTGATATCGATAACCGAATCTCTCATCATCGACATGTTCTCTTGTCAATACCCCGATCTGATCCTTCACACGTTTCACATATCCAAGCCTTGGCTGGCTTATACAATAATCGCTATCTGCAATCGGGTCGGAAGGAGGACTTGGATAGGGCCATCTTCCACTTTACACAAGCGATATTTGTCTCACGTCCCTCCTGGGGTATAGATGGTCAAAATGTCGTTCAGATTTTCTTTTTCCTCGCGTCAGTGCTTCTTCAGCGCTCCGAACACTTCGACCAGCCAAGTGATGCCCAGTACTGTGCAGAGTACTTTCGCTATCTACAATCACAGCCACTCGAAGCGTTCCATGTCTCATGCGATAAAGCCAGAGCATCCCTCGTAGTGGCGCTGGCTTCTCAGGTGAAGGCGGGCTTTGGCGATCCAGTGAGGCACATTGATGAGATGACGGGCCACTGCCGCGAGCTCCTTGCCTCTGGTGCCCCTCAGTCGCTCTTATCGATGGCCGCTAGAGCCCTGGCTTCCGTCAATTTTACAAATCACGAACAATCTTCGGTACTGGAACTTTCAGATAAAGGGATTGACTGCCTACGGGAGGCGAATAGATGCCTGGACTCTCGTGAATTGGCCTACAAATTTGCCGGGCATCTCTTCACTCGCTTCTCAGCGACTCATTCAATCGATGATTACGAGGAAGCGATGGCTCTTCTCGACAAAATAATATCTTCCGAATCCAATGGAAATGATCCAGGACCAGGCCTGGAGGACGCTGCCTATTCCTCTGCATTACTCGCATGGAACCGAGTCCGCATATACAAGAATCCAGAGCATTTCGAAGAGGCGGTCCACCGCTGTCGTTCATTTCTCAGAGTATCTTCCACGGATGACTTCAGACGCCGTACGATCACAGAGTTGTTGGCACCCATGATGAAGCTACGCTCAATGCTGTTTGGTGTCACCGAAGATTCTCAAGATCCACAGTCGGGTGATAAAGAAGTCACTGATGTCCCGTCATTCTCCGGCCTTATTGCATTGCTTCTCGCCGAACCCACCGCTGGCAAGACCCGCTCGTGGGTAGGGAGAGGCGAGGAGGAGCATATTCGAGCTCTCAAATTGGCATCTTCCACTACAGATTTAGCGGAGATCGAAGAGGCGATCAAGTATTGTCGACTTCTCCTTGCTTCACTTCCACCAAATGATGACCTCATATTTCACTCTACCATCTCTTTGGCCAACGCCCTCTTCCATGCATTCGAGTGCACTGATAAATTTGAGTACCTCGACCAATCAGTTGGCACATTCCGTGATGCGCTCGAGATGCCAATTCCAAGTTACACCCGCTTCCCCGTCATGGCGCAGCTTATTCACGCTCTATTGATCCGCATAACACTTTCTGCAGAACTGGACGACTTTGAGGAAGTCATACAGCTGCATTCCATGGCCTCCAATGATACACACGCGAACGCACGGGAGCGATTCATAGTTTTATGCGAATGGGCAGATATTGCACGACTTGGTGGGCACCCTACCGCTTCAACCGCATATGAGACCGCCATCACACTGATGGAGGACACGCTGCTATATGCTCCAACCCTCGAAACACAACATTTTCAGCTTCTCGCATTGCGCTTTCATGGTGAGGAGCTTCCAATGCACTACGCTTCATATGAAGTCGGGAGGGGTCAACTCAAGGTCGCAATCCAGGCCCTAGAACGAGGAAGAGCCCTAATATGGTCTGAGTTGCGCGGCTTGCGCCCCTCAATCAACCAACTTCCAGTCAACTCGCATTTGGCAAAGGAGTTCACCACAGTCAATAGGGAACTCGAGACGCTGACAATGTCTGTCCCTCCGGGTGCAGTTGTGAATGACAAGGATGGACACAAAAACAGCGAGGGGATGGACATCTTCGGCCTCCTTATTGTGTCCCATCGAAAGCTTTTGGCGAAGCGCAGCGAGCTCGTTTCCCAGATTCAGGCAATCCCAGGTTTCGAGGACTTTATGAAGACGCGATCGTTCGACCACCTCCGTTCTGCTGCTGCGTGTGGGCCGGTTATCATCATCAACCATTCCAAGTGGCGCTCTGACATCCTCATCGTTCTCCACAACACTGGCCCTTTACTCATCACTACCCCTGATGATTTCTACGACCGTGTAATCGAGCTGAGGACTCGGCTAGTGAGGACCCGAAAGGAATACCCCCTAGAATCTAGGCAATACCAGCGCGCTTTGCGATCCGTACTCAAGAGTCTCTATGAGCTCGTAGGCCAACCAGTCATCAAGGAACTCCGCAGGCTGGACATACCAGAACAATCCCGAATTTGGTGGTGCCCGACGTCTGTCTTGTGTTCACTTCCCCTTCATGCGATGGGCCCCATTCCATCAGATGATGGGGTCCCGCGCTATTTCTCCGACTTGTACATCCCTTCGTATACTCCAACTCTATTTTCACTGATTGAATCCCGAAAAATTGGCCAACCATCAATGGAGAAACCTTCAATACTACTTGTGGCACATCCAGACGACGCCTTACAGCAGGCGTGGCCCGAGATCTGGTCCATACAACGCCTCGATACAAAAGTGACAACTTTTTTGGGGAGAAGGGCAAGGAATTCCGCCGTATTAGAGGGCCTCCGGGATCACCGGTTTGCCCATTTTGTGTGCCACGGGAACCTGGTGCCAGAGAAGCCATTCGAGGCTTCCTTCGGGCTTCATGGAGACAATCGCCTCACTCTCCTTGACATCGTGCGATCTCGTCTTCCTGATGCCGAGTTCGCGTTCCTCTCGGCTTGCCACACAGCAGAATTGACAGAAGGTAGCATCGCAGACGAGGGCCTCCACCTGACGGCAGCGGTTCAATACTGCGGATTCAGAAGCGTGGTCGGGACGATGTGGGCGATGGCGGACCAAGATGGAAGTGATCTGGCCGAACTTTTCTACAAGTCGATGTTCTCGACTGATCAACCAGGTGTTCCCTATTATGAGAGGTCTGCAAGGTCACTTCGGGATGCTGTGCGGGCTCTGAGGAAAAAGAAGAATATTCCGCTTGAACAATGCGTGAATTTTGTTCACTATGGCGCGTGACAGTGACAATTGTGTTGCCGGTCTGAGGTGTACAGTAGCCCCGGAATCGGGCATCTTCGACTCGTGGCTTCCTCCGTCCGCGCTCGACAACTGTAGCCCGCCACACTGAGCCTCTCGCTGTCTCTCCCTTCAAACCTTCGGTTTCTACCCTTGTTTCCACACGATCGACATTTTCCCTTCAATAGAACAAGGCTTTCCCCTCGTCGCGCCCCAATTTTCACGGCTGAAGACTCGCGGATCGTCCACATCGTATCGGCCGACGCCAAAGGCGCGAAAGACCACTACTCCACGTAGTACACGTCGCTGCGGCCCCTTGAAGGGGGCCTCGGTCTGGACCATGTCTGTGTTGGGAAGGAATCTTGCTGCATATAGGATCACTCAGGTTATCATTTTGTACGCTGTTCTATCCCCTTTTGCTTAGACGTTCTACTCTCCATTCCACACCTTCCTATTTTACTTTCGACTTTTTGCTAGCTAGCAAACGTTGCCGCCGCACTTCTTCCACCCTCGTCGTGCACGTGACTACTGTTCAGAATTTTTTTCAGGTTTTTATACACCGCTGTTCATCGTCTACGATGCGGCGCGGCCTGTCGCCGGCAGTACTATCTTCGAGTTCATCTTTTCAGGGTTTCCCCTCTAGCTCATCATTGCGCCTAGAATACTTGTCTCGTATTGTCTCAGTCTTGCATATAAATGCCCCGCACATAGCCCCATCAAAGGCAGGCAACTTCGGCCCACTTTTCACTTTATTTTTGCGTGCTTCTGCTCTTGCACAGTCGACCGTTTGACAACGAACCAGGTCTGGCGAACCGTCACTTGTCATCCTGGTCCGGATTTTTCTTTGTGTTTTCACTTGTTTTTTCTTCTTCTTAGCCGACAGACTGCACCTCGCCATCGCCATCGCCTTGCCTCGCCCAATATCTTCTCTTGCGCGTTCTCGCTAGTTTGGGACCGCGGCCTCGTCTCCTTGAGAACTACCTTCGGACTCACTTGCTAGGTCACTCCGACCCGGCTACCTACACTATGATACTGTAGTGCTTGTGAGTATTCAAGTCAGATTTGTACAAGTGCTGCCGTCGCTCTGACCAGTTTACTCAAGGATGCACACTGATATTTATGTCGGGCAAATAGTGACAGAGTGGGGCGGGCCGCTACATGATTACAGGAATAGGGTGTTCGGTTGGTCGAAGCTGGCGTATCATGCATCGCCCCACTACTGTCCGGATAATCATACACTTTCAATTTTATGCACATGTACCGTACGAAACGACAGATCATGATGGTATGCGGGGATCAGAGTTCCCGTAGCCGTGAAAAGCATGCCCACCTCCGTGTTGCTGCAGATTCTCTACAATATTTTACGTTGTCGGCTTGTTTATTGGAACAAATATTGCGCGCAACAGCGGCAAGATTCGATGCCTGCAACCAGTCCAGGGCACTGGCATGGGTACATAGGCGAACTACAAGTGATTTTTTTTTTTTTTTTTTGGAATCCATTAATGTGCGTCTCAGGGTACAGAACCCCATGTGGCACTTCAGAGATGTACATGATATTGATGCATAGTGTCTAATAAACTATGTTGGTCCTCTGTTATTCCCCCATAACCTGGTTATTGTTGCGTAATGTCAACTGTGGTGCTTGATGGTGAGTGCAGTGATAGTGTGCCAGCATGCCCCTGATATGGGCGTAAGCGACTCCTGTGTGATCTCGGGTGGAGTTGGCTTTTGTGTGGGCAAACTGTGTGTCATCTTGGCACTCAAGTTTGTTGACTGCACTTGCGTGTGGGCAGCATGTGCTATGACGTTGCAAGGGGAATGAGTTGATGTGTAATTCCTTTGTGCTCTTCTTCGGTTTTTAATTTTGTCTGTGGTGTAATTCTTGTGTAGCAGTAATGTTAAGAGTATCTGTGCGCTCACCTGGTTTTTCTTTGAATCGGCTGGTTCCATCTATATAGTTTGCTAGGGGTATTGCCATCTCCGGGTCTCCTAATAGCGTTTTGATCATCATGTTTTTATGTCTTTTCTTCGCTTGCTGTGCCAGGGCCCATCTTTTGAAAGTGTAGTGTGTGCAGTGCAACAGGTAATGCACGATAGTTGTCAGAAGTGAGCTCAGAACAGATCAGAGGTCCAATGCTCAGATCAATAGTGTCACACGCACATACACTCCATACCAATGCAGCTTGTGATGGTGCCTTGTTTTGATTATGCTCCACAGCCAATTAGTAGTTAATGTACTTCATCACTTCATGCCCAAAAGGGGCACCACTTTACTTTTGTATATATGACTGAGTAGTCACTCATGTACACCTCAGTTCTTGTGCATACCATCGCATGCTGTTACTGAGGTGAGAATCCCATTGTTATCTTCGTAGTTAACACCTGTGCTGACTTGTAGTAGTATACCTACATCGTTGTCCCACAGGTGAATAGATAAAGTTCTTGTGCATACCATTGCGTGCTGTTACTGAGTATACCTACATTGTTGTCCCACAGACAACAACCCAAGCACACATTACTCAAACTCACTAGTTATCTCCCATAACTGAATCACAGGTTATGGGCCCTGCCCAACCAGCTGCTAACACATCATCATCTGCCCATTCTACTGCTACTGCTTCTGTCCCCTCTATCATGTCTGCACCTTCCCCTTCCATTGAACAGCTCCCTGCCAACATCCCTTGCCTTGAGCCCAATGGTGTCAACTGGGCGATCTTCTCCATGCGCTTCTGGGAGGTGATGCAAGCCATGCATCGCTGGGGTTACTTTGATGGAACCAAGTCGCATCCTGTACCCAAAGATAAGGACAACCCAACAGATACTGAGGTCGAAGCCAGAGAGAAGTGGGACTACAAGGACTTGATTGCTTGTTACCTCCTGTCCCAGCGACTGCCCGACACCACTGCCATTCACATCAGTGGATACAACACTGTCAAAGAGCAGTGGGAGAAAGTCAGTAAAGAATTCTTGGCAAAAAGTGTGTACACACAAAACAACTTGGAGCATGCATTCCTCCAGATGCATTGCCCAAGAGGTGGAGATGTCCAGGCATTCCTCACCAACCTCACGTACAAGCATGAGGAGCTCGCAGCCGCCGGTGTCACCATCAGCACCAAGGACTATGAATGCACTGTCTTTAGAGGAATCCCAGAGGATTTGGCCAAGTTCGTGGCCCACCTCCTGTCCTCAGCACGTCTCATTCACGGCACCACTTCCATTGATACCGATACACTTATCAGTCACATCTGTGAGGAGGCGGAGCACATGAAAAACCACCGCATGTGGGACCAGTCGAACCAAGGTGGCAAGAAGGAGGGCCAGACAGATGAGGCCCTTGCTGCCACAAGTTCAGATGGAGGCAAAAAGAAACAGTGTAGAAAGGGAAAGTGCCACAACTGTGGCAAGCCAGGACATTGGGCATGTGAGTGTCGCTCCCCAAAGAAAGAGGAGGGGGCAAGTGGGCAAGCTGCAAGTTTGTTGTTGTCAGGCACTGCTAGCAAGCCTGAGATGAAGCCTGTGGGCTCTGCCAATGTCGTGACTACCAATGACACTGACAATGACAGAACTGTTGTTGCTGAAGATGTCAGTGGCAATGGCTTTTGGATGGCCATCAAGGAAGGTGCTCCTGTGCAAGACATCAGTGCAGAGCCAGACTCATTGTTTGACGATCCAGAGCAATCAGAGGAGGTCATCTGTGCACACACCAAGAGCACAGAGATGCACCTGGATTGGTGCAGTCCAGAGGGCTGGGTGTGCGATGACTGGGTGGACCCATTATTTGAGGAGGAGGAGGCCTGTGCAGTTATCATACCAGCCACTGACAAGGACAGCTCGACACGCACTGAGTTATACAACTCCGGTGCCACTTGGCACATCAGCCCCTACAAGTCAGACTTCTCATCCTACACACCTTTGTCCCCACCCATCTTCCTGAACACTGCAAACCAGCAGCATTTCCCCACCATTGGAACAGGAACTGTGACCATCCGAGTGCCAAACAAGGGCACTGAGTCCGAGCTTGCCTTGCACAATGTGCTCCATGCACTGTCTGTCACCTGCACCCTTGTGTCCCTCAGAACACTTGATGAGAAGGGCTACCACACTCATATTGGAGCCGGCTGCCTTGAGCTTGTGTCTTCTGAGGGGGAGCGAGTGGGTCAGATCCCTCGCATGATGCGCTGACTGTACAAGATTGCGCACTCCGCACCTGAGTCTGCATATGCTGCTGAGCTCATCTCCATTATGGAGCTGCACCATCACATGGGGCACATTGCTGTTGCCAGCGCCCGCAAACTAGTTGAGAGCAGGGCTATCACCAGGGTCGAACTGGACCCAAACTCCCAGGAGCACAACTGCGATGCTTCCATCTTTGCCCATGCAACCTGCCTGCCCGTCCCTAAGGTTTGCATCAGCCTGCTGGCCCAGCGCTTTGGTGATGAGATACACACCAATGTCTGGGGCCCTGCATCTATATCCACTTGACAAGGGTGCTGGTACTTTGTCACCTTCACAGATGATGCCACCCACTTTACCATCACCTATCTGATGTGCACCAAAGATCAGGCCCTGGAGGCCTACAAATCATTTGAGGCGTGGGCACTCACTCAAGGACACTGCAGGGTGATCAAGGTCCTGCATTCTGACTGTGGAGGTGAGTATCTGAGCGACACATTCAACGCGCATCTCGTGGCCATGGGTATGGCATGCAAGCTAACAGTGCATGACATACCGCAGCTGAATGGCATAGTGGAGTGCCTCAACCACATGCTGCTCAAGCGGATCTGCGCCTTTGTGCATAGGAGTGGCCTGCCCATGTCACAGTCAGACTACCATGTCAGATCAAGTCAGGGATCTTGGGGTTCGGGGATCTTGGACAAGATTACAAAGATGGATTTTGGAGAGGGGTCATTCCAAAAGGGAAATTGGTCACATGAGATGTTGTGTGACAGGGAGGATGACAAGTGGAGATTACACAAGTCAAGTGTGACTTGGAATTGAGCAAGATACTAGCACGTGATCTTGAGATGTGGAGAGTTAAAAGCAATTAGCAGCAAAGCTGACTAATGCAGGAGGGATCGTTTAGAGGGAAGCCGCATGCATTCAATAGTGAGAAAGACTAATCAATAGTCTGATTGCATGAATAGAATGAGCTTAGGAAAGCCCATTCTATGCTACTTGGTACAGTATATATACAAGTACAGATGGAAGCTACCAGAAGATAGGAGAAGGCCATGGAAGGCCATGGAACGAGAGGGAAGCATATTGAAGCATATGGAAGTCTCTGGAAAATGCGAGAGCAGTCCATAATATGTTAGGTAAGTGATGGGCAAAGTGGCCTGAAGTCACAGACAGAAATGGCACAAGAAGACAAAAGGGGAAGGGAAAGATTAGGTAAGAGGGGGCAGTCCATGACAGCCCAAGTCACTCTGGGGCAAGGTGCTGCACCATGTGGTCTGGCTGAAGAACCGCACTGCGACGCATGCACTTGACAGCAGAATGCCATTTGAGGCCTTGTATGGCCGCCCACCCAACCTGTCTTGTCTGCGCTTGTAGGGCTGCCATGTCTGGGTGCACAACCCCGACCGCTCAAAGCTTGATGTGCACACATGCAAGGCATGTTGGCTTGGCTTTGATGTCGATGCGAGAGCTCACCATGTCTTCTGGCCGGGCCCAGGCAATGTCACTGTTGAGTGCAATGTCTATTTCAGGACGTCAGCTCTGTCCGAGGGGGAGGAAACACATATACCAGCATTGAGGGGAAAACAGTCTGACGCCCTGACCACCCCCATAACTTCTTCTATGCCCATGTCACTTGCTTTGCCTGTATCTGCGCTGCCTGCTCCTGCTCAACCACCCACTCCTATGCCTGCTAGTCAACCGCCCCCACTACGTTGTTCCTCATACACCAGAAAACTTGCGCCTTGTGCACGACTTGCAGTCCGGTGAGGGAATCAGCATGCACCTGCCTGGGTCACTCGCTGAAGAATCTGAAGAAGCAGGGGGAGTGTGGTCTGTCAAGGATGGCACCCCAGTGCTCCTTGAAGACTTTGATGGCCTTGAGTGTGCACTTGCTACAGAGACTGCAGATGCTGAGGCGCTTGAGCTGCGCATGCTCACTGAGGCAAAGCACAGGCCGGACTGGCCCCAGTGGGAGAAGGCAATCCAGGAGGAGCTTTCCACCTTGAACGCTGCTGGGACTTGGAGGCTTGAGGAGGCACCACCCAGCATGAATGTCATAGGGAGCAAATGGGTCTTCAAGGCCAAGAAGGATGCTGCTGGCAACATAGCTCGCTACAAGGCAAGGCTGGTCGCACAGGGATTCAGCCAGATAGGGGGAGTCAACTACAACGACACCTATGCACCTATGGCCAAGCTGGCATCTTTGCGCGCCATCATTGCCATGGCAAATTGTCTTGGCATGGAGCTCCATCAGGTCAACATCAAGGAGGCTTACCTCAATAGAGTTCTCAATGAGGATGAGGTATTGTATATGCAACATCCCCCTGGATACAAGGTACCTGGTACAGGCATGCACGTTTTGCGCCTTGTGAAGACTCTGTACAGTCTCAAGCAGTCTGGGCAACGCTGGTACCAGAAGCTTCGCTCCATCTTCCTGTCACTCAAGTTCAGCCAATGCAGAGTCAATCAAGCCATCTGTTACGCACAGACTCTGCGTATTTGTAAGGACTCGCCTTGAGTACTTACGGGTAAGCGTTTAGAGTCTACCTTTAGTTATAAAGGTCGCACAGTTACGTTAGTGCAAAGCTAAGTTAAGACTAACTTAGATAGTATCGCAGACTCTAGGTGCTTGACTTAGAGCGCAAGGGAATTGCTTAGAGTGATGGGAACGGGAGTGAACGCTCTAAGGAGCTTTAGGTCCTGGGATTACTGCAGGAGACCAAGTCTGGAGAGTTGGGGGCTCTTCAGGAGGTCTTATATACATGAGCTACCTAGTCATCTATCTAACGAGTCAAGGAATGCGCAGCAAGCCTTGGTAATGGATGAGTAAGTAGTTACTAAGGTAAACTATCATATGCAAGAGAGATTACAGTCCGCAGTGGAGAACTGCCTCACGCGTCAGAGATATACCGAGAGGTATGACTCTAAATGAGTCGAAGTGACTTGTACAGTATCGCTGATGTAATGCGTGGGAGTAGTGGTCGGAATAGGAAGGTACTGTGGCTGTAAGGTAATTAGTACGCGTTAAGCGATAACTGCTATGTATCGAGATAA
>Ga0307510_10003694_pt1 | contig 17878 bp, 16 predicted proteins | sample 12_EM_MG_FD_207224 | JGI IMG/M metagenome (GOLD analysis project Ga0307510, IMG submission 207224) | Populus trichocarpa ectomycorrhiza microbial communities from riparian zone in the Pacific Northwest, United States - 12_EM | ecosystem: Host-associated > Plants > Roots > Unclassified | place...
TTCGGGTACCGGCTCCACCTGATCGGGAAGCAATACGTCACGTCTTACGCCAACTTTAACTCGATCAACGGTGCGGTGCCGGCCAATCTGGATGCGTCGGAACCGATCAAGTATCCGGTGGTCACCTATTCGGATCTGATGATGACCTGGGACATCGCCAACCGCGGCCGGAAGGACGGGTTCCAGTTCTACGTTGGCGTGGACAACGTGTTCAACCAGCTGCCGCCGCTTGGCACGACCGCAACCGGCGTCGGTTCGGCGATCTACCGGTTCACCGGCCGCGCCTATCACGCAGGCTTCCGCGCCCGCTTCTAATCCGAAGCGACGTGTGAAATTTCCGGGGCGGGAGGAAACTCCCGCCCCTTTTTTTGTCGAAGTGACCTGAACCGCGACGACGATGCGAATACCGGCGCGGCCGGCCACTTTCCGCGACCCTTGTCACTTGAGCGAATCCGCTTATCGTCCGCGCCAGACGGGGAGTGGGGATAGCGATGACGGCGACGATCGATGACCAACATGTGGGCACGGCCGAGCCGGGACGGCGTGATATCCAGCTGATCATCACCGCTTCGTCGCTCGGCACCGTGTTCGAGTGGTACGACTTCTTCATCTACGCCACGCTCGCCGCCTCGGGCATCATCGGGCGCGCTTTCTTCCCGGCCGACAATCAGGTGATCCAGACACTCGCCACCTGGGCGGTCTATGCCGTCGGTTTCGGCTTCCGTCCGCTCGGCGCCATTCTGTTCGGCTATCTCGGCGACAAGCTGGGGCGGAAATACACCTTCCTCGTCACCATCACACTGATGGGTCTCGCCACGGCGGCGGTCGGCCTGGTGCCCCCGGCATCCGCGATCGGCCTTGCCGCGCCCGCCATCATCATCGGCCTGCGTATCCTGCAGGGGCTGGCGCTGGGCGGCGAATATGGCGGCGCGGCGATCTATGTCGCCGAGCATTCGCCGAAAGGAAAGTCGGGCTTTTACACCAGCTTCATCCAGGCGAGCGTGGCCGGTGGCTTCGTGCTCAGCCTGATCGTCGTGCTGCTGACCAAGGCCGTGCTGCCCAAGCCGGTATGGGATGACTGGGGCTGGCGCTTCCCGTTCCTGTTCTCGTTGCTGTTGCTGGCGGTGTCGCTGTGGATGCGCCTCAAACTCTCCGAAAGCCCGGTGTTCAAGGCGATGAAGGCCGCGGGCGAGACGGCGAAGAATCCGTTCATCGAAAGCTTCACCTATCAGGGCAATCTCAAGCGGCTGTTCGTCGCGCTGTTCGGCATCGCCGCCGGGCTGACCGTGATCTGGTACACCGCGATGTTCACCGTGCTGTCGTTCCTCGAAACGACGATGCGCGTGCAGGACACCACGGCGGAACTGATCGTCGGTGGCGGCGCGTTGATGGGCCTCGTCTTCTTCGTGCTGTTCGGGCGCATCTCCGACAGTGTCGGGCGCAAGACGCCGATCGTGCTGGGCTATGCCATGACGCTGGCGTTGCTGTTCCCGCTGTTCTGGATGATGGGCGGCGCGGCCAACCCGGCGCTGGTCCATGCCTCGAAGCGCGCGCCGGTGGTCGTTTCCGGCCCGAATTGCTCCTACGAACTGTTCGTCAAGAAGCAGCCGACGGAATGCGGCCGGCTGCTCGATTACTTCTCCAAAAAGGGCGTCGCCTATACCAAGACCAGCACGCCGGTGACGGTGGTGACGATCGGCGAAGTGCCCGTCACCGACATCAGCGACTCAGGCCTCGATGCCGCGCTGGCGAAAGCGGGCTACAAGCTCGACAAGGTCATACCAACGCCAGCCAACATCCTGCTGATCCTGCTCGCCATCCTGGGACTGAGCGCGCTGTCGGGCATGACCTATGGCCCCGTGGCGGCCTTGCTCACCGAGATGTTCCCGCCGCGGATCCGCTACAGCTCGATGTCGATCCCCTATCACATCGGCACCGGTTACTTCGGCGGCTTCCTGCCGGTGATCGGCCAGTTGATCGTCGCCAAGACCGGCAACCCCTATTCGGGCCTGTGGTACACCTTCGCGGTGGTGGCGATGGCGCTGGTGGTGACCGCGTTCGGCCTGCACGAGACCAAGCCCGGCACGGCGAGCGCGGACTAGCGCGCGCCGGCCGACGCGGCTAACCGCCGGAAATGTCCGCTCCCCTGCGCCTGCGCCTCGACGGCGCTGCCCTGACCGACAACTGGCGCACGCTGGCCGCGATGAGCGGGCGCGCGGCGTGCGGCGCGGCGATCAAGGCCGATGGCTATGGGCTCGGCGCAAGCGAGGTGGTGCGCCGGCTGGCCGGCGCGGGATGCCGCGACTTCTTCGTCGCGACCTGGGCCGAGGCACTCGCGCTGGCGCCGTCGGGCGTATCGCTCGCCGTGCTGCACGGCGTGCGCGAGGAAGACCTTCCGGCGGCGCTGTCGGGCACGGCCCGGCCGGTGCTCAACACCGCCAGGCAGGTCGGGCGCTGGAAGGCGGCGGGCGGCGGGGCGTGCGACGTGATGGTCGACACCGGCATGAACCGGCTCGGCGTGTCGGCCGAGGAGATCGCCGCGGGCCTGCTCGAGGGCCTGACCATCGACACGCTGATGAGCCATCTCGCCAGCGCCGACGAGGACGTTGCGCTCAACGAGGCGCAACGCAATGCCTTCGCCGCGCTCGCGGGCAGGACCGGGGCTAAGCGCATGAGCCTCGCCAACTCGGCCGGCATCGCGCTTGGCGCCGGTTACGCCTTCGACCTGACGCGACCGGGCATCGCGTTGTACGGCGGTGTGCCGCGCAAGGAGATCGAGGGACGCATCCGCCAGGTCGTCACACCTCAGGCCCAGATCCTCCAGCGGCGCCTTGTGCCCGCAGGGGGCGTGGTCGGTTACAACGCGACCTGGACTGCGTCCGCGCCGACCGAGGTCGCGATCCTCAACCTTGGTTACGCGGACGGCTATTGGCGCGGCTTCTCCAACAAGGGCGTGGCCCGTGCCGGCGACCGTGCCCTGCCCGTCATCGGCCGCGTGTCGATGGACCTGACGGCGATCGACGTCACCGCCGCGTCCGAGCTGGCCGAGGGCGACTGGGTCGCGATCGACTATGCACTGCCCGAGGCCTCGGCGGTCAGCGGCATGTCGCAATATGAACTGCTGACCGGCATGGGCCGCCGCTACGAGCGCGTCTGGTCCTGACCGAGCATGCGGATGATGGCGGAGAAATCGAGCCCGCCATTGCCCGCCGCGGCGAACGCCTCGTAAAGCTCGGCCGCGCGCGCGCCCATCGGCGTGTCGGCGCCGACATCCTTCGCCGCACCCATTGCGAGGCGCAGGTCCTTGAGCATCAGGGCCGTCGCAAAACCGCCCTGGTAATCGCGGTCGGCCGGCGTTTCCGGGCCAACGCCGGGCACCGGGCAATAGCTCGTCATCGACCAGCTCTGGCCTGACGAGACGCTGGCAATGTCGTAGAATTTCTGCGCGTCGAGGCCGAGCTTGTCGGCCAGCGCGAAGGCCTCGCAGGTCGCGACCATCTCGGCGCCGAGCAGCATGTTGTTGCAGATCTTGGCCGCCTGCCCCGCCCCGCTGCCGCCGGCATGGATCACCGCCTTGCCCATGTCGGTGAGGAACGGCTCGGCGCGATCGAAGGCTTCGGCGCTGCCGCCGACCATGAAGGTCAGCGTGCCGGCATTGGCCGCGGCGATGCCGCCCGACACCGGCGCGTCGACCATCGTCAGCCCCTTGGCCAGCGCCGCCTCGCCGACGCGCTTGGCAGTGCCGACGTCGATCGTCGAACAATCCATCAGGATCGCCGATGGCGGCGCGATGCCGAACACGCTGTCATTATAGACGCTTTCGACATGGGTGCCGGCGGGCAGCATCGTCACCACCGCCTCGGCGCCGTCGCAAGCGGCCGCAGCGCTTTCGGCGATCAGGCAGCCGGCAGCCTCGGCCTTTTCCAGCGCCTCGGCGGACAGGTCGAAGGCGCGGACGTCATGGCCCTTCTTCGCGAGGTTGGCGGCCATCCCGCCGCCCATATTGCCCAGACCGATGAATGCGACGCGTGCCATTTACTCTCTCCAATTATCTTCTCGTCATGCCAGCGAAAGCTGGCATCTCCCGGTGGCGCGCGATGCGACCGCCCCAGGGAGACCCCAGCTTTCGCTGGGGTGACGGCTTTGGTGCTATTTTCCCGTCCAGTTCCCCGGACGTTTCTCCACAAACGCCGCCATGCCTTCCTTCTGATCAGCCGAGCCGAACAGCGCATGGAACAGCCGGCGTTCGAACAGCACGCCCTGCGCCAACCCGCCCTCGAAGGCGGCGTTGACCATCTCCTTGTTGGCCTTGACCGCCAGCGGCGCCATGCCGGCGATCTGGGTCGCGACCTTCAACGCCTCGTCGAGCAGATCGGCCGCCGGGATGATCCGGCTGACCAGCCCGGCGCGCTCGGCCTCGACCGCGTCCATCATGCGGCCAGTGAGGCACATCTCCATCGCCTTGGCCTTGCCGACAGCACGTGTCAGGCGCTGCGAGCCGCCCATGCCGGGTGCGACACCGAGCTTGATCTCGGGCTGGCCGAACTTCGCCGTATCGGCGGCGAGGATGAAGTCGCACATCATCGCCAGTTCGCACCCGCCGCCCAGCGCGAAGCCAGCAATCGCGGCGATGACGGGCTTGCGCGTGCGGGTGAAATTCTCCCACCCGCCGAAATAATTGTTGCCGTACATGTCGGCAAAGCCCTGCTCGGCCATCTCCTTGATGTCGGCGCCGGCGGCAAAGGCCTTCTCGCTGCCGGTCAGCACCGCGCAGCCCTGGCTGGCATCCGCGTCATAGGCGGCCATCGCGGCGTTGAGCTCGCCCAGCACCTGGTTGTTGAGCGCGTTCAACGCCTGGGGGCGGTTGAGCGTGATCAGGGTTACGCCGCCGCGCTGTTCGACGAGCAGGGTTTCATATGCGGCCATCGGTCAGGCTCCTCGGTGATGTGCAGGCAGCGGCGTCCACGCTTCGTCGGGCGCGAGCGGCTGGAAAAAGGCATCGACCATCGCCGGCGTGACGCCCGCCGGTGTCGGCGGGTCCCAGGCCGGTGCGCCGTCCTTGTCGATCAGCAGCGCGCGAACCCCTTCGGCAAAGTCATGGCCGCGATACATGCGCACCATGATGGCGAACTCCATCCGCATCTCGTCGACGAAATGCGGTTGCTTGGGGCTCTCCACCAGCATGCGCAGCGACACCTTGCACGCGGTCGGCGAGCGGCCGCCCAGCGTCTCGCGCTGCTTCTTCGCCCAGTCCGAACCATCGGCCTCGAGTGCCGCGACGATCGCTTCGAAATCGTCCGAGGCGAACAGCCGGTCGATCAGCGGCAGTTGCTCGACGATCGGAGCCGGCGGCGGCACCTCGATGGCACCGGCGAGAATGGATTCGGTCTTCTCCGGGTTGGCGCAAATCTGTGCCTTCACGTCGTCGAGCCGCTCGGACGGGATGTAGTGGCTGGCGAGGCCGAGCGCGATGCAATCGGCACCGTTGAGCCGTGCGCCGGTCAGCGCGAGATATTGCGCGCTGCGGCCACGCAGCCGCGAAAGGTAGCGCCCGCCGCCCACGTCAGGGAACAGGCCGATGGTCGTCTCGGGCATGGCGAACAGCGTGCGCTCGGTCGCGATCCGGTAGCGGCACGGGCAGGCGATGCCGACGCCGCCGCCCATCGTGACGCCGTCCATGAACGCCACGCCCGGCTTGGGGTAAGTGTACATCAAATGGTTGAGGCGATATTCGTCGAAGAAGAAGGCGTGCCCCGCGGTGCCGCCATCGGGCACATCCTTCGCGATCGTCACGACATCGCCGCCGGCGCAGAAACCGCGCCCCTCGGCATGGTCGATCAGCACGATGCGCACCGTTGGGTCACCCCGCCAGTCGAGCAGCGCGCGCGTCATCTGCTGCACCATGGCGAGATTAAGCGAATGCAGCGCCTTGGGGCGATTGAGCCGCAAGCGGCCCGCTCCGCCTTCCACATAGGTGTTTACGTCGTCGGTGGTCATCACGTTCACTGTCTTGCCTCTGAGGTCATTCGTTCAATTCCGTTAGTGCTGCGCCGGCGCCACTCACATAACTGCCATGCCGAAAGGGTGAGCCGCCTTCACCCATCGTGGGTGATCGAGACATAGGAGCCGGGTGCCGGCTCGATCGGATGCGCCGGCACGCGCGCGGCAACGCGCTCGCCCGAACCGTGTTCGGCCAGCCATGCATCCCATGAGGGCCACCACGAACCTGGCTGTTTCTCCGCGCCCGCCAGCCATTCATCCGCCGTCGCGGGCTGCGCATCGCTGGTCCAATAACCATGCTTGTTGGCCGCCGGCGGGTTGATCACGCCGGCATTATGGCCCGAGCCGCCGAGCACGAAGGTGACCGGCCCGCCGAACAGCTTCGCCCCGTCATAGACTGCCTCCCATGCCGAGACGTGATCATCCTTCAATGCGATCAGCATGATCGGCGTCTTCACCGTGGCGAGGTCGATCGTCACGTCGCCGACCTCGAAACCGGCGCCATGCTTGAGCGCATTGGAGAAGAGCAGGCCGCGATTGTACGATTTGAGGAACGCTTGCGGAATACGCGCACCATCCTCGAACCAGTAGAGCAGGTCGCTGGCCGGCGCGGCGCGGTCGAGCAGATAATGGTTGATCACCGACGACCAGATCAGGTCGTTCGACCGCACCGCCGCGAACAGCTGCTGCAACTCGGTCGAATCGATATAGCCCTGCGCTTCGAGATGCCCCTCCAGCGCCTCGAGATGGGCTTCGTGGACGAACGCCGCCCAGTCGCGCATGTCGCCGAAATCGACCATCGAGCCGATCAATGTCGCGCTGTTGACCTCGCCGTCACGGCCCTTGGCCTGCAACCACGCCAGTGCCACCGCGACGAGTGTGCCACCAAGGCAGAAGCTGAACAGGTCCACCTTTGCCGCGCCCGTACGTTCGCGCACCGCGCCGATCGCCTCGACGATGCCGTCGAGGACATATTGCTCGACCCCGCAATCGCGGTGGCGTTCGTCGGGGTTGATCCAGGAGATGACGAACACCGTGCGGCCCTGATCGACCAGCCACTTCACCAGGCTGGAGCGCGGCTGGAGGTCGATCATATAGAAGCGATTGACCAAAGGCGGCACGTAGAGCAGCGGCTCGGCGGCGACGTCCGGCGTGGCCGGATCATACTGGATCAGCTGCAACAGATGGTTCTGGAACACCACGCTGCCCGGCGTCGCGGCGATCGTCTTGCCCTTTTCGAAGCTCTTGTCGGTGCGGCGCTGGACGATGCCTTTGCCCGCCGTCATGTCCTCGACGAGGTGCGCGAAGCCCGCCGCGAGGTTGGCGCCGCCGGTCTCGATCGTGCGCTGAACGACCTCGGGATTGGTCATCGCGAAGTTGGTCGGCGCGGCGGCGTTGAGAAACTGGTCGACGAGGAAGTTCATCATCGCGCGGTTGGGCGTGTCGCCGGTGCCGCTCTCGACCAGCCCGTGCAGCTGCTTCGAGGCGAGCAGATAGGCGTCGCGGATGGTGCGGTAATAAGGCGTCTCATCCCATTCGGCATGGGCGAAGCGGCGGTCGCCGCGCGGCTTCGGCTCACCCTCGACGGGCGCGGGTTTGGGCAGCCAGGCCGCGGCCCAGAACTCACCCCATTCGCGCGCTGCCGCCATCTGCACTTCGAGCAGCTGTTGCGGCCGTTCGCCCAACCCGACCGCGAAGTCGGACATGGTGCGGAACAGCGCCATCGGGTCGAACGGCCGGGTCGTGTCGAGCTTCGGCGGCGTGCGCGCGGCCGCCATCATGGCGCCGGACACATCCTCCAGCGCCTTGCGCCACAGCGCGACCACGTCGGGGGTCTCGCCCTCAGTCATACTTCCACCGTTCGCTTCGAGCGAAGTCGAGAAGCCGTGACGTTCCGCGCGTTGCCGTTTCTCGACGTCGCTCGAAACGAACGGGGATTGGGGTACGGATTGTGGGGCATGATCACTGGCGGGTCAGCTCGCGGCCGACGATCATGCGCATCACCTGATTGGTGCCCTCGAGGATCGAATGGACGCGCAGATCGCGCCAGAAACGTTCGATCGGATAGTCGCGCAGATAGCCGTAACCACCATGCAGTTGGAGCGCGCGGTCGACGATCGAGCTGCCATTGTCGGTCGCCAGCCGCTTTGCCATCGCCGAGAAGCGCGACTTGTCGGGCGCATTGGCGCTGACCTTGGCCGCCGCCATGTAGAGCAACGCGCGCGCCGCCTCGAGGTCGGTCGCCATGTCGGCGAGGGTGAACTGGGTATTCTGGAACTCGGCGACGGGCGTGCCGAACTGCTGGCGCTCCTTGGTGTATTTGATCGATTCATCAAGGCAGCGCTGCGCGCCGCCGAGCGAGCAGGCGCCGATGTTGAGCCGCCCGCCATCGAGTCCGGCCATGGCGAAGCGGAAGCCGTCGCCCTCGGCGCCGACGCGGTTCTCGACCGGCACGCGGCAATCTTCGAAGATCACCTGCGCGGTGGGTGAGGCGTTCCAGCCGAGCTTCTTTTCCGGCGCACCGAACGACAGGCCGGGGGTGCCCTTTTCCACCACGATGCAGGAAATGCCCTTGGACTTTTCCTCGCTGGTGCGGACCATGCAGACATAGATGTCGTTATAGCCGGCGCCCGAGATGAACTGCTTGGTGCCGTTGAGCACATAATGGTCGCCATCGCGCTTCGCGCTGGCCTTGAGCGCGGCGGCGTCGGAGCCCGAGCCCGGCTCGGTCAGGCAATAGCTGGCGATTTTGTTCATGCCGACGAGATCGGGAAGGAAACGGTCCTTGACCGCCTGGTCGCCGAAGCGGTCGATCATCCACGTCGCCATATTGTGGATCGAGATGTACGCGCTGGTCGCCGGGCAGCCATAGGCCATCGCTTCCATGATCAGCGCCGCCTCGAGCCGGCCGAGCCCGATGCCGCCCGATTCCTCGGCGACGTAGATGGCGCCGAAGCCGAGTTCGCCCGCCGCCTTCCACACATCGACCGGGTAGTGATGCTTCTCGTCCCACTCCGCCGCGAACGGCGTGATGCGGTCGGCGGTGAACTTGCGCGCAAGGTCCTGGATTTCGCGCTGGTCGTCGGTGAGGTCGAACTGGTTGGTCATGCTGATGTCCCTGAGCGGCAATTGTCGGTGCGCTGTAGACGCGCGAGCGGGGTGAGGCGACGGGCGTTGCGATACAGGACCGCACATTCATCGTGCAGCGCGGCGAGCGGTTTGATCGGCACGGTCGATGAAGGTGGTGCGGCCGGGCGCAGCACGCGCTCGGCGAACAGTGCATCGGCGACCGGCACGTCGTTGCGGTCGTAGTAAAGCGGGCCAGCGACGTGCTTCGCCCAGCCCAGCGCCTCGGGCAGCGTGGCATTGGCGGCGATCAGCTCGGGATAGGGCTGATAGACCGGATCGGCATAGGCCTGATCGACGGTGATGATCTCCCACCCGTCATTGCGCAGCGCGGTGACGAGGTCGCCGATGTAGCGCGCAGCGAGATCGGTTTCGTGGAGCAGCATGACGTGTGGCGGCGACCGCCCGACCGAACGGCGCATCACCCCGTCGGACAGGTCGGCGGCCTGGACCATCGTCTCGACATAGAGGTTGCGCAGTGCCGCCTCGTCCATCGGCTTGCCGGCGCGTTTGGCGTCGATCGTCAGCCGTTCCATGTTCCAGTCGGAGCCGTCGACCGTCACCCAGGCGACCTTGAGCCCGCGCGCGGCGAGGCCGTCGAGCACCGCGTGACGCTTGGCGACATCGCGGCCGCCCTGGTTGAGGCCCGGGAAACGCAGCCATGGCCGATAGCCCGGGCGCCCCTTGAGCCAGTTCTCCGCCTTGTCGACATCGGCGAGAAAGGCTTCGGCCGATTGCGAGTGCACGTCGCGGTGCGAGAAGGTGTGGTCGGCGATGACATGGCCAGCGGCGACATAGGCGGCGAGCCGCGCCGCGCCATCATTCTTCGGGCCGATCCGCCCGGGATTGGCGAAGAACGCCGCCTGGCGGACATCGGCCTTGCGCAGCGCGTCGATCAGGATCTGCGTGCGCTCGGCCGGGGCGTAGAAGGCGCCGGGGCCGCGCGGGATGTCGTCGAAGGTCAGCGCAATGGTCTTTTCGCGGTGCGTCGGGCTGCGGCCATCATGACCGAACGGGTCGATCGCGATCCACGTCACGCCCGCCGCGATGGCGAGGATGAGGAAGGCGCGCAGCCGGCTCATGCGGCAAGTCCCGGGCATGTTGCAGGCGAGCGCATCGGTCTGTTCCATCCTATCGCGCGGAACGGCGATGTATTAAGCTCTAGCCGGTCGGTTCGCCTTTTGGGAGCACAGCTGTGCAAAAAGCCATTCTCATTCTGGGTCTCGCGCTGCTCGGTGGCTGCACCTCGGACAGCCTCAACAGGGTGGCGGTGAGCGCCTGCAAGGGCAGTCCCAACTGCACGGTGACCGACACCACCAGCGCCGGTGGGCCGCCCCAGCAACGCGCCATCGCGCCGGAGAACCAGCAGCGGCCGCATTGAGATGTGAGGCGCGCCGGTCGAGTGGCGCGTGACGATCTCCCCTCCCTGGAAGGGAGGGGAGAGTGATGCGTGGACGCCCTGCCCCGCCCGCGCCATAAGCACCATATGGACCGGCTGAGCCTTATCGACACGATCCTGCGCATGCTGGCGATCGGCCAGTTGCTGTTGATCGCGATGGTCATCGGCCGGGGCGCCGCGCCGCGACCGATCCGGGTGGCGACGGCGTTGCTGCTGTTCGGCGTGGCCTCCTACCTGACCATCGCGACGCCCGCCTTCCGCCCGAACACCAGCCCCTTCTGGGCGCTGATCCAGCTGTTCGCCCAGAGCGTGCCGCTGATGCTGTGGGTGTTCGCCCATCTGCTGTTCGAGCGGCCGATCGACCGGCGCGTGGCAATCGCCGGTGTCATCCTGTTGTTCGGTTGCTGGGCGGGCTTGTTCGCCGTGCGGCTCACCGGCTGGCACGGCGGCGGGACAATCTCGATCGTGCAGCGCGTCACGTCGTTGCTGTTCGCCGGCCATGCCATCATGATCGCGATCCGCGAACGCGGCGACGACCTGATCGAGAAACGCCGGCGGTTGCGCGTCGGCTTCGTGGTGGTGGTCGGCGCGCTGGCCTTCGTCGTCATCGCACTGGAGATGATCCTCGGCTACCGCGTCGGCACTTATATCGCGCTCGGCCAGGCGCTCGCCATCCTGATCGCGACCAGCGCGATGGGTGTCGCGCTGCTGCAGAGCGACCCCGACCTGCTGTTCGACCCCGACCGCCCTGCGCCCGTGCCCAGCCTGAGCCCGGCCGAGCATGTGCTCAACGCGCGCGTCACCGAGGCGATGGCGGCTGCCATCCACCGCGAGTCCGGGCTGACGATCGGCGGGCTGGCCGAACGGCTCGGCGTGCCCGAGCATCGGCTGCGCAGCCTGATCAACCAGCGGCTCGGCTATCGCAATTTCTCGGCGTTCCTGAACCATCACCGCATCGCCGATGCGAAGGTCTGGCTGGCCGATCCGGCCAAGGTCGACCTGCCGGTGCTGACCATCGCGATGGACCTGGGATATGGCTCGCTCGCGCCGTTCAACCGCGCCTTCCGCGAAGATGCCGGGCAGAGCCCGAGCGAATTTCGCCGCGCGGCAATCGTCGGAGAACGAAAAATGCCGATCGATTCCGAAATCGATCGTGCTTTTCCAGCACCGCGCAGCCGGCCGGCGCATGATGGGCTAGCGACCGATGGGAGAGCCCTTCCCGACGGAGCCGCCTGATGTTCGACACCCTGTCCAGTTTCGCGATGCACTGGTGGCACAGCTTCCAGGTCGAGATGGTGCGCTACCTGATCGGTGCCGCCGGCGTGGCGGTGATCTATTGGGCACTGCGCCGCTGGACCGCACCGCGCCGCATCCAGCAACGCGCCGCGACCTTCGCCGACCGGCGCCGCGAGTTCTTCCTTTCGGTACAGACCGTGGCGGTGTTCGCCGTGGTCGGGCTGCTGACCTTTGCCGGCGTCGGGGCGGGCGTGATCCGCATCCATCACGGCGCGGACAATTGGGCGGTGTTCGCCGTGCAGCTGGTGGTGATGGTCGTGGCGCATGACACTTGGTTCTACTGGATGCACCGCGGGCTGCACCTCAAGGCGCTGTTCCTCAAGGCGCACGCCGCGCACCACAAGTCGCGCACCCCGACCAGCTGGGCGTCCTACGCCTTCGCGCCGATCGAGTCGGTGTTCGAATCGCTCTACGTCCCGGCGTTGCTGTTCGGCATTTCGTGGATCTCGCCGGTCTATCCGCTGGCGATCTTCGTGTTCCTCGGCCACCAGATCGCGCGCAACGCGATCGGCCATTCGGGACATGAGCTGGCCTGGCCCGGCTTCACCCGCTCGCGCTGGACCGGCTGGCTGACCACCACGACGCATCACGACCTGCACCACAGCGAGGGGCGCTATAATTTCGGCCTGTACTTCAGTTACTGGGACCGGCTGATGGGCACCGAGCATCCGCGCTATCATGAGCGTTTCGAGGCGGCGGCGCAGCCCTGGGTTGGCGGCGGCGCGCGGAGTCAGGTCGCGACCGAGGGCGCCTGACGGCGCGGCCGGGTGAATTCCCTGCCGCCGGGTGGCTGGCAGGGAATTTGGCAGGGAATTTCTAATTTTTTCCGCCGCGCCGGCAGGGAAAATCCGCGTCGGGCGGCAAGGGTCGGAAAGAGCGATTTCTGGCATGACCCGAACCATGGACGGCGCGACCGGCGGTTGAATCAGGATCGCGCCGCGTGGCTCTCTCGGCGTCTCCGCGCCTCCGCGTGAAGAAGAAAATTGGTTCACGCAGAGGCGCAGAGGCGCAGAGAATTTTAGAATGTTCCGCGTGTTTGCCGTGTCGGGTGAGAAAGAAGGTTGGTTCACGCGGAGACGCGGAGACGCGGAGATTTCAGAGGCGCTTCGCGCCTTCGCTGCTTCACGTGATTCAATTTTGTTCACGCAAAGGCGCGAAGGCGCGAAGAATGATATTGAGCGAACTGTCGCCGAACCAACGGCTCTCCGCGCCTCTGCGCCTCTGCGCGAACCACTCTTCTGGCTTGCGTCCCGGCACGCCGACACAGAGGCTGGTGTCGCCCGGACGTCAGCTGAATTCCGGTTCGGCGACGGACTGGCCTTGCTCAGCCCAGCCGGGCGATGACGTCGCCGAACAGCGCCTCGTCCGACGGCAACTCCTTGGTTTTGGCGAGCGGCTTCGACACCCAGGTTTCGTTGATCAGGTCGCGCCAGGTGATGTTGTTGTTGGTGCTGTTGCCGCCCCATGAGCCGCAGCCGAGCGAGAAGGTCTGGCGCAGGCCGTTCCACAGATTGCCGCTGTTCGAGGCGGCCTGGGGCTGGTTGACCATCACGCGCGAGGTGCGCGTCGCCTCGGCGAGGCGCATGATGTTGGCGTCGCTGGTCGAATAGATGCCGCAGCTATGCCCTTGGCCCTGATAGCCCTGGATGGCGTTGGTCAGCGCGATCGCCGCGTCGATATCCCTGGCGCGGTACAGCGCCATGGTCACCGTCATCTTCTCGCCCGAAAAGGGGTGATCGGGGCCGTAGCCGGTCTCCGGCACGATGAAGAATTGCGTGCCTTCGGGAATGGTGAAGCCGGCGAAATCGGCGATGAACTTGGGGCTCTGCGCGACCACCTTGGCGTTGATGTGCCCGTCGACCCACAGCACCGCCTGCAATTTCGCCTTGGCGTCGTCATCGAGGATATAGCCGCCCTTGGCCTGTAATTTGACGAGCATCTCGTCGTAGATGGCGTCGAGCAGGATGACGGAGTTATCCGATGAGCAGGACGCCGCGAGATCCAGCGTCTTGGAGATGCGGATCTTTTCGGCCGCGTCGTCGAGGTCGGCGGTGTCGTCGACGGTGATCACCGCATTGCCGACGCCGACGCCGAGCGCCGGGGTGCCGCTGGAATAGGCCGCCGTCACCATCGCGCCGCCGCCGGTGGCGAGGATGCGGTCGCACTGCTTCATTAGCTCATTGGTCTTGTTGACCGACGGCGTGTCGATGCTGATCACCAGATCGGCCGGCGCGCCCATCGCGACGATCGCGGCGCGCATGTAATCGCAGGTCATCTTGTTGGTCAGCTTGGCGCGCGGATGCGGCGCGACGATGATCGAGTTGCGGCCCTTGACCGCCGAGATCGCCTTGATCACCGGCGTCGCCTCGGGGTTGGTCGAGGGCGACAAAGCGCCGATCACGCCGACCGGCTTGGCGATCTTGACGATGTTGCGCGCGAGGTCTTCCTCGAGCACGCCGACCGATTTGTCGTCGATGATGTCCATCAGCGTGGCGCGGGTCTTGCGGAAGATCTTGAGGTACTTGCCGTCATAATTGCCGAGCTGGGTTTCCTCGACGGTGAAGGCGGCGATCTTCTTCGCCACGTCCTCGCGCGCCACCGACCACACCATGGCGCGGATCAGCTCGTCGACCTGAGCTTGCGTATAATGTTCGATCTGCGCCTGCGCGGCGCGCGAGCGCGCGACCAGGGCGGCGATCTCGGCGGTGTCGGCAGCTTCCTGCTCGGTGATGAACTTGGCGTTTTCCTGGCCCATGGCGATGTCCTCTCGAAACCTTGTCTTTGCTTTGCCGGCAATATCGTCCGCTTCGGCGAAGCGGACAAGCACCGGGGTCGATGAGGGGCGTTGGCTGGCGGCGCTCAGGCGCGACGCGTCGCTTTCAAAAATCCCCTCGAGATTCCTGGATCGCGTCATCGACCATTGAGAATTTGCACACAAGGGGGCATGTTTGCCGCAACGTGCTGCATTTTTGCATGAACGAGGGCCGACGCGGTGAACAATTGGGACGATCTGCGCGTGTTCCTCGCCGTGGCGCGGGCGCAGCGCATCGCGCCGGCCGCCCGCGCGCTGGGGGTCGATATCACCACGGTCAATCGCCGGCTGGCGCGATTGGGCGCGGCAATGGGCGCGGCCCTGTTCGAAACGCTGGGCGGCGAGCGCCGGCTGAGCGAGACCGGCCAGGCATTGCTGATCCACGCCGAGACGATCGAGGCGGCGATCCTCTCGGCGACGGAGGGCGACAGCGAACGGAGCGGGATTGCCGGGCATGTCCGGCTGAGCCTTGCCGAGGGGCTGGCGACGCATGTCGTTGCACCGCGCGTGGCGCGGTTCCGCGCGGCACATCCGCAGCTGCGGCTCGATCTGATCACCGCCTCGGGCTTTCTCAACCCGTCGAAACGCGAGGCCGATATCGCGGTGATGCTCGCCCGCCCGCGCAACCGCCAGCTCCGCGCGGCGCGGCTCGCCGATTACCGGCTGCAGCTCTATGCGACACGCGAGTATCTCGACGCGCATGACGTGCCAGGCGATGCGGCGGCGCTGGGGGAGCACACGCTGATCGGTTACGTGCCCGAGCATATCCATGCGGTCGAACTCGACTATCTCAGCGAGATCCATGACGGGCTGGTGGCGCGGGCGCGCAGCACCAGCATCAACGTGCAGCATGCGATGATCGGCAGTGGGGCGGGAATCGGCATCCTGCCCGACTTCATCGCGCGGCGTGACGAGGGGCTGGTTTGCGTGCTGCCCGGCGCGGTGGCGCTGGGGCGGACTTTCTGGCTGGTGACGCATGAGGATACGCATGCGACACCGCGGATCGAGGCGGTAACGGGGTGGCTGCGCGAGGTGGTGGTAGGGATCGGGTGAAACACGCGCCGAGACAGGGAGACGTTGGATGATCGAAACGGTGGTTTCCTACGAAGGCGGTCTGCGCTGTCGGGCCGAACATGCGGAGTCAGGCACGGTCGTACTGACCGACGCGCCGAAAGACCATCATGGCCAGGGCGGGAGTTTCTCGCCGAGCGAAATGCTCTCGGTTTCGCTGGGCAGCTGCATCCTGAGTATCATGGGTATCGCTGCGCAATCCATGGGCAGGGATATAGCCGGTGCGACCGCGCCCATCGCCAAGGAAATGGCCGATGCGCCGCGACGGATAGGTGGCATATCGGTGGCGCTGCGCGTGCCCGGCGATTTCGACGCCCGGCAGCGTGCCAAGCTGGAAGGGGCAGCACATGCCTGCCCGGTGCATAATGTGCTGGGGATCGACGTGCCGATATCGATCGCGTGGATCGGATAACGGCACTTGATCGGGTATGCCGGCTTGTCAGCGATGTGCGGCTTCCCCGCCCGGCAAGGCCGTCAGCCGATAGGGAATCACCAGCAAGAGGAAGGCGATGACCCCGCCGATCAGCGAAGCAATGAGGTCGAACGGATCGAAAGTCCGGCCCGGCATCCAGATTTGCGCGATCTCATAGGCGACCATGCTGAGCGTACTTATCACCGCCAGCCTGAACGGCGTCGCATCACGCGCCCGGCCTTTCGCCACGGCAAAAATCGATGCCAGAAGCACGACCGCAACGGCATTGGGCGCCGAGCCGGCGATCACCGATCCGGGGCCGAAATGCTTGAACCAGTATGCACGCGGCCCCAGTTCCATCCACGCGGTAAACGCCGCGACGGGCGCGAGTACCAACGCGAAGGCAAGTCTGCGACTGATCGGCGAGGACGACATAGGGAGGTTTCTCTCGGCTGTTCCGACGGATGAGCATTCGACCGGTCGATTTCGGAAACGACTTCTGCCGCAGCGTTTTGCAAATTGCATCGCTATATCGTCCGGGAATCAGAAAAGGCACCGCGGCGATGAACAGTTGGTTGATCCATTGCTGGCGCTGCGGCGAGATGGCCGATGCGTGACATAGGCGTCGGATTGATCGGCTATGGCCTGGGCGGCCGCGCCTTCCATGCGCCCTATGTCGGGGTAACACCGGGCATGACGCTGCGTGCGGTCGTCTCGCGCGATGCCGCGAAGGTAAGGGCAGATCTGCCGGAGATGCGGGTGGTGCCCGATGTCGCTGCGCTGCTGGCGGAGCCGGGGATCGATCTGGTGATCGTGTCGAGCCCTGATGCGCTCCATGCCGAGCATGCGCTGGCGGCGATCGCGGCGGGCAGGCATGTGCTGGTCGACAAGCCGTTTGCGACGACTTTGGCCGATGCGCGGCGCGTGGCGGCGGCAGCAGAGACCGGCGGACGGTTGCTGACCGTGTTCCAGAACCGGCGCTGGGACAGCGATTTCCGGACGCTGAAGCGACTGATCGCCGAGGGTGTGCTGGGCGAGATCGTGCAATTCGAAAGCCATTTCGACCGGTGGCGGCCGGTGCCGGCGGCGCTGTGGAAGGAAGCGCGCGTGGGTGGTGCGTGGCTAGACCTTGGGCCGCATCTGGTCGACCAGGCGCTGCAGCTGTTCGGCATGCCCGAGGCGATCGACGCCGACCTGGCGACGCTGCGCGAAGGGGCACCGGCACCGGATTATTTTCACGTCACGCTGCGGTATCCCGCGCGGCGGGTGATCTTGCATGCGAGCAAGCTGGTGGCGGAGCACGGGCTGCGCTTTGCGGTGCACGGCACGACCGGGAGTTGGATCAAGCATGGCACCGAGCCGCAGGAAGCGGCGGCGGTGGCAGGTTTGGCGCCCGGTGAGGGTCACTGGGGGTTCGATCCGATGCCGGGTGCCCTGACGCGCGGCGACGGCACGACAATGCCGATCGCGAACGAGCGCGGCGATTACCGGTTGTTCTGGACGGCGCTGGCAGCGGCAATCCGTGGCGAGGGGCCGAACCCGGTGCCGGCGGCCGAGGCGATCGCGGTGATGGAGGTTCTGGAGGCGGGGTTGCTGAGTGATCGGGAGCGGCGGGAGGTTCGCTTGTCGCTGGCGCCTGCTTGATAGGTAATTCGCGCTGCCCTCACCCTTCCCACTCGGCTGCGCCGAGCGGGCCCAGCATCAGGTGGGCAGCCCCCCGGGCTGCCCAGGCCATGCCGGGGGCATGGCCGACCTGATGCTC
>Ga0307510_10003696_pt1 | contig 17875 bp, 22 predicted proteins | sample 12_EM_MG_FD_207224 | JGI IMG/M metagenome (GOLD analysis project Ga0307510, IMG submission 207224) | Populus trichocarpa ectomycorrhiza microbial communities from riparian zone in the Pacific Northwest, United States - 12_EM | ecosystem: Host-associated > Plants > Roots > Unclassified | place...
TTATATACAAGTACGCTACTGCAAGTAAAGGGGAACGGTGTCATCCCGTGGCCGATGGCTAAGGAAAAAGAGGGAAGGCTGGCAACGAGCGAAGGATCAAAGACGAAAGGGAAGATAAGGGAACGTACGAAGATGGAACGAATGCAACTATAAACGGTGTGATACAGGTCCGGCGAAACGAGGGGTCCCGAACAAGGCGACTGGCAGAGTGTCGTGCACGTCGTGCGTGACGTTGGGCTGACAGCTCGAGGCGCCGCGCACTTGTGGCGTCGGCTAGCGAAGGTGGGCGATCCGCGAGTCGTCGGCAGCCGGGCTTGAGGCGAGTTGAAAGGGGACTTAAGGGGCGAGAGGGACGATGAATGGAATGAGGGGCGACGGGCGACGGAGGCTGAACGCCGAGGGTGTCACATGATCGAGAGTGCACCGGCTACAAGCGCGTTCATACCTCACAGTGACTGTATCTGAAAATACGGCCGCAACCGTTTACTACGGCCCAGAAATCGTCGATAGTAGCCCACGTCTACGAGCGGGTGGGACACATATGATGATGCCGCTCGTCTTGCGGGAAACGGCCATCTATACGATAGTTCCTCTTGGCATCGATGCTTTGTGGGCTTCTCCCCAGGCTATAGGTCTTGAGTGGCCGCTTTCAGTTACTAAAGAAGTCTGAACCAAGGGTCAGTTTCCCTAGAGAATGATGACCCTGCGTGACCCTCCACCACCTCCTGTGCCTCACATCCAACTGGAACGGCGAAGATGGCGAACAACCCACTTCCTCCATCGCAGCATCCTTCTCAGGAAGCTCTGGAATCAAGCACGAAGCTCAGGCACTCATAGCCACCACATTTGACGCAGACCTCGGAGCGCTAGTCTCCACACTCCACTCTCCAAGCTCAGGGTCACCCCAATTAGTTCCTCATACACAAAAGTATCATTATCTCTCGGCCCAGCAAAGTCGAATTCTGCGCGCACGCGCGCTTATCTCCAGGGGTGAAGCCATCCATTGAGTTCGCCCAAGCCAGTATGGCAACTCTTTCCCACCAAATCACCACGAACAGCATGTGCCATCATTCTGAAGTTGCCCTTGGGACTTGCCATTGTCACATAGCAAGTGCAATGGCACGACAACCCAGACATAGACAAGCCTACGTTACCCCCCCGCTTCCCTGTCTGAGAAGCTCGTGTGGGACACCATGCAGCATGAGAAGGATCCCGCCCTCCTTCTGCCACCTTCGTCACCGGCCACGAACATCGTCTCCTACATGCCCCCTTTCTACCGGCACAAACTCGCGCAATGTGCCAGCATGTAGGGCTGATCCGCAGATTGTGCGCACCTTGCACGCGCTTTGATTTAGCACAGAGATTAACGTCACTAAATACCTTGAAAGTCTCATATATCCTGGGACACGAGGAAATATGCCCTGACCCAATCTCAAACGGTATAAGTGCTGGGTTAAAGGTAGTATTCCAGGTGACGGCACGGGATACCGTTCGCCGGTTCGCGCAGAGCCCTAACTGTAGACCACGAAAGCAAACAAAAAAAAAATTCTAGCCCACCGCGAGGGTCGAACTCGCAGCCTTCAGATCACAGGTCCGCCTACTGTAAGAGTCTGACGCTCTATCCGATTGAGCTAGGCGGGCATTACAAACCTATCCGTTTAAACATATATAATATTAGGGCCCTCAAAACTGGTTTCCATGCATTCTACATTTTATGCTTTTATGGAAGTCACCCACACTCTCATTTACCCACATCACGCACTGACCCCTACATCAAACAGGAACGCCAATATCAAACAGCAAACATTTTGGAATCTGCTTGGCTATGATGGTATCAGTGCTTGTGCGGTGTGGATGGTCCGGAGCCAGCCAAATCACCGAGTTTGCCCAGGCGGCTTGGCGCAGACCGCAAGCCTGAACTCGGACAACGAGCGCCAAACTAGGCATAGGCATGGTAAACGCAGTGTAAACGCCAGGCTGGTGGATCCGGTGTCAACTGAATGATTTGTACTCCGACTGAAAGCATGAATGCCCGACACGGTATGGATCCATGCATGTTAGTTTTAGGGATACCAGATACATAACGTTCCAACATTCGACATATTGAGTCTTGTTAGATGTCGGTGTCGGTGTTGACCGCGGAGCTCGTGGTGCTGGTGGTGGTGGAGAGTAAGTCACGTGGTGGGGCTGACAAGGACCAGTTATTTTTACGCATGGGGCCGTGCCGAAACGTTGGGCGGTGACCTCAAGCGCAGCCAGGCACTATTTACATGCGGCTGATCTGACCAGTCACCAGCGCTTTCCCCCCTTGTGGTTTTTCCCGTCTCTCTCTTTCCCCCTTGTTGTCTCTCCTTCATACCCTGAGAGCCCGTAGACGTGATGCTTCTGTTTTCTCGCCTGGCTGCAGCGTTTGCTGTTGGCCTTACCCTATCTTCTAGGGTGAATGCTATTGGTAAAATCACGAGGTCTGGCCGCTACCTCTACAGCGCAGACGGAAGTCGCTTTTATATCAAGGGTGTTGCGTACCAAGAGCAGGGCAAGTCTTTCCCCTATTAAGAAGACACTATGCAGAGCATCTAATATCTCTACTAGGCAACACCACTGTGGATCCCAACGCTCCTTTCTCGGAGCCGACTGATTTTATCGACCCTCTCGCCAACGGACCCGCATGTCAGCGTGACCTTCCATACCTCCAGCAGCTCGGAGTCAACACTCTTCGTATCTATAGCGTGGATGCGTCTCAGAATCACGACACTTGCATGCAAGCTTTTAGTGGTGCGAACATCTATGTCATGTGCGTTGTCATACAAGATTGCCTGCCCCCCGTGTGAAGTTTGGCCACTTATATATGATTCTATAGCCTGGATCTATCTCTCCCATCGAATGGCTCTATCGACCGGAGTTCCCCTGCGTGGACGACAGACCTACAAGATTCTTACATTAGAACAATTGACGCCTTTTCCAAATACGACAATGTTTTGGTCTACAATATCGGGAACGAAGTCGTTACTAGCCCTAACCAAACTACCGCTGCACCATTCGTCAAGGCTGCGGCCCGTGATACCAAGGCATATTTGTCAGTTCAGTTCGCATATCCTACTCATAACAATAATACTGACGTTTTCCTGTTCTATTCAAGAAATTCCAAGTCATTGTCTACCCTCGTTGGCTACGCCGCCATTGATGGTGATGCCACATGGATCGTTCCGTTGGCAAGCTACCTCTCTTGTGATCCCTCTGGTAGTAACTCTGGAAATGATGCCATCGATATCTTCGGTCTCAACAATTAGTGCGTGTTCACTGCATAATTAGTGAAAAACAGCACCCTAACCTCGTCACAGTGAATTTTGCGGAAACTCGACTTTCCAAGATTCCTATGCTGCCAAAACGGGCGATTTTGCGGGATACAATGTCGTCGCGTACTTCAGCGAATACGGCTGTAATAACCCGTATCCCCGCCCATGGGCTGACGTTGGCGCACTGTTCAGCAGCGATGCTGCTCCCGTCTGGTCTGGTGGCGTTGCCTTTTCATACTTCCCCGCGCAAAGCGATGCTGGCCAGTTTGGCATGATCACACTCTCCTCTGATGGATCTACGGTCACCACTACAACCGACTTCGACAATTTGGCAACTGCTTATGGTGCCGTGCAATTTGATAACACTCCGGCACAAAGCAGTGCCCCAGCTGCATCATACCCTGCATGCCCTGCGGAAAACTCTACCTTCCTGGGATCAAGCACGCTCCCCCCTACACCTGTTGACGCCGCTTGCCAATGCGTGGAAGCTAGCCTTAGCTGTCAATTCAATCCCCAGACCTCGAACACAACTGGTATTCTAGGCCCCCTTCTTAATACAGCGTGTGGTCTTGTCGGAGATTGTACCGCGATTGCTGGCAATGGTGAGAATGGGACATATGGTCTGGTAGCCGCGTGCGATCCTTGTACGTTCACACTATCTACATGGGTTACACACGCTAATAGGCTCATAATAGCCACCAAACTCTCCTTTGTAATGAGTCTATACTATGAGTCGCAAAACCGCAACGCCCAGGCATGCAGCTTCGCCGGCAATGGCACCGAAAACAAAGCTTCTACCGCGTCGGCCTCAGCAGTTGCCAGCTCCTGCCTTGCATCCGCTACGGGTGTAAGCACTCCAAGTACTCCAGCTACGGTGAACAACCCTGGGTCCACTTCTAGCAGTGGGAGTGGGAGCCAGAGTAGCAACAGGTCGGGAGCAACAACCGCTGTCTTCGTTGGCGATTCCCGCGCCCTTCTGGGAGTGTTCTTGATGGTGGTGGTCAGTGTTGTCGGCGGCTTGTTGTCGCTGACATAATAGTCTCCGTGTTGTAGCGGCATCGAAGGACCGTTGTCTGACATTGACATTCAATAGTAAATAGGATAGGACTGCTTCCTAGGACTTTTATATCCCAGTTGGACGTTCGATTGCTCATATACATTAGTTTTGTTGTGGAATGAATGTGGCGTGTTAATCGGAGCTCAAAAAGGAGTTTGAATGAAGGGTGACAACGACTGTGACAACGGTTGAACATTTCCAGCCATCCCTTTTTTTTTCCCACCTCTTTGCTATGGCCGCCTCTCCCGTCCCAATCGACCGCGGTGATGTGCAAGTGCGTGACAAGTGGTCAGGAAAAGAAGACCGAGCTGGGGACTCTCTGGCACATGGTGCAGATCTCCCTCCTTCGAACGGTGGTCCTCCCGATGAACGTGGGGCATCGGACACGGTCAACGCGGAGTATCACTCTCGTAGCCCTGGTGGAGGTGATCCTGGCCCTGGTTCCAGGTCTAGTGGGGCAACAATCTACAGGGAGAAACAAATCAAGGTGCTTAGGTCTTCTCATGTCCTCCGTTTCTTCCCAGCCACGTACACGTATGCGTTCCTGCATGGGCAAAGAGCATGGGTAGTCTCATTGGTTGTGATTCCATGCTGCTTGTTTGCTGGCTTTCCGGAGACTAGCTACCCATGGCTACGGGTTCACACGCTGCGCTTCTGCTCCACATTTGCCCTTTTCAGCGTTCTGGACTGGTGTTCACTTTCTGTGCTCTGCAGCCAAATAAAGTTTATATCGGCGGCTTACCAGAAAACACACGCCAAGAGGACCTTCAAAGTTGTTTCGGAAAAATAGGCAGTATCACCAACATCGAACTGAAGTACGTCTCTCCAAGACAGTCTAATTGATCTCAAACTGATCTACTTCCTCCAGAGTTGGGTATGGCTTTGTGGTAGGTGTCCTAGGAGAGTCTGGGAGGTATTGAAGAGGCCTCATTTTACTTCAGGAATTTGAGAGTCGAGAAGCGGCCGAGGAAAGTGTTGCAAAGTATAACGAAGGCTTTTTTATGGGCAACAAAATCCGTGTGGAAATCTCCCGTGGTGGGGGACGATTTGCAAAATTCAGTGGAGACCCGGGAGCATGTTTCAAGTGTGGCCAAATGGGTCACTGGGCTAGGTGAGCATGGGCTGTTTGAGTTCTTTTCCCACAATGCACTTATTTCAACTCTCTAGAGAATGCCCGAATCATGTTGTACAGTCAGTTGTATTCCCCCCATATACTATGTTTCCGTCACTTAGTTATTTAGCACTCCCAGGCGCCACAGCCCCCCTGGCGATGGGTCATTGATTGATAGAATTCATGCACCGCGTGATTATCCGGCCCCCCCTCCCCATACCCGAGATTATCCGCCCTATCGTGAGGAGTACCCGCCCCGAGGTTACCCACCCCCTCCCCGTGATGCTCGTTACCCATACGAGTATCCCCCGCCTAGAAGACCAGCCTCTCCCCCTCGAGACTATCGCGATTATCCTCCGCCCCCAGTTCGCAGGGGCGATATGGACGATTACAGAATGCGTGGGCCTCCTCCACCTCCCCGCTACGAGTCTCGCTCTGGCTACTACGGCTCTGAGGACCCAGTTGCCTATTCTCGTGCCTATCCACCTCCGGCGTCCCGAGACTATGACCGATACGATAGGCGCCCCCCTCCACCCAATGACAGATATGGTAGCTACGTTCCCCCTCCTCCCGCTGTGAGGCCTAGGACACCACCCGGAGGGGGTGTTCCGTCGCGCCGGGAGGAATTCGAGAGACCGCCTGCCCGGTTCGTGATATCACCTCTTCATTTTAAGCAACTTTCTGATCGTCCGTGTCCAGGGACTATGCCCCACCTACTGATTATCGCCGCCCAGTATCTCCACCATCAGCACGCTATCCTGACTACCCTGGCCGCTCTGGAACCGAAGCACGTGCGAGGTTTGTGGTTCCGTGGCAACTGCTTTCCACAGCGACACTAAAGCTCCAACAGACGCCGCTCCCAAAGCCCTCCTGCTAGGACTGGTACTGGTACCTACGAGGCTTATCCCGCTGCTCCAGGCTATGCTGGACCTCCTCCGGCTCCTCCTAAGGGTGCTCCACGTGATTATCCCCCCAGAGGTGGGCTTGATCAAAATGCGGGTTATAGGAGGCAGTAAGCACGAGCAATTTGTTCGAACTGGGCGTTGTGTCCGTCATTCTTTGCGAATTTGAAAACTATATCTTGGCAGTCAACGCTTGTTCTGTCTTGATCATCGCGGTGCTGGTTTATCTTACGCGTAGCTTGGTTGCGTTCTCCCCTTGTAGTCCTTGCTGCCAGATTGATGATTTATGTCTTGCGATATTTGCTTTGCCGTTTCTCATGCTCCATGTGATCACTTGTTTTGCTTGCTTCGCGTAACCTATTTAGCAAGCCCAATGTGAATGTGACGTTAATGCTAAGGATTCTTGTCGTGCTTAGGTTACCGGTTATACTGGTGCTGGCAACAGACGTATGCGTCAGTCTCTCTAGATCTCAATGTTCTATCTAATCCATGACGGTGAACATTTCTCGCTACACCCTTGATCGTGATCGTTGAGTGCGTTTAGCGGTTTTCGACTGACTCGCTCGCTGGAACACCTGTGCTTGACTCCAACCTACGTTTAGAGCCGATTGCAATATAGCTGAGCACAAATGAGAGAATTTATATTTGAATTGTAGTACAGTAGATCGTACAGGACCCCATGGTCACATCTACCTCTCAGCCGCAATCTCGTATTCAGTGTAGTGTTTTCGCGTCTGTGCAGTAGTACTAACTACCTATTATTCCACGTTCACTATACAAATTCATTCATTTGTAAATAAATAAATAAATTCCTCGTGAGGAAACGGGACCTGAGATAACCACGTGGCGGGATGAGTCCGCGCTCGGCTCGGCGGCGCCACGATCAAGGTCACGGTTCGAGTGAGGTAAACAAACCTTGCCCCCATGTCTACAGAACCTCAATCCAGGGTATCGTTGGATGGCCCTTCAAACGGCTTGGTCACCCAATTCGACCTATATCTTAGGGTCATTTCGGATCGTTATCTCGGTTTCTTCCTCGAAAGGTCTGTCAACCACAGCCTACGACATCCCCTCAGCTTACCCTATGTTCGTAGACGAAGGATCGAGGAGACATAGTGAGATGCCCGCGAGACAGGAACCGCTGTATTTTAACTGATTTCTCATCCCCATAGTATCGATTCTCTTGAGAAGCTCCATCAAAGGGCAAAAGGTGTAGATAGCTTTTTCGACGCTCGTATCGAACCGAATACTTCAAGGGTGGGATGGAACGAAATCAGAGATAGCGTGGAAAGAGGTGCGACAACAACACACCCCAAATGATATTCTAGTCTCATATGTCGTAGAAACCCAGGCCCGACAGGCTTTCCTGAATACGCTCGTGGTTGATATTATTAATCCGCTTACAGCACTCAAGGTAAGCGAAGCACTTCTCGCTGGATCGGGTATCTTTGATTCTAAACCACCCTAAAGGAAACGCAAGATCGCACACGAAAGCGGATCAGAGAAGATCTCAAGGGGTCCGCCGCGGCCCATGTCGACTACGCAGAGAATACCCTTCCCAAACTTAAGCGAGCATACATCAAGAAATGCCAGGAATTTGAGGTGAGCATCCACCACCTTGTCATTGTACTATTCCAGGATACTCATGCCATCGGTGTCCGGGGACCCCTTACAGGACCATCGCTCAGCGCTTGTCCCTCTTTCGAACGTTGCCCAAGCACCTATTATTCCTGAAAACAGTGCCATACCAAGTTCTCGGCCCAACCAGAATCCCCCTTCATCCAGGCCGTCCGTTGCGACGCCGCAGCCTGGTCGCCCACTAGATCGCAAGCCTTCCGGTGGTGCACCTCGAAATCGCTCGCCGTCGAGCTCTACGCCTTTCTCGGAACTAGCCCAACATGGTACTCATATCATTCCATATTTCGCCAAAACCGTGTTGATTGCATGTTGGTAGGGAAGAAACAACTGAACCAGTTAATCACTTTATTAGACAAGGAAGGCGGAATAAGGGGCAGCAGTCGCAATGCCGACTTGGCGTTACGCTCAACCCGTGCTAAGCGCGAAGCTGAGGATGCAGGTGAGTCCCATAACACCCACGTTCTCTACTTCATTCGCCAAATCGTTTTTAGATAAGGATTACCGGAAGGCTGTTCACTGGCTCGAGACCCTCAGAATACGGAGGGTTAAAACCTTGGAAGGCGGGTATAATGTAAGTCATACCTATGTCACTGAACCATATTACAAACGTTATCTGCGCAGAGCCTAGAACGGTTTGTTTTCGAGGGCACGGAAACCGTCAAGAAGGTGCTCGTTACATATGCCGACACTCTGATGCAAGTGCTACAAACCTGATTGTTTGTACTTTTGAGTTTCTGACCCAACACGCAGCGCGACGCATGCCACGCAGAACTATCTGGCATCACACGCTCGAACCGCTGTTGATAACGTCTCTGCAGAAACCGATACTTGCATTTTGGCAGCATCACTCCGCCGCTCTCTGGCCCTTTCTATTCCACCCCCCACACTTTACTACAACTACCAAGTCGGTGAATGCCAGGACTTGATTTTCGGTGTCAGCCTAGCGGACTACGCGACCGCTCGCGGAATTGAGAACGACGTCCCAAAGGTCTTAAAGATTTGCATCGAGGAGATTGACAAGAGGGGTTTAGATGCAGAAGGAATATATAGGGTAAACCCGTCGAAAGCACGTCTTTATGACTCTTCCTTACTCCGCATCGTAGGTCTCTGGTCGGCATGCGAACGTTCAGGAGGTTGGTGGGAAGCGCTCTTAAATTCAGTCTAGCTGATGCGAATGCGCTATTAGTTGCAACACAAGCTCGAACGAAACGAAAAGACTTTTTCGTTCAACTCCTTTACGGATGACATCTACTCTGTTGCCTCGCTTCTCAAGGTAAGCTATCATATACACAGAAAATTACTCGAGCTCATCCATTGCTCATCGCGTAGCTCTACCTCAGAGAGCTGCCAGAGTCACTGTTCAGGTTTCCTTTGCAAGATCGTATACAACACAGCGAGGATAAGGGTAGGGGTCCTTAAGTTCTCCTACCCCCATTCATGGGCAACTAATGTCGAAACGTATAGCTGACCATGCTGCAAACGATTTCGTCGTGTTGCGATCAAAGATTCGTCGATTACCTGGAGTCCACAGAGCGTCACTGAAAGCACTTGTGGAACATCTCTCCCGCATTGCCTCCCACGCAGATAAGAACAAGATGGATGCCAAAAACCTCGCAATCGTATTCAGCCCAGTTGTCTTCGGCGAAGACGAGGTCCCGCAGGGCGATCTCCTCAATGTGCAGCCGGCAAAGGTGCGTTCCGTTTTGCTCCATGTTTTCCGGTACTCATCCGAGTAGGACTCTATGATGGAGGACCTCATCGAGAACGCGCAGACCTTGTTTGATGAGCGCATGCCCCCGTCGTCCCCGCCTCTTCCCCCGCCACCACTCGGAGAACCGGTGCCTGTCTTCAGCTATGGCTCGTCGCACACGCAAGTCACGCTGCCGGAGGAGCAAGTCGCGGATTTCACCCCCGAACTCCCTGCGCGACCTACAAGCAGCATTCATCCGTCTGCGCGATGCTACCCTCCCATGTCACCGTCCCGCATGTCCGCGGACCTGTCGGCACAAACCACACGGGTGCCATCAACCCTTCCGCCGCCTCCCCCGTTGAAAGTACAGATCGCTGCGAACGCGACGGAGAAACCCAGGCAAGAACAAGCTGTCCCTGGTACAAACGTATCAGGAGCCGTCGAGAGAACACCTGGCGAGCCGCGGGAGTTTGTGCCTCTACCAACAGTAACGCGTGAGCAGGAGGAACATCAACCAGAAGTGGAGTCCGTTCCCGCGACCCCGCTGTCAGCGCTGACGGCGAGTTCGCAAGCAACAAGCAGCAGTAGTTTCTCGGAGTAACGTCTTTTGCATCGAATTTGTGCACAGGTCCCGTGTATTTTGGACAGACGATAAAGGTTTGTATTGTGTATGTGTCTTACCGTTCTCTAATCTTTGGACACGTGTTCCGTGTGGATGGTCTCGTCTGTACACTTCTCTCGCGGAGCATTATTGTTAGTATTGTTAGTTATCCAAAGTTTTGTTGGGTCTCCATTGTAAATCGGACTGTGTGGATTCGTTCCCCGTGTGAACCCAACTGTCAGCCACTGTATAGTTTATGTAAGGTAACTCATCACCCATCCACATCCACACATATTTGACGCAAGTTGATACGAACTTCAAGCGATTGACCAAAACCAAGGTAGGACTCCTTTTTTTCTTCCTAGCACCACGGAATCGTCGCTTATACGATGCGTATATAGCCTTCAACAAAACATGACTCACGACGCAGTCTGGTTTTCCCGCCCCCGCAAGTTTGGAAAGGGATCCCGCCAATGGTGCGTCTAACTCCCTTCGCTAGGTCGAGACAAATGCTCACGGGTCTGGGGTCAATAGTCGCCTCTGTGCCCACCAGGCGGGTCTCATCCGCAAGTATGGCCTTGACCTCTGTCGTCAATGCTTCCGCGAAAAGTCTGCAGCGATCGGGTTTGTGAAGGTAACGTCTTGTTTGTCGTCGTCCTCTAGCTATAGCTTGACTCATATATTTGCGCAAATTCCTAGCACCGGTGATACTAGCCTTTTCATCCTCATGTTGCATGTACTCTCCATTCTACATTTACACCACAAAATGGCAGCACTGTGGTCCTCATCAATGCTCCTTTACTCGCACAACGTGTGACGGGTTGAAGATGGACGACATGCATATGTTTTCACGTTGGGCAACAAAGTAAAGTAGAGGCGTCAACTCGCCACGCCATTGTCCTCCCTGAAACCAGTCCAACCACGTCGTTCCATGGTGAGAGAAAGACAACCATAGAACCTAAGTACACTGTACAGGAGAACGAATACCCACGTGTCGATAACATCACACCAGGGTGCATACACGTCATGTACCTCATGTCTGAAACTTCCGCATGGCCTGAATCTCATCTAATAAAGCCTGAAGTCTATCGTCTTCAATTTTCACAAGACTGAGAGGATAAATTGAAGGACCATTAGTAAACAAACGTCGACACGACACACGAGGAACACTGGAACCGATGACACACCTGGGGATGATGCTCTTCGCTTCCTCTGCGTCAGCAGGACATAGATTCGCGATTTGTGCCGTCTCAAACTGCGTCAGCTCCGGCTCCCGACGCAAGATCCTATCGCGAGCAACGAGAATGGAGCTTAGTACATCGAGTGCTAATGACGGCAGCGGGAGAAGATGAAGGAGCCTACTCTCGGACAGCCGACGCCGAATCAGTAGTGTTGAATTTCGCAAACGTCTTGACGTATTCCAGGGTCTTGTTGTACACACTAAAAGAGGGGAGGGCGGGGGGAGATATCAGCGGAAAAAAAAAGAAGAGATTGTCATCGTTGGGCGAACAGCGACGCACACTGTGTCCGGAGCGTCTTTGTCCCTGTTTTCGAGCAGGTACTTGACCTCCGAGATTAGAAGACAACCAGCATTGTTGAATTCTGGTCGGAGAAACGTATGAGTCGTGGCGGTATCAAACTTGGACGGAAGCGGGTTGCATCCTAGGACGTGCCTTGCCCGAGCTTGAGAGCAGCAGCATCTTCCTCTTCCTGCTGGGCTTTGTGGCGACTTGGAAATGAGCGGGAAGCCATGGCGGCACGGCACAATATCACAATACTGGGACCAGCGGCCAAATTTGTACAAAGTCTTTGTCGCGCTTCGAAACGCGAGTCAATCTCACGTGCGCGTGCGCACTTTTAAACCAAGACGACTTTGAGATTGAGCAGAATAACTACACAATGACAGACAAATAGTGTGCGACGGGATACGATTAAACAGCTGCGTTATGAATCTGAGATCGAAAAAGGCGGGGTCAAAACGTGGGAGATGACGCTGTACAGATGTGGCGAACCAAGAAAACTGTTCAGAGAAAGGGTGTTAAACAAAAGACACAGGAATGAAACGACGATGGATGCGAGTTTGAAATACAAATGCGCCTGGTGTGGTATGCCATATGAGTGATTCCCGATTGTCAATGGATGACGTGGGACAACATAATGAACATATGGGGGGGTCCTGACAAAAATACTATAGGGTATAAAGTTGTGTTGATGAATCATTCGTTGTATGAACTTCCGAGCGGCAAGCCATTCCACCAGTGCGGAGCGTAGTTTACATCGTGTAGCCGAAAGAGTTACGTTGGTACGGGTCAGCCAGACCACTTGCAACGCCAACGCCAGGGAATGAAGATCCGACGCCATTGAATGTTGAGAACGCGCCTTGGTGAGGTGCATGACCGGCATTGCTTTGAAGAACGTAACCGTCGAGAGTGTGAGGCTGAATACCGGGCATGGGTCCGCGGAAACCGGCTTGGGAAAGTGCGGCTTGGCTCTGATTTTGCAAGCTGGCAGAGTACAGTCCGTTTTGAGCCGGGTATACTCCCACCAACTGGTCCCCTGGAAGGTGGCGACTGGTACCATGATTGGCCATATTCACAGCAAGAGCCTGCTGACTGTGGAAGCCACCAAACGGATCCAAATGTTGCTGTTCACGTTGCAGCTTGTTCTGGATGCGCTTGCCGTACGGGGTGTTGCGAATCAACGGGAGCACAGGCCTAATGCCGTCCACAAGCAGAGCACGTTGGTTAGGTTCCGCGTAATCGAGGGCAGTCTTATCATGGGTAAGTAACGGTGCTCGTGATAGAAATGACGACTGGCTGACCTGTACGCAGTAATTGCCGTAGGAATCGCGGAGCAACTTTTCGAGCCTCGTGCGGTTGAGGAGTTCTTCGATGAGAATTTTCCGTGTGTTATGCTCAGCAACACGAATACACTGGTAACCATCACGTATGAATATGGCACAAAGTATGACGGAACCATGCTACCTTCTCAATAACGTTGGAGCTGAACTTTTGGACGGAGAGTGCACAGACGTTGCCAATGAATTGACGGATGACGGCATCGCTAAACCTGTTGTCGTTGAGGTCAAGAATGTATTGGACAACCTAACAAAACGGGCGCGTCAGCTGGCCAACCCTTTCCTCGTGGAAGAAATAACACACGTAGTTGCCGTAAGGGTCCTGGACCAGAGTCAACGCGTTGTATGTGATCTCATTCACGAGCTGGATGCGTTGGTGATCGGAGGCATGATCGATACATCGCTGAAGAACACAGCAGCCGTGGCGGTGAGTGGCGACCTCAACGCAGTTCGCGGCGACCGCATTGTAAATGAACTAGAGTCCAATTTTAGCATATAATTAAATGCCATAACGAGTTATTGACCTGATTATCTTCCGGCGCCAATTTATTTAAGCACTTCTGGATGACATGATTACCGTTCAGGTCCTTGATGAGCACAACAACGTGCAAGCTGAGCGCGACAATGATCGAATGAATCTGGCCATGGTATCTATGATCAGTCTGGGTTCAACCGCCACCCTGTCAGTGGACAGGAGGAAAGACAAGTATAAATCATACTTGCCTGTCTCCGTGTGGACAAAAAGTCAATCATCTTTTGAACTGCCCGCGTCCCGTGCATATTGAGAGAAATATTGACAAGGTCTTGTGCAACGGACTCGCAAATAATATTGCGCTGTTCGTCGGTGGAATATTCTAATAGCTTCTGGCAAAGGTAATTGCCGAACGGATCTGGGGACTATATCAAAGAAAGTTCGTTGGCAAAGCAATGAGGGTGCTTACCAGTCATGAGATCTGCGAAGTGGCCGAAGGTCTCACGGAAGATCATGTCTCGGTGTTCAGGGACGCCTTCCTCTAACTTTTTCTGCAGATATCGGCAACCATGCTGATCCTTGCAGAGGCTCGAAATCTCCCCCGCCAAGTCTTCAAGACGGGTTCCAGCGAAGCGATTAACTGAACAGAGCGTCAGAAAGATGAGACAAGTGATGACAGAACTGTGAAGACCCACATTCCCGATCAACATCCCCACGCCTATGTTTAGGGCCATGCAATCCATTCATCTTCCCATCGCTAGCGACACGACCACCAATTCCCAATCCATAACGGGAACCGTGATGGTGGTATAGGGCTGTGGAACCAGTACTAGCGAGGCCGTTGCCATTGCCATATGAATTAAAGCGACGGTCATCAAGGGTATTGCCGACACCGTTATTCAGGCCATACACAACTGCATCACCGCCGTAAGGCTACGCAAACACATGCTTAGTAAGGAAGCGAATGAGCCGAGTGAGAACTCACGTGAAGAGGGTCATCATAACCGGGTTCAAAGTTATCATATTGACTATGACCAGACAACCTTGAAAGAGAAGACTGCAGATCACTGCTTAACGGACTATCTCCCAGTTGATGCATCCCTTGAGGTGTTAGGCGCGCACCAAGGCTCTGCGCCTCCGGAGAAATCGGTGTCCCAGGTGCTTGGGTTAAATGAGGCGGGATAGTGGTGGAAACGCCCGCCAATGGAGTAGCAGGAACGGAGCGCGTGGTGATGGACATTCCATCAGAGAGTGCAAGAGGGGATCCGCGACGCGAGCCGGGTGCTTGGATATGTGCAGTAAGTGCTTGACCATTGGGGGGGAGGTGCGGAGTTGCAGAAGCGGAGACAGTTCCGCCGAGCTTACTATTAACGGACAAGTCATTGATGCTCAGAATAGGGTTTGTGGACACGCGACGACCCTCCCGTGCAAAGGGGTCCGGACGAGGAGACTCTGAAAACTGAGGCCATTCGGACGGCTTCTGCGCATCACCCGAACGAGCGACCACGGGGCTGCGGGAAGGAGCTTGGGAGAGGGCAGCCAGGTCCAAAGCAGCGGATGATGCGGACAACTGATGGGACGGTTTCACTGACGATGACCACATATGTCAAAAGTGGTACGCACCTTCCGGAAATGAGGAGCTTGAAACTTGTCATCATCAGATGTGGGCAGTTTGAGGATAGCATCTGAGAATACGTGAGATATACAAGTCAATCACGTCGGCAAAAATACTCACTGTGCATCTCCTCATCAAGTTGGTGGTCCAACATCATACCAGCATTATAAATACCATAGCGTAGTCCATCCTCTTCGTGTACGCCGCCATTCTTTTGTAGCAATACCTGGTCTTGATTGGCCACCGGCGGATCAGCAACAGAGAGGCTTTGAAGGTGACCAGCGAGTTCTTCGTCATTGCTGCTAGCCGACGTACGACGACTGGCAGGCATGCTTTTAGCCCCAACTCGTCCGTAGCTTTGACCAGAACCGTTGTTGCCATGGGGGGCGTTCGGAGGAATTTCCGGAGAACGTGTCGCTGGAGCATAGGTTACGGATTTACGCTTATCCGCAACGGAACCAACGGCCCTCGACAGGACGTCGGTATCTAACCCCATTCGAGCAAAGCCCGTGCGAAAAGGGGGCGATATCTCGGGACCGCCAGGAAGGAGGGTATTAACGCGAGGAGGTGTGGTAGGCGCGGAGGCGGCCATGTGTTGGAGACCATTGCCGTTGCCCTCGGGAATGGTTAGTAATAATTCCTGAGCCTGTTGTTGTTCCAGCGCACGCATCTGTTCTTCGAACATTTTACGATGCAAAGCGCGTTGCCTCTCGTGCTCGATGCGTTTGAGTTCAACACGCTGAGGAACGACCATTCAAACTTTCGTACATGAAACAGGGGACCATTACTCACAGCTGACAGTTCAGGTATATTAGAGCCCAACCTCGCCGCCTTAAAAAGGTGTATTAGAGGAACTGATGAGCAACAAGGTGCGCAAATGTGAAGGGCTTACGGAATCAGCCAAGTCCAAAAATGCAGGTGGACTTTGCTTCAACTCGTCGGGGGTGGGACGTGTATCAGTAGGGGAAGTAGATGGTTGGAGGCTAGCGGCCATTGGTGAATAAAAAAAGTATTAAGAGTGATTTTTTTTTTCGAAGGGGTTCAATTCCGGGCGAAAATAGGAAGCAGAGAATGTCGGAGGAGAGATAAGGGGGAAGAGAAAGCGAAAGGCCTAATTGCACAAAAGGGTAAATGAGGCTGTGCGGAAAAGAAAATGAGGGGGGAAGACGATGGTCGAGTTGAGGGCGTTTGATGCATACCTGAGTGAGAGGAAAATTGAGCCCGTCTATAAGGGACTGATGGTACACTGATGGATTTCTCGGGGTGGGTGAGCAGGATCAGGGAGAGGACGTGGAGAAGGACGCTCACAGTAATTTGCGCAGAGACCAACACGACGAGAAAAAGGTGAGGTGAGAGGAGGGAGGCAAGGTCGGGTTGGAAATATTATATAAATGGGGGGGAAAGGGACGGGGCCAGGAATGGGTGATTCGCTTGTAAGAACTCTAAACACGGTGACACTCGTCACAACCCACCCTCATTTTTTTTGCTCTCTTGACTTTAGCTCTCATCCGTTGTGCCGTCTGTCCGTCATTCCCCGCTCAGCAACGTGTTCACAGCCTACTCTCTCCTTATCCCGCGGCTAAGTACTCAATCCAATTTGTTCCTTGGCCAGACCCTTTTCCCGTCCTTTTCATATGCCGTTTCACCGCTTAACATTAATTTTTGATGGTCACCGCTCTGTATCCGCTCCGTGAACAAAGGCATGCATATACATGATTCAACATCCTTTCCTGCCTTCAGTGTTGTTGCATGAGACACGAGCAACATGGGCATGAGTGCACTACTGTAGTTTCGAGCATCGAGGGGTGGGTACTCTCCGGCACCACGGTGACAGTTGGACCTATTCTAAGTGCGTTACGAGATGGACTTGGCTCAGCCGTTGAAAAGCAGAGTTGATTTCACTTTGAGTTGTCATTTGCCGCGAGACCCCCATCTGACCAGGCACTTTCCTTATCCTGCTTGGGTTTAGCACCACTTGACCGACACTCTGCTTTGACACATTGGGGACCCTCACACAGCTCACGCGGTCCTTAGTTGCCGCCCTCAGGAACGCCATTTATGTAAGCTCAACCTCCCAGGGTTCACCGTCTAATCACACGTCCGCCATTTTGCCAGACGCACCAACAAACACCCTCTACCCATCAATAGGTTTTTCTTCTAATAAACATTTCTTATACGTTATACTCATGCATGTTACTATCACTATATGTGATTCACACAAAACTTTTGTATCGCAGCGTCTGATCGCAGCCCGCGACACCCGGCGGCACGGTCACGGCACCGCGTCATAACCGGTCATCACAGGCACGCGCCGCGCGTTGCATCCATCATTGCATATCAATCCTTAACTATCAACCACCAGGTGCAGGCTGCTCACAGAGAGGGATCGAAGCTGACTTTATTATTGGTAAATCTTCAACAGTTCAAACACAATTGAATATGTGGTCATTAAGTTACAGCTTGCCGTGAAGGACCATTCTATTTTAACGTCGTATGGCCAACTGTGAGGTGTGAAGGTGGCTACTAAAATCTCCTCGCACTCCGCCTAGTGTATGTAAATGGGATGAGACCAAGAGTCCACAAATGAGAGGAGTGCATTGCTTGAAGAGGGATAAATGGAGATATCGCCTATTGGC
>Ga0307510_10003697_pt1 | contig 17875 bp, 10 predicted proteins | sample 12_EM_MG_FD_207224 | JGI IMG/M metagenome (GOLD analysis project Ga0307510, IMG submission 207224) | Populus trichocarpa ectomycorrhiza microbial communities from riparian zone in the Pacific Northwest, United States - 12_EM | ecosystem: Host-associated > Plants > Roots > Unclassified | place...
TTGTTATCATTTTTCTATAAGAAACATTTAGCTGAAAGGGAAAAATGTTTTATTATCTTGTTATATTGTTTTCACTTGGACAAAAACATTATACTTTGCATTTTCCTAGATTATTATTATCTGAAATATCTTAACAGAACACAACTTCTTCTCATCATAAACGGTGTAATAAAATAATTCCAAATAGACTCCATTCTAACTTGATTTTGTAACATGAAGTCTATATAGCAAAATATAACCACCTTAGTTCAATTTTTTCCTATACAAATTAATAGAAAATAATTGCCTTTTGTTATCATATATGTTAACATTTTCTTAGCATCAAAAGGTAGTTTTCCATCCAGTGCCATGATGCATCCCTCCCAGACAGTGATCCTGACATACTCGATGACTTGAATGAGAATCCGGATGACTGGATCAATGATCAAGACACTGTGGAAGTGTCCCAGAAGTCATCATCCACTATGACAATAGAGGTAATGTTACTGTTGTTGTTCCCAAGGATGTTCATACTATTTTGTTTGCAGAGACCGTTCTAGATAGGTACAGTTCTTCCTCACATGCATGGTGCTGCTGGGGGTGCCCCCTTGGGGCAAAGTGCTGCTGGTCCCACCTTGACACAAGGCGTCATTGGTATCCCCTTGACCCAGGGTGTCGTCAGTCCCCCCTTAACACAAGGTGTCATTAGTCTCCCCTTGACACAAGGTGTCACTAGTCCCCCCTTGACACAAGGCATCATTACCCCCCCCCTCAACACAAGATGTCATTGGTCCCTTCTTATTTACACCCGGTATTAGTATACTCACATTGTGCCAGAGCTTCCTTGGGTCCAGTCAAGGTAGTAGCGTCGATGTACCACATGCTCCCCCCCCAACTCCAACAACTGTTGGTACATCTAGTCAGGACATTCCTGCCATAGGACTGTGCCACTTATTTGTGTGTCCGGTTTTTTATTGACCTTGATCACCACAGGTGATATGGATTCCAAGCTGCCAGAAGTAAGAGGGGACCGGTCAGATCTGGTGTTCGCACCAGGATCAACCAAGGTAATGCTTACCTTGCAGAATCCATTGGTCCAAGCCATTATCCAGGGGTCCTTTGACCTTCTTCACGTCTCAATTGTGTTTACTGATGCATTTCCCAACACTCCCCTTGCTTCTCTACTTGTCAAAGAGGCCCTACTTCGCTCTGCCCAGAACAAACCTGGTGGAGGATGTGTTTACAAGTGAATCCAGCATGACACATTTGTTAAGGCTTCAATGGGCCTTGATAGTATGACTTGTACTAAGAGGTAAACTGGTGGCGAGTACTTGAAGAGGTAGAAGTCTCTAGTGTTGCTAGAGACGACTCTGAGAGGCTTATGTAAGAGATGAGGGGAAGGGGAGGCACTTGGGGAGCTTTCAAGAATGTTGATATTGAGAATCAAGTCAAGCTTAGGGCTTGACTGTCGAAATACTGGGTGCTTATATACAGGCAGGCGGGTGCACGTGCTACAATCACTAAGGTAGGTAGTTCTGGTCAAGAGGGGCCTATCGGTGACATATGAAGGTCTGCGGATAAGTGCTATGGTCTGTATGAGTCGAACAATAGAGAATAAGTGAGAGCGAATGGGATATGGACAAGTTGCCTAATTGATCCTTAATGGGAGAACAATGGTGGCGGGTCATTCCAAGAAGAGAAGTGTCATCATGATGCGATGACGACCACAAGGTTTGAGGCTGATCTGAGGAGATCTGATCTCCATGTGCCCATTCTGGTCTAATGGGCATCTAGTGTAAGCAACTACCCTTTAAGGTAGTCGGCATTGATGGTGACCCAGTTAAGGGCCATGTCGCTATCTGCATCATCTGCGGAGCTCTGCGTGGATGAGGAATTGTCTGCAGATCCTCCTGAGGAGGTCGACTGGTGCCCTGGACTCTAGGGTGAGGTGCTGGCTATGGGCGATGAGGCTGAGGGGGTAATTGACTGGTAGCTGCCTTCATGACTGGTACGTTGTTGTATGGGTGCTGAAGAGGGACTTGTAGGTGACAGGGAGTGCTTGTAGGATACAGGGCTGTCGGGATAGGTGAGGTATTCCTCCCAGGGTGCAACAGGGAACTCTTCTGGGGACAAGGTGTGTGTCTGTCCTCCAGGGACATCAGGTTCATAGTGAGTGACTGGTTCTGGCTCTAAGGGCGGCGTGTCCTCCATGGGACTGTCTGGGTCTTCCAGTGGGTTCTCTACTGGGGGTGGCTCTTGGTACATCTCCATTGAGGAGTATTCCTGACAGTGGATGTTCCAGGGGATGGGGACAAGGGGCAGGACTGGTGGTTGGTCAATAGGTGACGATGGTTTGGATGATTCACTAGGCAGTAGCAGTGGCAGCTCTGGTAGGGGTGACAGGTTCAATGGTAATGGTCATTTAGCTATGAGTGGTGGTTTGGATAGAGTGACAAGGAGGGGATCCAATAAAGGGGTGAAAAATGGGGGTGGATCATAACAACATTGTACTTTTGCAAGATACTGCCTGTGGTAAGCATCATGAAAGTTCATAACTGTTTGAGCTGATGCTATCTACAGCCACGTGTTAGGATTTCCCAATTCTGATCCTTTGTCAAAGAGTGATGCTGCACCATTGTTGTGCTGGCAATGTTGCAAATTGGTCGACCAGCTGAAATCGAGCAAGTCATTTTGAGGCAACTCAACAATTACATGTATATATACCTGCTTGTGCTAGGTGTAAGCATGAGCACACATTGAACCATAAATTATTGCTAACATCGTGTTGTCAGTTTCCTGAGTCCCAGGGACTTGTGAGGCACATGCAACCATACTGTAACAATCGAATTATCTGGGTTATTCAAGAGTTATTTTTCAGTGGAGGGAGTTCATTGTTTGCTGCAGGTCATGACAATCTTTTCACCACACATGGCCCTGAATATGAGGTGCCTATTCCTATGGTGTCTCTGGTTGCAACTGGTGTAAGTTGGATGATTATCTGTGATTCTAAATTTGACTTGGGCTTGTTGTTTTCTAGTTATATGCCGCTCTTCATAAGTAGCAGACAGGTGAATGACAGCATGTTGAATTCACTGCGAATGCATTCTAGGATGTTTACTTGGGGCATGTGAACATGCTACAGTATATCCTGGCCAACAAGGCAGAATTATTCCATATTATGATGTCAAGCATCTATACCTTAGCTGGGTATGTCCATATTTTGTTCAAAATCTGTTGTACTGTGCTGACCAGTCATACTTAGCACAAATGCTCCAGTGGATAAAAGTGTGTCCATTGCTCAAATCGACCTTGTGGAACTTGAGTGAGTTCACCTGTGACTGGTTTCAACAACTAGTCAATCCAATCAATGCTGGCTGTAAGTTTTTCGCATCTTTTTGTTTTGTTTCTTTGTTATTGATGTGCCTCAACAGCTCAACAGCTGCAGTCATATACCCTTTCTACTGTGTCGCTTGTACCCCTTTTACATATGTTCTGGCATATCATCTCATTCCTTGCATGTTTTCAATTGTTCTGTGTCCTGGTGATATGTGGCTTGTCCACTGATACCCTCTTTTGTTCATTCTGTCTCTTGGTGATATGTGGCTTGCCCACCATTATACCATATCACACTCTTTTATATGATTTTTATCAGCTGTGTTGAATGAATTAAAATCTGTTAATTTAACAGAATTAATCACTGTTAACAAATTTTTGTGGTTAAAGTTGTGTTAGAATTGTGTTAGATTAATGGGGGGTAAATTATTTGGTGTTAAAGTGTGAATATGCGTTAATCTCTGTTAGCAATGCTAAATTAACATCAATTAACACATGAAGTTTTTCCAGATATCACAGACATACCAAAGTGCATCAATCAGAGGCAGACAGACAATCTCCCCAACCATGTCAAAGGACAAGCCTTCTTCGAATCACACCAGAGGCTCAGAGGCAGAGCAAACAAGAATACAGGCTACTACGTTGGCACAGGTGTTAAGGCCTATTGAACCTTAAGGCGTGACATGCACAAAGGTGAGATATGTAGCAGTGATGAAGTTACAAGGGTCATAATTCCCTTAGTAACCTAAAGTGCTTTGGAAGGTAATAAAAGTGAGAGGGTCGCTAAGACCAATGTCTGGGTGAAGATAAAGAGGAATGGGAAGTATCTTCAATGACTTGAAGATAATTCCAAAGAAATGAAAGAGGGAAATGGTTTGTCAAGCAACAAGGACTTTGAATGCAATAGATTGCAAACTAAGTCAGGCTTAAGGCCCAACTCTAGGATATAAGTCCAGCTTATATACAACAGGGCAGCTACCTGACTAAGCGTACAAAGAGGGAGAACAATGGAGTCACAAACAATAAGGGTTACAGAACAAGTCACAGACTACCATAAGAAGAGAACAATAGAGAATGTACAAAGGAGAGAACATGGAGTTCCTGACAAGATGGCTCTATTATACAGGTAAGCAGTCATGTGAGAAGTGGTCATGTGATCATATAAGTACATATCAGTCAAGAAAAGAAAGAAAAATGTGGGCCAAGTGCCCAGGGATGTAACAACAGGAACCAACAAGACACCCATCAAGTTCATCACATCGAATGACGAAGATTATTGGGTCACCCTCATCTCAAGTGACTCAGCAGAATCATACTACTCCACAGAAGACAGAATCATCCCCAGAAGCGAAACTGCACTAGGCTGGTGGAATACAGACGATTCCCAGCACCCAGACTTCTTCATATATCACCTAGAACATGCACCAGCACCCCCAGAAGAGACACTTGCGGGAGGTCTTCACCACATTGCCACACTCCAGGGAGCAACTCTGTTCACTCCACAGACACCCATCCTACCCCAGATTGAAACAGCAGCCAACCAGGGCATCACTATCCCCATTAACATCGCACCAGTTGCATCTACACTCCCAGTTGCATCTACAAGCGCACCAGTCATACCCCCAGTCACACCAAGTGCACCAGTAATTGTTGCCACCTCAGGGCCAAACACACTCACATATATCCCACCTCCCATGTCAGGACAAGCAGGAGGATCGGGACAGGGTGCAGCAAGCATAGCAGCCACTACAGGTGGAACAGGACAAACCATCACAGTCGCAGCTGTATCTACCAATGGCGGACTCAAAGGCACCCCACCTCCCCACTTTAGCAGAGATAGGGACACCAGTCACAACTTCCTAGTCAATTTTAGCATCTTCAGGTTCACCAACAGGAACAATGATGCCATGAGCAACCTAGCCACACATGTTACTACAGCACTCATGTTAAGGCTTCAACGGGCCTTGATAGTACGACTTGTACTAAGAGTGAACTGGTGGCGAGTACTTGAAGAGGTAGAAGTCTCTAGTGTTGCTAGAGATGACTCTGAGAGGCTTATGTAAGAGATGAAGGAGAGGGGAGGCACTTGGGGAGCTTTCAAGAACGTTGATATTGTTAATCAAGTCAAGCTTAAGGCTTGACTGTTGAAATACGAGGCGCTTATATACAAGGCATGTCCGCGCACAGACCAAGGATACTAGGAGATGTACTACTAGTAATGACGGAGCTATCTGTATCGTCATGATATCCGCGGACAAGTGCTGTGGTCTGTATAAGTGTTACAAGGGGGATGAAGCGAGAGCGGAATCATATGTCAAAGGATTGCCTAATCTATCCTTAACCAGGTATTAGTAGTGACGGGTCATTCCAAGAAGAGAAGCATTGTTATGATGCGATCATGACAACGAGATTTGAGATCGATCCGAGGTGATTTGGTTGCCGCGTGCCCATTACGGTCTAATGGGCATCTGAAGTAAGCAGCTACCTTTTAAGGTAGTCCGTATTGATGGTGACCCAATTAAGGGCCATGTCATTATCCGCATCTTCTGTGGAGCTCTGCGTGGATGAGGGATCGTCTGTGGATCCTCCAGGCAAGGTCAACTGGTAGCCCTGACTCTGGAGCGAGGTGCCAGCTATGGGCGAGGAGGCGGAAGGGGTGATTGATTGATAACTGCCTTCACGACTAGTGCGTTGGCGTATGGGTGCCAAAGAGGGACTTGTAGGTGACAAGGAGTGCTTGCGGGACACAGGACTATTGGGCTGAGTGAGGTATTCCTCCCATGGTGTGGTAGGGGATTCTCCCGGGGATAGGGTCTTGGTACGACCCTCGGGGACATCAGGTTCATAGTAAGTGACTGGTTCCGGCTCTAAGGGCAGTGCATCCTCCATGGGACTGTCTGGGTCTTCCAGTGGGTTCTCTACTGGGGATGGCTCTTGGTACGTCTCCATTGAGGAGTAGTTCCGACGATGGATGTTCCAGGGGACAAAGGGGGTCTCGGGTATGACGGGTGACAGGTCAAAGGGTGGGTAGATGGACATGGCAGGGGAAGGGGGTTGTGTCATAATGACTTGGGATGGGTTGCTCCATTGCGGTATGACTGGTCTGGTCTGATCCGGCGTGGCAGGTCTGGTCCACTCCTTTTTAGGTGGCAGGTCTTCTAGGGGCGATAGGGATGGTGGGTTTAATGGTAATGGCTGCTTTCTCAGAAGCTCTGGTGGCGTAGCACTAGGGAAGATGACTGGCGGTTTGGTGGTATGCTTGGTTACTTGTTCAAGGTTGAAGGATGCAAGCTCTGGTGTAGGTGATGAGGGGTATGGTAAAGGCAAAAAATGGGGTGGATCATAACATGAGGCCCCTCCTAAGGGAATCATTTCCACACGATTACAGGATTTGGCTAGCTGGGTTCTGAGTTCCTTGTAATATTTGAGTGAAGCGCGTGCCCATTTGGCCTGACTGGGATTAGGTAGCATCAGTCCTCTTTTGCCTTTTAGCAGGTTCGTCGCAATGAGGTAGAGTTGGGGATATGTTCTGAGTAGATAGAGAGCCATATCTTTGTTGAGCTTCCTGAAATAGATGGCTAGTGTCCGATCCTTGAAGCGTCCTGAATTGTGTTTCCACTTGTTGTCTAAAATGACAAAGTCTTTGATCATTATCCGGAGGAGTTCTTCCTTTGTTTTCTTGAGGTTCTGTAGTGTCTTCGTTTGCCCATTTGTCCCATTCATCTTCGTCAATTTTGAATTGAAGGGGGTTTTCTTTTTGGTGATAGGGACAGTAGTGTTCTTTGCATGTTTCGTAGTGTTCAAGGCTATGCTCGTATGCTGTATGGATGGTCCATATGTCTGCTGTTGTTCTGAAGGGTGATATGAATCCTTTGAGCTGGTATATTCGAGGGATTTCTGCTGGGTAGATTTGGCGGTGGATAAAGTCTGTTCCAGTAGGCCAACTGATTGTTTTGAATTCTTTTCAGGGCAATGGTCTAACTGGATGTGTTTTTGATGGGGGGAATAATGTTCTGAAGACGGCGTTGTTAAGGAAAGGGGGTGATTGAGACATGATGGGAGATTTTCTTCTGTTGTTTCCATGGCTTTTATGCAAGAGCAAATAGCTGTGGGATGATCTTTGTGGAAATCTGTGATGAGGTCTGTGGCGTTCATGTCAGTTTCATCAACCCATGAGTCATGCAAGGGGGAGTATCCTTTCCAGTGGACAAGGTACTGCTTCTTCTTTGTTCGCCCAAAGCGTCTTGATTGGAGTATTTGCTCTACTTCCCATTCTGGTTCTCCTTCTATGATGTCGGGTGGTGGTTCTATCCAATTTGGACCATGTGCTTCTGTTTCTTGATATGGCATTAATAATGACACGTGGAAGACGTTGTGGATTTTCCAATGAGGTGGTAGTTCTATTTTGAATGTGGCGTTTGATATGATGGTGACTACCCGAAAGGGTCTGTATCGCCTTGGTGATAACTTCGGAGTGATGTTTGCTGGCAAGTTCAGGTTGGTTCCTTCCAGCCAGACTCTGTCTCCAATTGCAAATGGTTTGTATTTTGGTTTCTGCTTTATCCAGCTGTCTTGCGCTTTACATTGGGCCTCTTGGGCGGCTTCTCTGGCTTCTTTGATATTGGTGAGGCATTTTTCTAGGGTGGGAATGTCGGTTGATCTGGTGGGCTGATGTACACGTGGAGTGTATCCAATGAGGAGATCGAATGGGGGTTTCTTTGTAGTGGCGGATGGCCATGAGTTCTTCGTATACTGGGCTAGAGGTAGCCAGGTGTGCCAATTGTTTTGTTGCGTTCCGCAGAACATGCAGAGGTACTGTTCAAGAGATTGGTTTGCACATTCACTTGCGCTATCTGTCTGTGGGTGGTAGGCTGTGCTGATATATTGGCGGATGTCTAGGAGGCGGCATAGCTCCTTTCCAAAGCGTGAGGTGAACCGGGGATCTCGGTCTGAGATAATCTTCTTGGGTAGGCCATAATGTGGTAGGACGTGTGTTAGGTAGAGTTGCGCGACTCCTTCAGAGTCTATAGCTTCTTTGCAAGGCAAGAATATTGAGGCCTTGGTACAATCAGTGTCTGTGATCGTCAGGATAGTGTCGTAGTCTCCAGAGGGTGGTAGCTTTGTGATGAAATCCATGGCAATAGTCTTGAAAGGACAAGCGTTTTCAACAGGGGTGATTGGCAACAGAGGGGGATGGCTAGGATGAGTGTTTACTTTGTTCATTTGACAGGTTGTGCATCCTCAGATGTACTCGGTAATGAAGGCTTTCATGTTGGGCCACCAGTAGTATGGCTGAATTAATTGGAGTGTTTTTGAAATTCCAGGGTGGCCAGCGGTTAATTGGTTGTGAAAAAGGGATGTTACTCCCCTCCTAAGGGTATTGTCTGCCACAACAACTAAGGCGTTCCCATGGTACCAGTGGGTTCCGTCTGCTAAGGTGATTTGTTTGAACGCTTTGACCCAATTCTTGAGTTGTTTTTGTCCTTGATATTGTGCTAGTTTGATTTTACTGTCTAGGGAGCTTTCTAGCGTGTCCCAATCCATAACTTGGATATTTTCTTCGGTTCCATCGGGCCGCCCGTTTCCAGGGTTACTCCCGTCCATGGAAATTCTGCGAATATTGGTGTGGTGTTTGCAAAAATATTTGCTGGGCCATACAGTGATGTCTTCATTTTCTGGGTTGCTGCCATTGTCATGGTCTTCACATCTTGATAATCCGTCTGCTCGATTTGAGGCTCCTGGCTTGTATTCCAGGATCATGTTGTATTGTTCTCGTTCAGGGAGGTATCCAGCGACTCTTGGTCCAATTTTCTTGGGGTTGCGGTAGTAGCGGAGGTTTGCATGGTCAGTATAGACTAGTACTGGTTTCTCAGTACCTTTGAGGAGGTAGTCCCAATTCCTGAGGCCACGCATGATGGCCAGGAATTCTCTGTCATAAATGGGGTAATTTTGCTCTGTGCTGGTGAATTTCTGGGAGTGGAAATTGCAGGGGTGCCGTGGTCCTGGCTTTTCTGTGCCATCTGGTCGGGTAATAGGTGGTCCTCTTTGATAGAGTATGGCTCTGGTTGCTATCTGTGAAGCGTCGACTTCCAGCTCGAATTGTTTGCTGGGATCTGGGCGAATGAGTACTGGAGCGCTAGTGATGCGCTTCTTGAGTTCTCTGACTGCAGCTATGCAGTCTGGGGTCCATTCAAATGGGACGTCTTTTCCGAAGAGGCGGGTGATAGGTGCTGTGATGGAGGAAAATCCGGCAATGAACATGCAGTGATATCCCAAAACTCCAATGAATGAGCAGGCTCCTTTGAGGGTCATGATATTTTCTGGCCAGTCTGCTATTCCAGCGATTTTGGCTGGGTCAACTGTTGCACCATCCTTGGTGAGGCATACTCCTAGGAAGTCCATGGTAGGCTGCATGAATATTGATTTACTGAGCTTGAGGTGTAGTCCATTCTTGGCTAGGAGGTTGAAGGCGTAGTGGAGGATTTTGATGTGTAGTTTGATGTCTTTGAGCTTTGTTCCTAGTCCACAGTCGTCCATATAGCTTTGGAATATCTTCCTGATGTTGTGGACTCCTTTCTTCTTGAAATGTTCATAAAGGTCTTCTAGCATGAGGTTCATAAACCTCTGGAATGTTGGCAGTGAGTTGCTCATTCCGAAAAACATGACTTTGGGCTCGAATAGCCCACGGCGGGTTTTGAAAGCGGCTTTCCATTCGTCCCCTTCACGTATGCAAATATTGTTATAGCCCCAGCGAATGTCAAACTTGCTAAAGAGCTCCATTCCTTGGAGGTCTTCAATGCATTGGGCTAGGTTAGGAAGGGGGGTGATGTCTTTCTTAGTAACTGCATTGAGTGGGCGGTAGTCGATGATGTAGCGTTTTTCTTTGCTGTCCTTTTTGGGGACCATAAAGGTGCTGAATCCATAGGGTGATTCGGATGGGACGATGTATCCCTTGGCTAGGTTTTCATTGAGGAACTGGTTTTCTGCCTCCTGGTCTTTGAGGCTCATGGGATAGGTTTTGCAATTGAATTTTGCTGGAGCTTCTGCTGTAAGCTCGATCTTGTGGTCGCATGGACGTGATGGGGGGAATTTCTTGGCTTCTTCATCTGAGAAGAGGAGGGCATGTTGTTTGAATTCCTCTGGCAGGGTGATTTCTTCTTTCTTGTGTTCTTCTGCATACTTGTGAGCCATTTCCGTGGCATTGTGGGTCCTGTTAATTTCCATAGTTGTTCTTCCGATCCATATGTCGGGGTGGCTTTGGTCTTCGAGTTCTTCCATAATTGCTTCGTGGGTTTCCATGATAAGATCATTGTCTTCTTGTTTTTGTCGTTTGTCCTTGAGATAGCCTTGCACTTTGTCCCAGGTGGCTTTTCGGATGGTTTCAACTTTGACTTTTGGTCCTTTGAGGGTTCCTGCTTCCCAATCAATGTCGGGTTTGAATGCTTTGAACCAGGGGTAGCCGAATAGGAAGCAGTCTCTTCCTAAGTTTGTGACATAGAAACGTTGTTGTTTTCATACGTTTCCTTTGCTAACCATGAGGTCGCAATAGTGGCTAATTTTTCCCTTGTCTGTTGGGTGTTCCATCGACATTAAAGATGGGTTGCTGGTAAGGGAGCTCCTTTGTTCCTAGGCGGAGTTTCCTAGCTGTTTCTGTGTCAATGAAGTTCTCCATGGCTCCAGTGTCAAGGAGGCCAATTTCTTTTGTTTCCCGTTTGTAGCTGATAACCGCGAATTGAACTTGGACTGAGTTGCTTTTGTTGACAAAAACACTGTCTAGTCCAAAGGATTTGGCCAGGGTTTCAATTTTCTGAATGTTGCATTCATTCTTTGGTATGAGCGTGTTAAGCGTCCTGATTTTTGTATCTTCATCCATGGTTTGGATTTGTTTTTTGAGTGCGTCTCCCATCTGCTGTGCAGAGGGCTTCAACTTTGGATAGGCATGTGCGTCTCCCAACTGCTTTATAGTGGGCTTCGACTTTAGATAGGCATGTATGCATTTCCATCGTTGTGCGCTAGACTTTGTCTTTGGTTTGCATAGGTTGATAATTCTAGCATGAGTGGCTTCATCAAATTTGTGGGCATTGGCTGTGATAAACTCTTGTACCGCTTTGATTTTCTGCGGTCCTAGCATGTGCTTGGGTGCTGTCGTAAGTTCCTTGATTTTCTGGGTATCCAATAGTCCCAGTGGGATGTGATCCAGGGTTTCTTCTTTAAGAGCGTCGAAACTATTGGCGCTCTTGTTTTCTTGGATCCTTTTGGCAAGTTGGTCCATTAGTAAGATTCCCATATCTGGACGGCTTTGAATGGCGTTAATGACTGCGACTTCTTGTCGATCATGATCGTCTCGGCGTTTAACTTGGCAGTGACGGGCATAGTGGCCTTTCTTGTGGCAATGGAAGCACTCCAGGCTTCTCATAAGTTTGTTTGTCGGTGGTGCATATTTGTGGCCGTTATCCTGTGGCCGCATTGAGTTCTTGTAGAACATATGATTGACCTGTGATGCTATTCCATAGCGGTGGTATTTCCCTGTGTAGCATACTGCATTGACCTCGATTGGGTTCTCTGGTTTCGTGACAATCGGTGCTTTGATGTCGAAGATTTCGTATAGAGCTTTGCGGAGCATTGTCTTTGCATCGCTTTGTGATTGCATCTTTTGTGCCTTTGTTTCTCCCATTGGTGATCCAGTGGTCTCCTGGTGTGACCGATCTGTTGTCGGTTTGATTGCTCTGACTCCAGTGGTCGAGCGTCCTGTAACTGTGACGCCTTTTGATCTACCAGTGGCCTTCTGGTCTTTGATATGGGGCGCGCTCTTTATAGCAGCAACCGTAGCATATGTTCTAGCATTGTTGGCTAGTGTTGTCATGACTTCTCTTTTTTTGTTTGTGTAGTGGGGGGTTGTAATGGTTCGGGGTGGCTACTCGCCAAGCTGGTATGTCGAAAGAAAAGCTTGACTTGTGTTAAGGCTTCAACAGGCCTTGATAGTACGACTTGTACTAAGAGTGAACTGGTGGCAAGTACTTGAAGAGGTAGAAGTCTCTAGTGTTGCTAGAGACGACTCTGAGAGGCTTATGTAAGAGATGAAGGAGAGGGGAGGCACTTGGGGAGCTTTCAAGAACGTTGATATTGTTAATCAAGTCAAGCTTAAGGCTTGACTGTCGAAATACGAGGCGCTTATATACAAGGCATGTCCGCGCACGGACCAAGGATACTAGGAGAGGTACTACTAGTAATGACGGAGCTATCTGTATCGTCATGATATCCGCGGACAAGTGCTGTGGTCTGTATAAGTGTTACAAGGGGGATGAAGTGAGAGCGGAATCATATGTCAAAGGATTGCCTAATCTATCCTTAACCAGGTATTAGTAGTGATGGGTCATTCCAAGAAGAGAAGCATTGTTATGATGCGATCATGACAACGAGATTTGAGATCGATCCGAGGTGATTTGGTTGCCGCATGCCCATTACGGTCTAATGGGCGTCTGAAGTAAGCAGCTACCTTTTAAGGTAGTCCGTATTGATGGTGACCCAATTAAGGGCCATGTCGTTATCCGCGTCTTCTGTGGAGCTCTGCGTGGATGAGGGATCGTCTGCGGATCCTCCAGGCGAGGTCAACTGGTAGCCCTGACTCTGGAGCAAGGTGCCAGCTATGGGCGAGGAGGTGGAAGGGGTGATTGATTGATAACTGCCTTCACGACTAGTGCGTTGGCGTATGGGTGCCGAAGAGGGACTTGTAGGTGACAAGGAGTGCTTGCAGGACACAGGACTATTGGGCTGAGTGAGGTATTCCTCCCATGGTGTGGTAGGGGATTCTCCCAGGGATAGGGTCTTGGTACGACCCTCGGGGACATCAGGTTCATAGTAAGTGACTGGTTCCGGCTCTAAGGGCAGTGCATCCTCCATGGGACTGTCTGGGTCTTCCAGTGGGTTCTCTACTGGGGATGGCTCTTGGTACGTCTCCATTGAGGAGTAGTTCCGACGATGGATGTTCCAGGGGACAAAGGGGGTCTCGGGTATGACGGGTGACAGGTCAAAGGGTGGGTAGATGGACATGGCAGGGGAAGGGGGTCGTGTCATAACGACTTGGGATGGGTTGCTCCATTGCGGTATGACTGGTCTGGTCTGATCCGGCGTGGCAGGTCTGGTCCACTCCTTTTTAGGTGGCAGGTCTTCTAGGGGTGATAGGGATGGCGGGTTTAATGGTAATGGCTGCTTTCTCAGAAGCTCTGGTGGCGTAGCACTAGGGAAGATGACTGGCGGTTTGGTAGTACACTTGGTTACTTGTTCAAGGTTGAAGGATGCGAGCTCTGGTGTAGGCGATGAGGGGTATGGTAAAGGCGAAAAATGGGGTGGATCATAACAACTCACCTACATGGGCAGAACTCTAGTCAACCCATGGAAGGAACAACAGATGACAGAACTCCAGACACGCATTATCAGAGGCACTGCAGACACAGACAAAGTCCACTGGATGACTTTCAAACAGGCATTCAAAGATACATTCTATAACACCAACATCAAAGTGGAGGCCTACCAGAAACTGGAGAACCTCAAAATGAAAGAAAACTTGGACATCTTCATATCTGAGTTTAAGAGGCTTGTCACCACCTCAGGCATAGACATCAATTCACATGGCATCATCCACTTGTTCAAAAAGGGGCTTGCCAGTGGTCTAACCACAGCCATAATAAACAGTCAGAACTATGACCCAAGGAACCCCTGGGCTACATTCCAGCCATGGGAAGAAGCCGCACACGCCTGTAACCTCAGGTGGAAGCACACCCAAGAATATAGGACTGGTTTACACCAAGGATACTATGCTGCACTTGGCCTGAAACCCCATAGACCACAGCAACAGTCACATGGAGGAGAAGGACAACACCTTACCACATCCCAAGGAGGACACCATATGGATGTTGACACTACTATTGCTACCAATATTACTGGTAGAGGACCAGAACTTTCTGAAGCCAAGAAAGCAGAGTTACAAGCCAACAACTCCTGCTTCTACTGTTTCAAAAGAGGACATTGCACCAGAGACTGTTGCAAGAAACAGGCAGACTGCGCCCAGGGCAGCGGAAGCACCGCTAACCAGGCCCACACCAGAGAAATCACCATAAATGACATCACCCCTGCGCTTGTCAAAGAAATGATTGAGAGCAACGCATTCAAAGCTATGGATGAAGAATTCAAACTATCCTTCCTAGAGGATGCCATCCTAGGAAACACCACACTGGGTTTTTAAAGGGCCCTAAACTAGCTGCTGTAGCTAGGGCCATCAGTCTCAATAGTGTGTATATTAGTTGACTCAATCACGTTCAAATCAACTTTGTTTTATCACACTATCAAGGACAAGCAGAAGAAATAGCACTACTTGACACTGGTGCTATGGAAAACTTCATTGACTACAAAACTGTCGCTAGGCTTAGGCTGGGAACTCAGAAACTAACCATTCCCAGACCTGTATTTAACATGGACAGAACTAATAACTGTCATGGCACCATCACTCATGCATGCAACCTTATAGTCAAACAAGGAAACCAGAAGGAGTGGCAATGCTTCTATGTCTCAAATCTAGGCAAAGACAGATTTATCTTAGGCTACCCCTGGTTCCATGCCTTCACTCCAGATATCAACTGGACTAATGCTCAGTTACGTGGACCACAAATCAAAATGGAGATGCTTAAACTTGATGTCTTCCAGAAACTCAAGGAATACAAGCACAAACTCCTGGAATGTATCACTATATCTTGTGCACAATGCACTCCACAGTTGGGAGTCACCCCAGGAATGGGCAGCCTGGCAGAGAACAAATGCACACAGTACCTTCCGTGGTTGGGAGTAACTCCTGTAGAAATACAGGAAGGCCTGGTGGAAATCAACCGCACACATAACACAATCAAAATGGCCCATAAGTATGCAACAGAACATGGGAAGGAGGAAGTCATCCTCCTGGAGGAATTCAAACATCACACACTACTATTTTCAGATAAAGAAGCCAACAAATTCCTGCCTTCACATGGAGAAGGAGACCACAAAATTGAATTAATGGACACTGTACTGGCCAGCTTTAACTGCAAAGTCTATCCTTTATCCCATAAAGAACAAGAAGCGGAGGACAAATTCCTAAATGAAAACTTGGCAAAAGGCTACATCATACCATCCCACTCCCCTTATGGCTTCTCAACCTTCAGTGTCCCTAAAAAGGATTCAAAGGAAACCCGGTATATCATTGACTATAGGCCCCTCAATGCTGTTACCTGCAAAGACGTTACACCACTCCCAAACCTTGCACAGTGCATCCAAGACTTGCAGGGAATGGAGGTATTCAGCAAATTCAATATCAGATGGGGCTATAACAACATCCAGATCAAGAAAGGCAACAAGTGGAAAGGAGCATTCAAAACATGCTGCGGCCTTTATGAACCAAAGGTTATGTTCTTTGGCATGTCAAACTCTCTGGCCAGCTTCCAATGATTTATGAATGGTATCCTTGAAGAGCTCTACAAGCACTTCAAGAGGAAAGGCATACACAACATCAGGGAAATATTCAAGAACTACATGGACGACTGTGGCATTGGCACCCTACTCAAGGATCTAGCACTACACATTGAAATCATCCACTTCCTATTTGATCTACTTGCAAAGCACAGACTCCACCTCAGATTGTCAAAATCGGTCTTCTTACAGCCACAAATGGACTTCCTCGGCATTAGAATCTCAAAAGAAGGCATCACTATTGATCTGGCTAAAGTTGCAGGGCTATGCGACTACCCACGTGACATACTTAATCTCAGGCAAGCTAGAGGATTCTTAGGCGTCACTGGATACCACAGAATGTTCTGCAAGAACTTTTCAGTCATCACCGCACCTATTACTAGACTAACAGGCAAGGATGTTCCATTTGAATGGGGACCAGCACAGCACGAAGCACAGGACAAAATAATCACGCTTATAACCAGCTCACCAGTACTAGTTAAACCAGACCCTTCTAGGCAATTTGAGCTAGAAGTGGATGCCTCACAAATCAGCACAGGGGTGATCTTGTACCAAAGAGATCCACCAACTACATGCACAGATGGCACAGAAAAACCAGGACCATGTAGACCAGTGGGATTCCACTCCCAGAAATTCACCACAACCAAGCAAAACTACCCCATTTACAACCACAAATTCCTAGCCATCATGAGGGGACTTTGCTGCTGGACACACTTGCTCAAAGGAACCCATATCCCTGTCCTGGTATACACAGATCATGCCAACTTATGCTACTATAGAGACCCCCAGAAAATCAGCCCATGCATCGCTGGTTACTTACCTGAGTACAAGCAGTACAATATCCTACTGGAGTACAAACCTGGAGCAACAAACAGAGCAGATGCCTTATCTAGGCAGCCAGATTATGAAGGACCAAACCCAGATAACAACAAAGTGCTTGTATGGCCAGACCAATACTTCTGCAAGCAATACACCTCCATGGATGGGAGTCACCCCAGAGACAGGTGGCCCAGTGGAGAAGAGATGCACATCTGCATCTTTGACATAGACAGTATCCATGACAACTGTTAAGGTCCAAGGGCCTTAAAGACATGACGTGCGTGGTTTGGTTTGGCGATGACTGGGATTGCTCAGTGGGTTGTCCTCCTGAGGCAATGATCACATAAGTAGTGCGGTACCAGTTGGCTACACAGTATAACAAGTAAGTCCCCAATGATAAGGGCAACTTCTGAGTGTTCTGATAGATGATGAGAGGGAGAGCTTCAAAGGGATGCTTTGAAGCAACTAAAGGTTCAGGCTGTTGACTCTGAGAGTCCTGGGTGGAAGCTACAAGTCTTGGATTGAAAACCAAGTTAGGCTTAGGGCCTAACTGCTAAAAGTATGGGCACTTATATACAAATGAGAAGTAACAGGTCACAGAGGTCACAGAATAATAGAGTCACATATAGTAAGGTTCATCATGAGCTGGCAATGAGCTGGCAATCTAAGTATAGCTCCATCATGAGCTGGCAGTCTATAGATAGCGCATCATGAGCTGGCAGTCCATAACAGGTTAAATGGTAATGCTGCAGAATGCTGCGGACTGCGGAGTGATGGCATGTGATATCTGACTGCGGAATGGTCAGGTGATCCATCAGGTGACTTGTCAGGTGATTTGGTGGTGGTCCGAGCAGCGCATAAGGGAACAAGTGGGGAACGAGTGACTGAGAGCACAGAATAAATGGGCAAAAATAGTGGAAAATGAAAGATAGGGTTCAGGATCATAACAACAACTGGGACAGCAAAGTCAAAGCAGGGCAATACCTGCACCAATCAGAACTCAAGCAATGGGCACCATTACATAACCTTACTCTATTGGACAGGACCCACTGGCATCATGGGACTGCCTTGGTTGTTGTGGCAGACAACATGCTTAGGAGGGGGGTAATTTCCCTTTTCCATGCACTCTAAAGTCAAGAGCAACTGAAAGTCAGGCAGTAAACTGTCTGAAAAAGTCTGAAATTATGACTGAAAACTGACTGAATAAATGACAAAAAATGCCAAATTGTAAGACTAAAAATCACTGAAA
>Ga0307510_10003698_pt1 | contig 17870 bp, 11 predicted proteins | sample 12_EM_MG_FD_207224 | JGI IMG/M metagenome (GOLD analysis project Ga0307510, IMG submission 207224) | Populus trichocarpa ectomycorrhiza microbial communities from riparian zone in the Pacific Northwest, United States - 12_EM | ecosystem: Host-associated > Plants > Roots > Unclassified | place...
ACAGTGATAAACAAGAAACAAGCACCCACAATAAACAGCAACTTGTTAGAGAGCAGGTAATTTCAGGCTTATATAATTATATTGCCTTTTTTTATGGCTTTTTGCATATTTGATGGATTGCACCAACATAGCCTATTCAATACAGTAGGCTTAATGAGGAGATTTTTGTGAATTTCCAATTGGCTAGTTATAAGTGGCTTGTAAATTTCCCCAATTAAGGAATAACCTAATTTTGCACAGTCGCTTAATATTTATAATAATTGTTCACATGGACATTATATTTTTATATTTTAATGGAAATTTTCCTTTACTATGTGTTTGTGCATTCATTACAAGTTTCGTGAATGGTTGAGGATCATGCAATCTCATGTGCATGGATGTGTAACATCGCATTTGTTGTATGTGCTTGATAGGACTCTCTTATTGAGGATTTCACAGAGGATTTTCGGTTACCAAAAGATCACAGACCTACGGAAAATGTTGATCTAGACAATGTTGAACAAGCTTCATTGGACACAAAGTTGACAGCGTCAAATATTGGTTTTAGGCTTCTTCAGAAAATGGGATGGAAAGGAAAGGGTCTTGGAAAGGACGAGCAAGGTATGTAAATAGTTGAGCCTCATTCATGGGAGGAGTTGTTTGAGGATGGTCTCCTATCCTTCTTCATTTTTTAAGTGATTGCTTTGCTTGAATCTACCATCATGTTTTCACTGCTGTACCATCAATAGTTAGTTAAGATGTTTTGGAATATATTTTACTTACTCTATTGACACATGATCTTGAAATCATTGAAGTTGAATCATGCTGCTTTATGTTTGTTACTTGAAGCCTCCATTTTCTACGGAACAAAACAATCACCTCAAAAACCTTTCCTCGGCTACGGTGATCGATGAACCCATATGTCCTGGCCCTGAATGCTCTTAAACCTCCTATTTCCAATATAGTTTTGATTATCAGACCACAAGCTTTACTCAGATAAATAATGCCGTAGGTTGCAAACTGTTAAACATGCAGATATATCTACTCATTATTGCCTATTGGCATTGTTTGCTAACTGTTCCTTTTGTACAATTATTTGTGGTCTGCTATCTTGTTAAGTAGAGTGAAGTGGGTAGAGTTTCCAATCTATCATTTGCCTTTAGTCTGAATGATATGAGAAACATCAATAGGATTGATTCCTGTGGAATGTTTTATTTGTTTATGATGTTGTAATTTTAACAATAATTTTTGGCTTTTATGTTCAGGAATCATTGAGCCTATAAAATCTGGAATTAGAGATCCAAAGTTAGGGATTGGAAAACAAGAAGAAGATGATTTTTTTACCGCAGAAGAAAATATTCAGCGAAGAAAACTTGACATTGAGGTTGAAGAAACTGAGGAACACACAAAAAAGCGGGAGGTATGCCTATAAATTTGTAGACCATTATTAATATTTTAACTGGTAGATAATATTTTGAGGTTGATGCTTTTTTCTCTGAAACCCACATCTAATAACAGAAGGCAGCATATAGCATATATGTGTGTCTTTTGACGGGAATGGTATTATCATGGGGGAACATCAACTTTCGAAGCTCTTGAGAATTTCCTGCAGTTTTTATTACCTGGTGGCTTCTACTGCCTGCTTCGTGCACATTATGAAAATTCAGGTGTTAGCTGAACGGGAGCAGAAAATTCAAACTGAGGTAAAAGAGATAAGGAAGGTGTTCTTTTGTGATCTTTGCAACAAGCAATACAAATTGGCTATGGAATTTGAAGCTCATCTGAGTTCATACGACCATAATCATAGAAAGGTGTGAGATCTTACTTGGCATTTTTCAACCCCTAGTGCTATCACTCTCTGTTTTTTCTCCTAAATCTGTAATGCTCTTGGATGATGGTTTCAGAGATTTAAGGAAATGAGAGAGATGCATGGTACTAGCAGTCGTGATGATCGGCGAAAGCGAGAACTGCAACGACAGGAGAGGGAGATGGCTAAGTTTGCACAGATGTATGCATTCTTGTTTTCTTTCACAAATGCAACAGCTAGTTCAAGCTTTTCCATTTGTTTTATTGTCTTCAAAAAATTTTCCTTACCATATTTGTTTTTATATTCTTCTATGCAATATAGGGCAGATGCTCATAAACAGGAGCAGCAACAAGAAGAATCTGCATCTGCTCAGGTTTCCACTTCGCTTAGAAGTGGAACTGCACTTGTGGATCAGGATCAGCAGAGGGCATTAAAATTTGGGTTTTCATCTAAAGGTGGCCTTTCAAAGGTATGCAACTGAAGAATTAGAATTTATATCATTGTAGGCACTTAGAAGCTTTTCAGTATGATGAGTAAAGAAGCTGTTTTCATGGCTTCATTGTGCCGTCACAAGGTAGATTGTTGCGGTATGATAATAACATGGTAGTTTATTCTAGGGTCCTTATTTCCTTTATAACTTGAGTAAACTTAGGTCTTTATGCATTGCAGTGAGGATAGATGAATAGTTATCTCCCATGCATAGAAATTCTCTCTCTAGCTAGGATTTTGTAACTTGTAGATGACTCCCTGATGATTAATTGCACTCATAAAATGCATTCCCCTTCTGAGTAAATGTTGCTTATGTCAAGTAACTTTAAAAAACATCCTTTCTGTATGGCAACACTTTTACTCTCATGGATATAAGTAACAAGAATAACAACTGTGTTCCTTTATTTTGTTTGACGTTCTGAAAAGTAATGTTGAATGGTATCTCAAGATCGCATACATATTTTCTGGCTTACAACACAAGTTATTCTATTCAACTTATGGGAGTTACATGGCCCTTTCTTGCCTTGTAATTGGCACCTCTTTGAATTTTTCACCTGTAAAATCTGTAAGCAATATCACAATGTTGTACCAATTTGAGTGAAAGAAATCAATATTTGATGACTGAATAGTTCATCTGCTCTTCATTTAACTAGTGGCCCTTTTGCATTCACTGCACAGAACTCCTCGGCCAAAGCCGCAAAGAAGCCAAAATCAGCTGTAGCCTCTGTTTTCAGCAATGATAGTGATGAAGAACAGTGAAGTTCGGTGGTGCATCTGTACTTCATACTATGCCGCAATACTCTAGTTTTCTTTAGTTGATGTTATGCATTTCAAGTGGCATACTCGTGTAGTTCTAAGCACTTTCGTACTCTGTAGTATGGACAGGGAGGCTGGTTACACCCTTGTTAAAAAAATCTGCTATGTGCAAAGCTAGTTCCCAAGACTTAGAGCCTAACTCACGGCTAAGTTTCAAGTCAGAAAAAATATTGACCGATATGATTAATTTGTTAAAATCTGATATAAAGAAAATGGGTAGATAAAGTTCCTTTTTTTAAAAAAAAAAATTGAGTTAATTTCTATATTATTATTCTTTTAATATAGATGTTTATAAAGAACATTACTTAATTTTTTTTCTTGAATGATTGGTAGGACTGAAAAGTGAAAATTAGATGAAAGGAATTATATTTGTAAGGCTTCTGAGCATTTTTCATAAAATGTGCACATGCTTTCTGAGAGCAAAATAGTTATCATGGCAATGAAAGCTCAACTCTTGTATAAATTATGTCTAATAAGAAAAGAAAAGATAATGTGATTGGTTAAAGAAACAAAAACATAAAATAAATTATTTTTTGGATATTTTTGTATTTTTTAAATAAAAAAATACAAGAAGACATTTTCTTTCTGTTTTTATGATCTCCAATTTTTAATTAAAAAAAATGATACCAGTCATTATTTTTAAATACGACATTATTTTTCAACAAAAGGGAAGGGGAGGATTTTGAGTCATGGTCTTTAATCTTTTAGATAAATTGAGTTCTTTGGCAATATCTTCAGCATTTAATAATCTAAATGAGATTCATCAAAATTTAAACATTCTGTTCCTTGATATTCTTTAAAATTGTCCTGATGCCTTGTTTTTAGCAGATGATGGATACAAATAGATTATCAATTCATAGTCCTAATATGCCTAACAAACATTTACATTACAGAGTGATCTCTGATTGGCATAGGAAAATCTGTCATAGCATTACAGCCTAGCAGAAGGATCATTAAGCAGCCTCTGCAAAACCCACTTCAAGGTTACCATAGTCGAAGACGGTATGATACACGCCCATGAATACATCACCAAGAATCCTGCAAGCATGCATTTTCAAGTTAAACTCAAACATAAACTGCAGAAAGAAAAGCTATATATGTCGACCAGAGCTATAACAATGGCTAGGATGGCATACCACAGAGGACCGCGTGGAGGCGGCACATCCAAAGCCATGAACCCACTGATGCAAACTTGAGCAATGCCTTCTCCGGTTTTCAGAACATACTGAAAGCAAACGAGTGGTTTTAGAAATACAAAGATAAAGATTTCTAATGATATATTTCGACTTCCAAAGCAAGATTATGGAAATCGAACCTGCTCTGGAGTGAGGCTAAAAGGTTTATCTCCGATGGTAAATGAGATGTTTGGCATGGTTGAAATGCTATTGCAATCAATCACTGACTCTCCCATTGGACTAGGCAGGCTTTCACATAGCTGTTAAGGATCAAAAACTAAAACTTAGAATACAGATTTGAGCTTCTGAAAAAGAGGCAGGGTTTTGATGTAAACCAACCTTATCTAAATAGTTGATTGCTGCTTCCTTTGTTTCCTTTTCTCTTAGTTGATTCTGGACCCAAATAACAAGCATCTCACAAGCAATGCATAGAAGATCATCACCAGCAGATGATCCCTCCTTGTTTTCCTTCTCAACCACTGATTCAATACCAGTGCTACACAAGAAATCAGGTTTTAGTGTCAACCAAAGATGCTGTTGAGGCAGTTTCTTAAGCACCTTATAAGGCCCTTAAAACTCTTTTGCAACAGAGAGAACATTGGTCAGCAGATTCACAAAAATTTCTTGCATTCTGGTAATCATGCTCATGCAATTTGCCCCAATATCTAAAAATATGCACTTTCAGTGCCACTCATTGCTATCAAATACTTGAAATCTTTGAAGGAAATACTGTCCCAGGATGCATGTGTTGAAAGCGATCAGGCTAAATCATCTTGTGCAAAGTTTCTGTGCCAAACATGTGGATTATAGACCAGAACATAACGTGAATTTCCTTACCTCACATACTCATCCCCATTGAAAATGCATAAACCAAGTTGCGCACATACTTTGTTGGGTTTTACCTGAAGTCCACAGCATAAAATTAGGGCATCAGCATACGTGGAAATGTAATTGAAATAACAAACTAATTAGAGACAAACGCACCCCTGATATTAAGAGTTCCCATATTAAGTCTCCATACTGAGAAACCACTTCCTTACACTCAGCGCTCACAACCCCTTCTGCTCCAATGGCATGATTGATTTCGGTAATGATGGGCTGAAAATGATAGTTAGTTAGTATACATTTGAAACAAGTAAAACATAAATAAGAAAGGAAATTTGAACTTTCATGCAAGGAGGCCTGTTCTGGGAAGAAGCCAATAATCAGGAAGGTGAAAGAAACTTACTGTTGGACCAGCAAGCAATGAGGTTCCGGAGTCCACAATTGCAGCGCAGCCCTCCTCGCAAAGACCTGAGGAATAAGTGAATGTATTAGAAGGCTTTGTTGTAAGAGCATGAAGGCTGCCGGGTTTTACAGACATGGAATTCCATTAGACTTCAGGTAGAAATTTTGGCATCATGCTGAATCATGAACTTGGAAATGCACGAGGCGGACCGTGTAGAGAAACTAGTTATTAGGATGCAAAAATTTCTAAGAGAAGTGACTCATCATTCATTATAGGATTCAAGGTGCTCGGCAGTTCTCATGTCTGGGATTATCTACTGCAGTTTTTCCTCTATGTTAATAGAGAATTATACAGAGAAAAGGGGGGCATAAACAACATAGAAATAAAAAAGCTCAAGTTGAATATCACCTGTTGAATGGTTGCCAATTAGAAAATCCCCCATGTTGATCTGAAAATGGGAAACAGCAGTAAGAAAAACTCAGTTTTCCCTCTTTGAAAATAGCATATAAGAACAAGGTTAGAAATTGGTCCAAAGATGAAATGCTTTTACCTGCCAGTACCCTTTTTTGGTAACTGGAACATAGGTATGCTTTCCCTTGAAGTGTTTCGGATCGACCCCTCCAAAAACAAGCTCGCCACCCTCTTTCGCCTCAGGATTTCGGTTGAGCCAGAACGAGAACACCTCATCATCTACAAGATCTTGTTGCACCATATTGTACCTGTGCTCTTTCCATGAATTAGTCTATCCAAGGTACTAGAGAAAGGAATCGCAGAGATGATGAATCTAAGTGATTGTTTCCAAGAAGAATGAAATTACAAAACAAGAACTACGGTCCTGACATAAACATACCACACAGGGACAACATTCCCAACTGAAATTTCCTGAAACCCAAGCCCAAGTATTCCATCAAACTTCCCCAATACGAATGAAAGACTTCCTTCTTTTGTAACCTCAATAAAAACCTGGATTACAAAAGTCACACACACACACACATTACTGCAAAAAGAAGACAGATGATTCTCCAAATAAATGTAAAATGGAACGAATAACTCACTTGATCTTTGACAACAAGGCCCCCAACTTGAACATTGTCTTGACTTAAGAAACCAGAAATTGATCCTGATCCATAATGTATTTCACAAGAGTTCCCTGAATATGAATTTGAAAACAAAAATTTGAGTTTTAACCTCACAACATAGCATCCAATGTTGTCTATAACATGTACTCTAGTAATTTAACTTCAAATGTAGTGAAAATAGAGAACACATAATTACCATTCTTGATATATGTACTCGACAAGCTTGACTTGTACTTGGAATGGAAATAGCAGGCAATCTGCAGGTGATTGCAAGTCAGCAGCTGATCTCATCTTTAGGACTGTACATTAAAAACCAATAACGATCAGTTGAACTCACAGAAAAGTAGCATTTTGATGATGGAACCCAGAGATTGGAGCTTCCAGTGTCAAATATGACTGTGAAGTTTTGTGGGGGCGAGCCAATACCAATTTCTCCCAAGTATTGAGCATCCAAATAGTTTTTAAGGGGTATTATATCTGCATCTGAACTTCCTAGATCATGGACCAAACTGTTTGCACCTGCTCCTGATTTTCCCTCCTGTCTAGCAATTCTGGCAGCCTTAATAGTATCAAGGTCTAGACGGCGCTTCTTCAAACCTATTCTCACCAGGCCATTAGAGTTAGCAGGAAGAAGCAAGCATGTCAAAGCCCATAAACAGAAAACCTTGAGAAGAATTTTATTCCCCATATGAGGATACAATATCCCTGCAAGATAGAATGAAGAAAAGAGTAAGCAGGACGCTCAACTGGTTGCCTCAACAGAGCATTTGCATGTCCTAATATACTCATTCCCATAAAAATAAAAGAAAATAATTGTGTAAGCCAGTAGCTTTCTAAAAGGAACTAGATTACTATATAGTCTCAGTAGCTTCTTACAAGAAAACTTGATGTTGTCAGATGATGATGAAATTGTCAGAACAAAAGAAATATTTTGAATCAGAAACTTTTGGATTGGGTATAATTGGAAGCAAGTTTTCACCAGTCCAATATCCAAAAATATGCCTATTTATCTACTCAAAACTAGATCAAATGATTCACCTCTCCATGATGTTAGCTATAAATTGAAATTTCAACAAGAACTATGAAGATCAATATTTACAACTTGCTTCCAAAACAAGGGTAAGTGTCATACTGTTTTCAAATAAAGGAAACACAGAAACCCTTGAGCATATAGCACAGTCTGGAATGGTAGAAGAAAAGAGATAACAACCAAGATATCAAGATCATATGTTCACTTATGCAGTGATGATGATTTTGTGTGTGAGAGATAGAGAGGACAAGAAGTGAAACCTGAGCTGAGCTTGAAGCAAAGTGAAGAGACTGAGTACTGCTGAGCACTTGAGCTTGAAGAGGGTGTAGCAATCAAGGCAGATAGCTAAACGAAAAGAAAAAGGTGATTTTTATTGAAAACAAAGCTTTTAAAGATCTTCCAGCACTACAGTAGAAGTGGCAAGCAATGGTTGTCGTGTCTTGATTCGCTCCTCCTAAATAAAACGATAAGAAAAATGTGATTTTGATTGAAAACAACCCTTCTAGCAAGGACCACCTCTGGTTGATTCTTCTTCCTTCATTCAAACCTGCTTCCCTCTCTTATCATCATCCACAAGAAGATTGTTGCCCCGGTAAACATGACATCTAAATATTTTGTCTTCTTGCTCTTGATTACTGGTTGTTTGACGGTACTGGTGGTATTTTTAAAAAGATAATATTTTTTATTTTTTAAAAATTATTTTTAATATTAATATATTAAAATCATCTAAATATATAATTAAAAATTTAATTTTAAATAATAAAAAATTTGACCGCATTTAAAAAAAAGAGATTGCTTGGAAGTTCCATAAATTTCCAAACCAAACCCCCTTGTCCCAACGAAAATGAGCATTTATTAATATTGGATTTGTAGTCACCATAATCCAAACTCTAACTTTTGTTTTTTTATTTCAATATTGAGAGATTTCCGGATCCATTTATGAATTAATTAAAACTGAATCTACTTACCAAATAACTTTAAAAATACATATATGCAAGTCATAATTTCTGGTTATATCTGGTTAGTGTCTTGAACATAAGAGAGACAAGCATTAAAAAAATATTTGGTTAAAAAAATACAAATAAATATATCCTCTTTATTCTGGGAAAAAAAAAAGGCTATAAATCACTGTAGGATAGCCCAAAAGAATCTATGACATTTAAACCCTCCAAGCCCAACAGGCAAAATACTCAAACGAATCAGCTAGACCCATTTCATAATTCTGCTAACCTCTCTATCTCAGACTGGCACGGAAGAAGAAATCCCAAACTTGTAACATACAACTTCCCCTTGTCGTAATTCAATTCAATCAAACTCCCTGCTCAGTTCCCAGGTAGTAAAGATCACATCTTTATAACGATTTAACCATTATTTTGATGCTTTTTGTAGCTATTAGAGTTTTGATTCACATGCTCTCCATCTGTTCTACAAAATGACACTGAGAGAATCATCATTCTGTTTTTAATTTTACAAGTGTTTTAAGCCAGTTTCTTTTGACTTTCGATTCAGGTAAATGCATTATTGCAAGGTATATTGCTGCAACATGTACTCTTTTCTTTTTTCCCTCGGTAGAATAAGTAGTAGGAGGAGTTCATCGCTCACATCAAAAAGTTTTCCTTTTTGTGAAAATGAATATTTTTATGCCACCAAATAATTTCAAGGATTTTTTATAAGGAACATATAAGTGTTCTTGTGTCTGGGATTTTCTTGAATTTTTTGCCAATGGGCTAGAGAGTTAATATTTTTGAAGCGTGATAAAAGCTTGTACCTTTTAGTATATTGCAGGTTTTGAAGGGAGATTGGCTGTTTGTTACAGATGGCATTAAGGCGCTTATGTGGGTTCTCAGATGGGGAGTTGATGAGGTCAGATTGTAAGCCTTGCTCTAGATTGATGAGGCAAACAGCTGGAATTTTTAGTGTTGGAGGAGCATTTGGTTTCTGGATTCTCTGTAGGTTGCATTATGGTATGTTCTACTGTTCCTATTACGTTGTTCTTTTGACATTTGCTCTGTTTCAGTAAAATGCTTTTGAGGTCGTTAAAGAACCGAACTACCATAGCTTTTACCATTGTGTATGCTACATCTTCCTTTTGGAGATGTTTGTTATGTTACTAATTGTAAAAAGTCATTGAAGAACAAGTCTTGGAAATGAGGTTACATAAAGCCTGTCCCTTGTAGGGTTGGAGAAGGTCTGGAAAGTCGGGGTCTTGCATAAAAAGTTGAGAACTTTGTTTCCAAATAAGCATATGAATTGACATCCTAACATGAAAGATAGGTCATAATTTGCCATCAAATTGAATGCAACAATGTATACAATTTTGATCGCGATGATAGTGTTTATGGGCTGTTTCTTGTTCTTGGATGAAGCCATTGAAGATATTAAGCAGTTATTTAAATGGAAGGGTTTAATCTAATTGGCGTTCCGCCTTTAAGAAACCAATGGTGTCATTTGAGGGGTTTTTTCTCCTGCGTGTGTGTTGGAGTTGAGCCAAATGGTATTCTCATTTTATTGACACAATCTTGTTTGACTAATGTAATATATTAAGTGTGTCATCATCCGCAGGCCATTATTCTGTAAAGCATCCTGGAATTTCAGATGATGTGCCTGATATGACTTGCTCAAAAGGTTGTATAGATGATCATCTCAGTTGGAATCGAGATTTAGAAACCTATTAAAAATGTGAAAAGATCAAAGGAGGGGGTTAAAAGTCTATGTCAAACAGTGGTAATATCCTGGAAATCAAGCATGTAGATCTTTAAAGAAATCTTGAGTTGATTGTGAGTTGAAACATTTGAAGTTTGAGTTGTGGTAAAATCTTGAGTTAATTACATGGTGCTGTTAAAACAGCTTTAACGTCCAAGTTGTAGGTGCAAAATATTAGAGTTATGGGAAACAAGTAGAAAAAATAGAACACTAAAAGGAGCATCCGATATATCAAAGCAATGGAAACTGCATAAGGGGAGGAATTGCAGTTACAATGTCTTTCTGAAGCATTTTGGATTTGGTGCTTACAAGTTAATTTTTCAGCCCGTCATTGATCCTAAGACAAAAACTAAAAGATCTTTTTATGTCTCCATTTTGTTGCTTTTCAGATGTGTAGTTTGTTTTTCAATTTTGCACACAATTAGCTATAGTTTTAGCTTTTCATAGTAGTCTGTATTCATCCAAACCTGCAATGTTTATCGGTCTGCTGTTCATGCAGGTCCAAGAATTACAAATCCTAGGAGTCTTCGGTGGGCTGCTTGTGGAGCTATTGCTTGGAGTTCAACTTCTGCTCTGCTGGTCCGCCTTTTTAGCCCTGAATGTGAACCCCAGAATATAGCTGCTTATGACAAAGTAAAATAGCAATAGGTTACCCATGAAGGTTGAAATTATGTTGTGGCAAATTAGCTATCCGCTGGTCTTTTATATAGAGACCATAAATTTTCTAGGTTGACCACCAGGACTGGATTCTTGTATTGCCTTATTGTCCAGTAGTGTGATTTTTATCAAATGACTGATTTGAGTTTTGAGTCAGCTCCTTCTGAGAGGCTGGAGTCGGCAGGGACTGTACTTTTAGAATGGATTCGAGACAGAGCAGAGCCATAACTCTTGTCAATGCACGGAAAAGTAAGATTGCAGTGATTATCCTCTATTAAGCGTTGCCATGGATGTGTATCTCCAGCCCAGTTGCTGTACTTGTCCCCTTAGTGGGAGCTATACTTGTCTTGCTCTGGCAAGACAAGAGTCCCATTGATCAAATTCCTTCTGATTGTGAATTACATTCAGGGTTTGTGGCATGATTTGAGGATAGGGGTGTTTGGTGCAGCGAAGGAAGTTTCTGTACTTGCTGGTTAAATCAATCAATAATGCCGGAGGAAACTCCAAAACCATGCATGGAACAACTGTTTTGTCCCTTGCATACTATTTGGGACCTAAAGCCATTGATGTTGAACTGTCTTGTTCACTCTATACTTAATTAAGAATGGAGAAGATCCAACTGTTCTTTATAATTTATGTTAAAAGTATCAATGTATTAACTCTCTTCTAACTAAAAGAAATTCCACCTTTTAGCACATATTGCATGAAATTAAGTACTAAAGTGATACATAAATATTACAACATCCATGAATTATCAAGTTTGCATATATACAAACCTTATCAAACACAGAAAATACTCTCTCAAAGATCCTGAGAATAGTTTCAGCTTTGTTTAAGTGATAGATTGCGTGTTGAAAATTAAATTCATTGCCCAAATTTTTTTTGTCATACATGTAATTGGCAAGCAGTGGCAATTAACAAATAACAAATTTCCTCAGAGATTTATTTTTTTACAATGCTGCGGTGCCAGCAAAGGTAGAGAATCCAGACAAATGGAGCGCAGAATCTTATAAAATTGTTTAGTTGCAGAGAACAAGTGGACATAACTTAGATAAACAAATAGCAAACTGATAGTCTTAATCACTTAAATTAATCAATTTCATAACCTCCACACATTGGATTAAATTGTAACCAACACAGATACTTACTTTAATTTGTGAGCATAATAACCTTAGCCTGCACCATGGTGACCAAATTGTAAGAGATCAAGTAATTATTTCGTATATCCAGAGTCCTTTATCTCATATGATGAATTATTTTCATGATGAAACTCGTGTTTTGGTTGGTGTTATTTAACTTGAACTGACAGATTAGTTTAGTGATTTGTTTTTATAGCTGATTATTTAACTATTCAACTCAATTAAAACTTGATTTTATTTTTTAATTCTTTATAAATAATGTAGATCTTTAAAAAATTTAAAATAATATTATTTTAGATTGATGATTGTTAACTTTACTTTAGTTAACTCATTTATAACTCCAACCTTCGTTTTAATAACTTTATGTTAATGTAAGGAGGTTAGGAACAAAAACATGTGAAAAAAAATAAATATTGAAACGACAAAAAGGAGAACAAAACATTGTGGTCGACAATGAATCATTACAAAAGGAAAGGACACATGTTTCATTGATGGAAATCATCGTCAAGTTTCCAACTTTATAAATAAATTCTATAATTAATTAATGAGATAGTAGCTTGTCATCATCAGCTAGTAGAAGCCCATCTCAAAGATGTCACCACATTGACATTAGAGTTTCTTCTTCAAATTAATGATCATAATATTCCAATCTCTATAATAAACTTGTTCTATCCTGTAGTTTTCATCGTGTAAACAAACGGCTCTGATCAAAAACCGTTGAACAAGACGATTGTCCCGTTGTTTCTTGCACAACATTGACCATGAATGAGTAGGGAGTAAACTCTAGGAGTTTAACTTGATCGAAGGTTACAAGAACAAAAGGAGAATCTAGTTCCATTCTCCAATAGGCAATGACGTGGGGTGGGGTGACCGGTTGGTGGCACGTAAGTGATTAGTGGAGTTTATGTTTTCCATATGTCACCAAAACATTATTTTTCTCCACTCATCTCTTCCTCTTTACATCATCTCTACTTTCCTCTCCATTAGGCCTCCTCCATGCCATGGTTTCCTCCTCCTCCTCCTCCTCCTCCTCCTCCTCGAAGCACTGCAAGAAAAACGACTCCTTCAATGGCTGCTCCAACCCCACCAAGAAACCAAGACTTTCTTTCATTTCTGACTCTGAAATCCAATCAGAGTTCTCCCACCATGACCAAACCATCTCTCGGATTAACAACGGCAGCTTTGGGAGCTGTCCTCAATCTGTCATCTCTGCCCAGCAAAGCTTCCAGCTCCAGTTCCTCCGCCAGCCTGATCACTTCTACTTCAACACCCTCAAATCTTCTATCCTTCATTCACGTTCCATCATCAAATCTTTGGTAAACGCTCGTTCTGTTGATGAAATCTCCCTTGTGGACAATGCCACCACTGCTGTTGCCATTGTTTTACAGAACTATGCATGGGGTTTTACTGAAGGGAGATTTAACAAAGGAGATGTTGCTGTCATGTTGCATTATGCTTATGGTGCTGTAAAAAAGTCTGTTCAGGCTTATGTGACGCGTGCTGGAGGGGAAGTTATTGAGGTACAGTTACCTTTCCCTATTACATCAAAGGAAGAGATCGTGAGTGAATTTAGAAAGGCTTTAGAGAGAGGTAAAGAAAATGGGAAGAAGAAAGTTAGGTTGGCTGTGATTGATCATGTTACTTCAATGCCAAGTGTTGTTATTCCTGTTAAAGAATTAGTTAAGATTTGTAGAGAGGAAGGTGTTGATCAGGTTTTTGTTGATGCTGCTCATGGAATTGGGTGTGTTGATGTTGATGTGAGAGATATTGGGGCTGATTTTTATACTAGTAATTTGCATAAGTGGTTTTTTTGCCCTCCTTCTATTGCCTTTTTGTATTGCAGGAAGAGAGGAGAGGAGGGCAATGGGGGTGATCTGCATCACCCTGTCGTGTCTCATGAGTATGGTAATGGATTGGCTGTAGAGAGTGCTTGGATTGGGACTAGGGATTATAGTGCTCAATTGGTTGTTCCAGCGGTTTTGGAGTTTATTAATAGGTTTGAAGGTGGGATTGACGGAATTAAGGAGAGGAATCATGAAAAAGTTGTGGAGATGGGGGAGATGTTGGTGAAAGCTTGGGGGACTAATCTTGGGTCTCCACCGGAGATGTGTGGGAGTATGATTATGGTTGGATTGCCTGCTTGTTTGGGGATTTCGAGCGAGTCGGATTCTTTGAAGTTAAGGACACATTTGAGAGAGCATTTCCAGGTTGAAGTTCCTATTTATTTTAGAGCTCCGCTTGATGGAGAAGTTGGTTCAGTTACTGGCTATGCTCGGATTTCTCATCAAGTTTACAACAAGGTTGAGGATTATTACAGGTTTAGGGATGCAGTTAACCAACTGATCAGTGATGGCTTCACTTGTGCATCTCTCTCTGATTGAAGAGGTATGCCCTGTCTCTAAATTGTACACAGGGTTTGCAAAAGCTATCTTGATGATCATGGCTAGCATTTTATGTGCCTCAATCTAGGTGCAATTTTCAGTTGCTAATCTGTCGATAGATAATTTATCAGTTGCTTTTTCAAAAAATAAAAAGAAATCTATTTTTGAATCTGGGAAAGCAAGGTGATTAGCCTCAATTTTGGAACTGGTTCTAATAATCAGTGCCTTAAACTATATCATTACGATACCGAATAGGAACGTGCCAAATTTATATCCTTCGCTATTTGTTTGTCATCTGAAACTTCCAGTCATGTTAAAGTTAAACTAACGACTTAGATTATTTACCCTTAATTAAATTGTGGTTACGCTATAGCGAACATGAAGAGGATTATGCATAGAGGAACATCGGTTGATAGAGTGTCATGCCTTCCTTCTGTCATAATGACGATGATTCGAGTTTATGGCTGTCAATTTTCATGCTGTCAACATATATTCAATTTGCTGTTAATCTGTAGTTAGCCAATATCAAAAAATAGTCACTGTGGTTACATTTTAGCTGCTGTGGAGATTGTTTATGTACGATGGAATATAGGTGGTTTCTTCCTCAAATATTGGTGAAAATCATTTCAGCTGTTTCTTAAAATCAAAGTGACCTCCTTGCATTGTCTCTGCCCTGATTGCATTTACAATTGCAAGTACTGACATTAATGATGAATGTAAGCTTAATCATGGAATGTCCCTTAAATCGATCACATTCCTAGAATATGTCATGGCACAATGTTTTTACAGGGAGGATCATTTTTTGCTTGCCATCGCCAATATACTCTGCTGGTTCTGTTGCTGTCCACTCATGATAACGCTGTGGAGTAATGCCTTGTTCAGATTTTCTGGTGATAGATTCAGCAGTGAAACTTTTTAGATTGTTTCTATGCATTTAAACCGTGACAATGGCTAGTGATGACATTTCTAGAAATTTTGCATGAGGAGAAGTATAAAGAATACAACTTACTTAAACCACCCGTCAAGCTTGAGTCAAATCAATTAGTAAAGATCTGTGAAATGAATCTGATCTTCTTAACCAATTAATGAACATCCGTCACAATGATTTTTTGTCTTGTTTGTCTACATATTAGTCAAGTACTGTCTATCCATCTACCATAATGATATCACAGGTTTGCTTTCCTAGAGCAGCTATACCTTTCCAGTTTCGGACTTCTCTCCTCCAGGTGCATGTCAAATTCCCTAGCTTTTGTCTTACTTTCCTAGTACTCTACTGGAGAGAGTGTTCTGGTCTTTGATTCAGGGTATTTACTGGGGTTCTTGTGTGGGATTTACCTGCAAAACAGTATCTATTCAAGGACCATCCTTGGAATGTCTCATATACATGGCAGTGTTTAAATAGATTGTTCCCTGCGATTCCTTCATCTATCTTTGAATGAACAGAAGAATTATTCTGTGTAAGATTTTCTCTTCTATATTTGAGGGTAATTGCAATAAATGGTTGTATCTAAATTGATTGAAATGAAATTAGAGAGCACAATTTGTAAGAATGAACATGCTCCAAAGCAATTAATCTGCTGGTAGAGGCTGCTCCTCCACCAGTTCCATGCAGCTGAATTCCTTTAGCTACAACACGCAGGATGATTCATGCATTAGTCTTCTTGAAAACAGCCTGGCCATTAGTGAATATGTCCATGTACATGTGAGTGAAGCCTGCATTTTATTGATGAGATTTAACATATGTTGTAGGATTCAGACTATAGATTGTTAATGGTTGGTGTATATAGAATTATACACCACCCTAGTGTAAAAATTTTTGTAATGCTGATGAAATCTGCAGAACAACTGCTTTAACCTGGAGTTTCTGTTTGTTTGTAGTTCAACGAGGTATGGTAGAAGTGTTCCAATAAATAACAGCAAGTGGCCATGGTTTCGGTACCATGACTCGCAAAAGTTGACGAACAAACTTGAGATTGATGATGAGTTTCAGAGCTCCAAGATTGTTCCTCTACTTTCTTTCTTTTGAATTTGTAGAGGAGATGAACTTGTCTGTTCTTCTCCCTAGTGATATCCTTGTAAATATTATCATTAACCTATTTTAATTCTTGTAGGGCTCAAAAAAGCTAGAGCTTATCACATTTAACAGTTGACCTTAACTATCAGTTTGTGTGCTTGTATTGTAACCCAATATGCCGTGGAGATTGTATCTGATATATTTATTAGATTTCTGGTTTTTGTGTTGACAGCTAGTACACTATGGATTAACTTTCATAACCACCTGAGATGAGCTTGAAAATGATGGTGGCAAATACCTGTTATGCACAGCTATAATATGTGGCCGCCTCCATCCTATGAGTCCTTCAAGGGTGTGTTTGTTTGGAAATGCAGTAGCAGTTGCGGTTCAAAGTGTTTTTTACTCAGAAATACATTAAAATAATATTTTTTTATTTTTTAAAAATCATTTTAACATTAGCACTTAAAAAATCTGAAAACATAAAAAAAAAATTAAGCAAAAAAAATTTTAATTTTTAGAAAACGCGGTTTCAGCCATGTTCCCAAACACATCACAAATTCTACCTCCCATTTCACCCCTCTACAAACCAATTGAAGAAGCTTTGATTTGGATGATGTTATTTTTGTGTTTCATAACATAGTTATGAAACTCGATCTGGCCCGGCGGGTTGACCCGGGACTCATGTAACCCAAGGTCTTAGCTGGGTTTCAAACCAAAAAAACTTGAAGATGCAATTGGTCTAGTCAAAACCAGGTGAACCGCATGTCAACTCGAAACTCGTGTGACTCGGCATAACTTGGGTTAGATTTGATTTTTTTAAAATATTTTTTATTTTTTTAATAAACCCAAAAAATATAAAAATAATTTACACTTAGTATTATATTTTTTTTATAACTTGCATCCATATAAATTGTTTCTTAACTTTTCGATATGAGATAATTATACTATACTTCGAAATCGTTTGGGAATGCGGTGCAAACCACGTTCCCAAAAAATTCAAAATTTTTTTTTAAAAAAAATTAATATGTTTTGGATCGTTTTGAAGTGCTGATGTTAAAAATAATTTTTAAAAAATGAAAAAACATCATTGGCATGCATTTCGGCACGAAAAGTTATTTGAAAAACATCCGCAACCACACTGACAAACAAACTCGAAATGTCTCATATTTTTTTTTATAACCTATATCAATATGCATTATTTCAAAACACATGGGATGTTAAATCTCAAAAAAAAAAAATTTAGATTAATCCGGGTCAACTTATATGATCTAAGACCTAGTCATTTGATCAGGTCAACTCTTGAACAAGATTTAATAACTAGATTTTATAGTGTTGCATTGACATTATCATACCCCTCTCTTAGATGTTGTCTT
>Ga0307510_10003699_pt1 | contig 17868 bp, 18 predicted proteins | sample 12_EM_MG_FD_207224 | JGI IMG/M metagenome (GOLD analysis project Ga0307510, IMG submission 207224) | Populus trichocarpa ectomycorrhiza microbial communities from riparian zone in the Pacific Northwest, United States - 12_EM | ecosystem: Host-associated > Plants > Roots > Unclassified | place...
TCAAAACCACCCTTAGCCTCGCCGTTACCATGGCATCCACCCAGATCTTCGCAGCTGGCTTTGCCATCAACGAACACAGCATCAGCGGGATGGGCACTGGTTACGCTGGGCGATCTTCTTCTGCCGACGACGCAAGCACTGTTTATGGCAACCCTGCCGGCATGTCGCGCCTCAAGCGCGAACAAGTCACTGGCGGCGTTGCATTCCTCGATGCAAAAACCGATATCAGCGATGCCAGCTCCAGCCCTAACGGCGGCAGCAACAAAGGCGACATGGTGCCCTTCACCTCAGTACCTATGGGCTTCTACGTCAAACCGATCGATGATCATTGGGCATTCGGCCTTGGCGTGTACGTGCCATTCGGCCTGATTACCGACTACGAAAAAGGCTTTGCCGGCCGTTACTTCGGCAGCAAGTCCGAAGTACAAGTGATCACCTTCCAGCCAACCGTCAGCTACGCCTTCAACGATAAGGTATCGATCGGTTTCGGTCCAACCATCAACCGCATTGACGGCTCGCTGGAGTCCAACCTGTCGATCACTCAAGCCCTGCCGGACGGCAAGGTCAAGATCAAGGGTGACGACACCGCACTGGGCTACAACGTCGGCCTGCTGGTACAAGCCACCGACAGCACTCGCGTCGGTCTGACGTACCACTCGAAAGTCGACTACAAGCTCGAAGGCGACACCAAGGTCAACTACGGCGCACTGGCCCTGGTCGGTGTGGGCGCCAACCAGAAGTACGACGCTTCGCTGAAGATCACTACCCCTGAATCGGTCGACCTCTCGGTAACCCAGGCGATCAACGATCGCTGGAACGTTTATGCCGGTACTACCTGGACCCGCTGGAGCCAGCTGGAGAAAATCACCGTCAAGAACTCCGGTGTGCAGCCGCTGCTGGCCGGTCAGTTCGGCGAGATCACCGAAGACCAGAACTGGCACGACTCCTGGGCTTACGCCGTGGGTACGTCGTACCAGCTGAACAAGGAATGGGTACTGCGTACCGGTCTGACTTTCGACCAGTCGCCGACCAACAACGTCGACCGCTCGCCACGCATTCCTACCGGCGACCGGACGATCTTCAGCATCGGTGCCGGCTGGAGCCCGACCGAAGATCTGACCATCGACGTGGCCTACTCGTACCTGAAGGAAGAGTCGGTCAACATCCGCAACCAGAACGATCGTGGCCAGAGCTACAACTCGAAGTATGAAAACTCGGCAAACGGTTTCGGTGTCGGCGCTACCTACCGCTTCTGATGCTGCGCGGCGAGGCTAATCCCTCGCCCACAAAAAGCCCCGCTCTCTTTGCAGAGGCGGGGCTTTTTTATGCCTGAAATTTGTGCGACCTGTAGGAGCTGTCGAGTGCAACGAGGCTGCGATCTTTTGATCTGTTTTTTTAAAATCAAAGATCGCAGCGTGCCGCAGCTCCTACAGATCAGGGCTTCAAGGGTTTCGAGGCAATCGCCTTTTCGATCGCGGCGATAAACTCCGGATCATCGGGTTTGGTCAGGCTGGAGAAATTGGCGATCACCTTGCCCTGGCGATCAACCACATATTTGTAGAAATTCCACTTCGGTGCGCTGCTCTGTGCCGCCAGCACCTGGAACAGATGCGTAGCGTCATCGCCACGAACCTTCTGCGGCTCGGTCATCGCGAACGTCACGCCATAGTTGGCATAGCAGACCTTGGCGGTCTCGGCGCTATCCTTCGATTCCTGCTTGAAGTCGTTGGAGGGCACACCGAGCATTTGCAACCCTTGCGGCTCAAAGCGCTTATGCAGCGCCTCAAGCCCTTCAAACTGCGGCGCAAAACCACAGAAACTCGCGGTATTGACCACCACCAATGGTTTGTCGGCGTACTGCTTGCACAGATCGATGGATTCCTTGGCTCGCAACTTGGGCAACGAGCCTTGCAGCAATTCGGGACAGTCAGCGGCCTGGACCAGGCCAGCCATCGCCATCAGCAACGCGGGAACAGCACACCAGCGCATCAGCATGTCGAACATCCTTGAGCAATCGTCAGACTTCGACGTTACTCGCCACGCCTCGTTCTAGCAAATGCTCATGCCCAACTGCATCAGCGCCAGGCCACCCTGATGCCAGCCCCACCACACCAGCGCCAGCAATGCAGCGCCGAGTGCGGTGATGACGATACGCGACCAGAGTCGACTCATGCGCCACTCGCTGCGGCTTGCAGGCGGGCGACCGGTCGCTCGCGCACCGGCCAGTTCAGCGCGGCCGCCAGCAGACTCAGCAGAATTGCCACTTGCCAGATCAAGTCATAACTCCCGGTTCGGTCATACACCACCCCGCCCAGCCAGCCGCCCAGGAATGAGCCGAGCTGATGAAACAGGAACACAATGCCACCGAGCATGGACAGGTTTCGCACACCAAACAAGGTCGCCACCGTACCGTTGGTCAACGGCACCGTCGACAGCCACAAGAAGCCCATGGCCATGCCAAACAGGTACGCCGACAGGGTCGTCACCGGCAGCCACAGAAACAGCACAATCACCACCGCGCGCAACAGGTACAACGCTGTCAGCAGACGGGGTTTGGACATGCGCCCGCCCAGCCAGCCGGCAGTGTAAGTGCCGAAAATATTGAACAGCCCGATCAGCGCCAGCACCGTGGTGCCGACACTGGCGGGCAGATGCTGATCGACCAGATACGCAGGCAAGTGCACACCGATGAACACCACCTGAAAACCGCAGACAAAAAAGCCGAACGCCAACAACCAGAAACCCGAATGCGAACAGGCTTCGCGCAGGGCCTCGGACAAGGTTTGCTCATGGCCAAGCACCGGCAGCGGCTTGTCCTTGAGCATGCTCACCAGCGGCACGATCAGCGCTACCAGCAGGCCCAGCACCAGCAGCGCGGCCGACCAGCCGAGCCAGCCGATCAGGCCCAGCGTGCCCGGCAACATGGCGAACTGGCCGAAAGAACCGGCGGCGCTGGCGATACCCATGCCCATGCTGCGTTTCTCTGGCGGCACAGCACGACCCACGACACCAAGAATGACCGAAAACGAAGTGCCCGAAAGACCGATACCGATCAGCAGACCGGCACTCAGTGACAGCGTCACCGCCGAATCAGACAGGCCCATGCACACCAGGCCCGCCGCGTAGAGGATCCCACCGACCAGCACCACTTTTGCCGCGCCGAAACGGTCAGCCAGTGCGCCGGTAAACGGTTGTGCCAGGCCCCAGATCAGATTCTGCAAGGCAATGGCAAAGGCGAACACTTCACGCCCCCAACCGAACTGCGCACTCATCGGTGACAGGAACAAGCCGAAACCATGCCGCACGCCCAATGACAACGCCAGGATCAGCGCACTCCCGACCAACACCCAACCGCACGTACGCCACATCGATGTCATTATTGTTCTCCGCTTGCGGGTATATACCCGCTTGAGTTTGGAAAAAACCGGCCTCAGGCCAGTTCATCCAGCAATCTGAGCAAGGTTTCGCGCTTCTCGGCGCCGAGCCGGTCGATCAATCGTTGTTGCGCCGCTTCCCAGGCCGGCAGTGCCGCTGCCAGGCGTTGCACACCGGTTTCGGTGAGCTTGACGATGCGGTTGCGCATGTCCTCGCCTTCGGCCAGCGCCACCAGCCCCTCGCCTTCCAGCACCCGCAGATTGCGCCCGAGGGTGCTGCGGTCCAGACCCATCGCCTCGGCGAGTTCCGAGATGCTCGGTTGATCCAGACGCTGCAGGTTGCACAGCAAAGAATACTGGGCAACATTGATCCCGAAGCCGTCGAGAGCGCCGTCGTAATGCCTGCTGACGCCACGAGCGGCGCGACGCAGGTTGGTGCACAAACACTGAGAAGGAAGCATGATGCGTGTATATACCCGCGACTGTGTTAAATCAAGTTACAGATGAGTTTACCCATAACATTTGTGGCGCCTGACACACCGCTATCGCGAGCAGGCTCACTCCTACAGGGGAATGAATTTCAAATTGTAGGAGTGAGCCTGCTCGCGCTGGGGCCAGCCCATCCAGCAATAATCTCTTAGACCAAAACCAATCCCACCAGCACCACCATCTCCAGCAATTCCAGCAACGCCCCCGCCGTATCGCCTGTCGTCCCGCCCAACCGCCGCATCATCACCTGCCGCAGCCAGACAAACACAACGACCGAAATCACCAACGCAACAACAGCGCCAAACCCGGCGATAAACACGCAGCCCAGAGCACTCAAGCCCAGCACCCACCAACCGGCCTTGCGCGGCAGATGATCCGCCAACGCCTGTCCCAATCCGCCCGCACGCACATAGGGCGTGGTCAGAAACAACCCGAGCAACGCCGCACGCCCGAGCAACGGCACGATGATCAGTGCCAGACCTTGCTGCTGTTCGATCAGCGCCAGCAGCGCAGCAAACTTGAGCAACAACACCAACACCAGCGTGACCACCGCAATCGGCCCGCTACGCGGGTCTTTCATGATCGTCAGCGTACGCTCGCGATCACCAAAACCGCCGAGCCAGGCATCGGCGCTGTCGGCCAGACCATCCAGGTGAAGTGCGCCGCTGAGCACCACCCACGCCGTCAGCAGCAACGCCGCATGCAGCAGCAACGGCGCGCCGCTCAAGGCAAGATTCAGCGCCCACAGGATCAGCCCGAGCAACAGCCCCACCAGCGGATAAAACAGCAGCGATCGCCCAAGCTGTTCCGGCTCAGGCATCCCCGGCAAACGAATCGGCAGGCTACTGAGAAATTGCAGGGCGATCCACAGCGGCAACATGTCAGTGACCTTCCTTGAGCGAACCACCGGGTTCAACCTTCAGTGCAAACAACGCGCCGTGAGCGACTTCAACATTGAGCAGTTGTTCGCGTGGCAGCCCTCGCGCTTGCGCCAACAGCAGACGCATCACGCCGCCATGACTGATCAGCAAAATCCGCTCACCGGCGTATGCAGTGTGCAGGCGCGCAACCGCTGCCAATACTCGCGAGGAAAACTCGCTGACCGGCTCACCCTGCGGCGGCGTAAAGGAATACGGATCAGCCCAGAACAGCTCCAAGGCCTCGGCATCCGTCTCCATCAACGCCGCTGCGCTCTGCCCTTCCCATGCGCCGAAATGCAGCTCTTGCAGATCCTTGTCCAATTGCACTGGCAGATCCAACTGCTCACCCAGTTCGGCGGCAAAGCGAGCGCAACGCTGCAACGGCGAACTGACAATCCGCTGCCACGGCCCGCCCTCGACCACCGCCGCACGCATCTGCGCCCAGCCCTTTTCGGTCAGTGCATCATCGAGACTGCCACGCAGGCCACCGCCCAGTTCAGTCTCACCATGGCGCAGCAGATCCAGATTTAATGTCATGCCGGACGATCCGCCACCGCCGCTTCAGCGAACGTCGCCATCTGCCCGTGCAGATCACAGGCCAGACGCAACAAGGGCACCGCCAGCGCCGCGCCACTGCCCTCGCCCAGACGCAGGCCGAGTTCCAGCAACGGCTCGGCCTGTAGGGTTTCCAGCACATGGCGATGGCCCGGCTCGGCACCGCGATGACCGAACAACAACCACTCGCGGCAGGCCGGATTCAAGCGCACCGCGACCAGCGCCGCGACCGTGCAGATAAAGCCGTCGACCAGCACCGCAACACCTTCTTGAGCCGCGGCCAGATAGGCACCGACCAGCGCGGCGATTTCAAAACCACCCAGATTGAACAGGGTCTGCAACGCATCGCTACGCTGTGCGGCGTGCAATGCCAGCGCCCGCTCGATCACTTGCGCCTTGTGGCTGACACCTTCGGCGTTCAGTCCGGTGCCGGGACCGGTCAGATGCGCCACCGGGCAATCGAGCAAGGCACAGGCCAAGGCACTCGCTGCCGTGGTGTTGCCAATGCCCATTTCGCCACCAATGAACAACTGCGCGCCCGCCACTTTTGCGCGCAGCAGACTGTCGCGACCCGCCTGCAATGCCTGCTCGCCCTGGGCCTGAGTCATCGCCGCGCCCTGCACGAAGTTCGCCGTGCCCGCGCCGATGTTCAAATGGCGCACACCCGGCAGGTTCAGCGCTGGATTCACCGTGCCCAGATCGACCACTTCCAGCTGCGCGCCGAGCTGACGCGCCAGCACGCTGATCGCCGCGCCACCGCTGACAAAGTTGAGCAGCATCTGCCCGGTGACTTCTTGCGGGAACGCCGAAACACCTTCAGCCACCACGCCGTGATCACCGGCAAAAATCGCGATCCACACCTGCTCCAGAGTCGGTTTGACCTGGCCTTGCAGGCCGGCCAACTGCACCGCTACCGATTCCAGTCGACCGAGCGAACCGGCCGGTTTGGTCAGTTGCTGCTGCCGCGCCGCCGCTTGTTCAACGACGTTGATGTCGACTGGTTTGCACGGGTTCAGCCACCAGGATTGAGTCATAACGCAGGTCCTTTCAGAGTCAGGGGCAGGCCGGCGACGGTCAGGACAACACGCTGACAGCGCTCGGCCAGAGCTTGATGCAGCCAACCGGCTTCATCGACGTAACGGCGAGTCAATTCGCCCAGCGGCACGACACCCATTCCGGTCTCGTTGCTGACAAAAATGATTTCACCCGGCAAGGACGCCAGGCAGTCGAGCAAGGCTTGGCGCTCGGCGGTGAGGCGTTCGGCGTCATCGAGCATCAGCAGATTGGTCAGCCACAGCGTCAGGCAATCGACCAGCAGGCAACGCTCGGCGCTGGCGGATTCGCGCAGGACGCGAGCCAGTTCCAGCGGCTCTTCGATGAGCGCCCACTCGGCAGGTCGGCGCGCGCGGTGATGGGCGACGCGGTCGCTCATCTCGCCATCAAGAGGTTGGCTGGTGGCGATGTAGGTGACCGAAAGGTTGCTGTCGCTGGCGAGTTTTTCGGCCAGACGACTTTTGCCGGAGCGGGCGCCGCCGAGGATCAGTTGGAGCATGGGGGACATCCTGAAAATTATGTGTTGAAGCCATAGGCGCTATCGCGAGCAGGCTCACTCCTACAAGGGATCTCGAGCAACCCAGAGTTTTGTGTAAAACACATAACTCTGTAGGCCTTCGCCTGCTCGCGATGAGGCCATTAAATTCACCTCAAATCCCACAGAGCTGTCGCAATAGATCCGTATCCAGATGCTTCTCCACCAGATCCGCCAGCCGCTCGATATCGCGTTCGCGCAAGCCGTGATAATCCACCGCCTGCACATCGCTCAACCCGGCCCAGCGCAGCAACGCCGCACTCGCCGTCGGCGATTCGAACAAGCCATGCAAGTAGGTGCCGAACACTTGCCCGTCAGCACTCTGCGCACCGTCGCAACGGCCGTCATCCAGATGCACCGCAGCGTTTTCCAACGCCGGTCCGCTGGTCACGCCGGCATGAATTTCATAGCCGCTGACGTCGGCATCTTCCAGCACCAATCGTCCGCGCACATTGCGCAACTGCTTCTCGGCCTCAAGCGTGGTTTCGAACGTCAGCAAGCCCAAACCGGCACTCGTGCCCGGCGCACCTTCGAGGCCGAGCGGATCATGCACCTGCTCGCCAAGCATCTGCAGACCGCCGCAAATCCCCAGCACCTTGCCGCCGTAACGCAAGTGCCGAGAGATCGCCGCATCCCAGCCACTGGCGCGCAGGTAGGCCAGATCGCTACGCACGCTCTTCGAGCCCGGCAGAATGATCAGGTCAGCCGCCGGAATCGCCTGCCCTGGCCCGACAAATTGCAGATCGACCTGGGGATGCAGACGCAGTGGATCGAAGTCAGTGTGATTGCTGATGCGCGGCAGCACCGGCACCACCACTTTCAGCACTTGTTCGGCCTTGTCGGTCTGGCGTTGATCAATGCCGTCCTCGGCCTCAAGGTGCAGATCCATCACATAAGGCAACACGCCCACCACCGGTTTGCCGGTGCGTTGCTCGAGCCAGTCGAGACCCGGTTGCAGCAAGGCGATGTCACCGCGAAAACGGTTGATGATGAAGCCCTTGACCCGCGCCTGTTCGCTCGGCGAAAGCAATTCCAGGGTGCCGACCAGATGCGCGAAAACCCCGCCGCGATTGATGTCGGCAATCAGCAGCACCGGGCAATCCACCGCCTCGGCAAAGCCCATGTTGGCGATGTCACCGGCGCGCAGATTGATCTCCGCCGGCGAACCCGCGCCTTCGACCATCACCAGCGGATACGCAGCGCTGAGCCGCTCGTGGGACGCGAGCACCGCTTTCATCGCGATGGCTTTGTAGTCGTGATACGCCACGGCGTTCATCGACGTCACCGCGCGACCGTGGATGATCACTTGCGCGCCGGTGTCGCTGTTGGGCTTGAGCAGTACTGGGTTCATGTCGGTGTGCGGATCGAGGAATGCCGCTTGCGCCTGCACCGCTTGCGCGCGACCGATCTCACCGCCGTCGGCGGTCACAGCACTGTTGAGCGCCATGTTTTGCGGCTTGAACGGTACGACCGCCACGCCTTGACGCGTCGCCCAGCGGCACAGCGCCGTCACCAGTGTGCTTTTACCGGCATCGGAGGTGGTGCCTTGCACCATCAGGGTGGTCATGCGTGATCCTTGGCGAAAGCGATTAAAGCGTGTTCCAGACGCGCCTCTTCAGCCGCGTCGGCAGGCAGGCCAAAACGCAAACTGCTGTTGTGAGTAAAGATGCGCAGGAGGATGCCGCGACGGGCCATGAACGCGTGCAACGCTTCAGCATGCTCGGTGATCAGCCACTGGAACAGCGCGCAGCCGCCCTGCGGCTTGAAGCCGTAGCGTTCAAGCAGCGCTGCCAGCCGTTCACTGGCCTCATCACTGCGAATCCGTTGGCGTGTGTGCCCTTCGGTGTCTTGCAGACACGCTTGGCCAAGCACCCGCGTCGGCCCGCTCACCGCCCAAGGCCCGACCTGTTCGGCGAGCAGCTTGAGCAACTTGCGCTCGGCCAGCACAAAGCCCAGACGCACCCCGGCCAGACCGAAAAACTTGCCGAACGAACGCAACACAATCAGCCCGACTTGATGGGCATGCGGTGCCAGACTCAACTGCGGCGTGTTGTCCATGAAGGCTTCATCGACCACCAGCCAGCCGCCACGCCGGGCAAGCCGCGCGTGCCAGTCGAGCAATCGTGCCGGGGTCAGGCTCAGGCCGGTCGGGTTGTTCGGGTTGACCACCACCAGCACGTCGAGGCTGTCGAGAAAGAACTCGACTTCCTGCTCCAGCACTTCGCGCACGATGTAACCGCTGCGGCGCCAGGCTTCGGCATGCTCGGCATAACACGGCGACAACACACCGACCTTGCCGGCACGACGCAAACGCGGCAACAACTGGATGGCCATCTGCGAACCCGCCACCGGCAGCACTTGCGCAGCACCGTAGTAATCACACGCAGCTTGCTCCAGACCGTCATCGGTTTCCGGCAAACGCGCCCAGGCGCGTAGGGGAATTTCCGGGATCGGGAATGGCCACGGCGCGAGGCCGCTGGACAGGTCGAGCCAGTCAGCCTCGGCAATGCCGTAATCGAGTGCCGCCTTGCGCAGCCGGCCACCGTGCTCAAGCATAGAATTCAGCCCCCACGCAGAGAATCAGCAGCCATAACCATACCCCGCGCTGGACCAATTGCCAGCCACGGTCGATGGAATCTGCATCGGCGGGAACGCCTTCACCCAGTTGCGGACGGTCGTGAAGTTCGCCGTGGTAAATCGCCGGCCCACCCAATTCCACGCCCAGCGCACCGGCGCCGGCCGCCATCACCGGGCCAGCGTTGGGGCTGTCCCACTTCGGCGCCTGTGTACGCCAGCACTTCAACGCAAGTCGGGTTTTGCCGAGCAGCGCGTAGGTCAACGCCACCAGACGCGCAGGAATGTAGTTGAGCACGTCGTCGATTTTCGCCGCAGCCCAACCAAAGCGCTCGAAGCGTTCGTTGCGATAACCCCACATCGCATCGAGCGTGTTGCTCAAGCGATAGAGGACCACGCCCGGCGCACCCGCCACGACAAACCAGAACAGCGCGGCAAACACCGCATCGCTGCCGTTTTCCAGCACCGACTCGGTGGCGGCGCGGGCGACGGCGGTGCTGTCGAGTTCATCGGTCTGGCGGCTGACCAGATAGCCCACGCGTTTGCGCGCCTCGTCCAGATCATCTGCGCGCAAAGCAGCGGCCACCGGCGCGACATGCTCGCCGAGGCTGCGCATGCCGAGGGCGCAATACAATGCAAGAATCTCGACGACCCAGCCCACGTACGGCGCCCAGGACAATGCGGTGGCGAGCAAGGTCAGCGGCAGCACCGCGATCACCCACGCTGTGACGCCATGACTGCGCCAGCCACGACCACCGGCGTTGAAACGTTGCTCGATGCGCCCGGCGAAATTGCCGAACGCCACCAGCGGATGCCAGCGTTTCGGTTCACCGAGCAGCGCATCCAGCGCGACCGCGGCGACACTCAACAACGCCACACTCATTGACTCACTCCCCAATAATTTTCATACAGCAACTCATTGAGCGGCCGCGCCTGCGCCCACCCTTCGAGTACCAGCATCGGCGCCGGATAGAATTCCTTGACCGGGCCCAGACACAAAACGGCGAGAGGTTTGGCGCCTGCGGGCAATTTCAGCAAATCCGCCAGTGCCTGCGGCTCGAACAGCGAAACCCAGCCCATGCCCAGACCTTCGACGCGCGAGGCCAGCCACAGATTCTGAATCGCGCAGGACAGCGAGGCCATGTCCATTTCCGGCAGCGTGCGGCGACCGAAGATGTGTTTTTCGCGATCGTCCATCAGTGCGGCGACCAGCACTTCGGCGCAGTCATGGATGCCTTCGACCTTGAGTTTCATGAACTCGTCACTGCGCTCGCCGAGGGCTTCTGCGGTGCGGATGCGTTCTTCTTCCACGAGGTTCTGGATCTGGCCACGCAAGGTTCTATCGCTGATGCGGATGAAACGCCACGGCTGCATGAGGCCGACGCTCGGGGCCTGGTGAGCGGCTTCCAGTAGTCGGCGCAGCAATTCCGGCTCGACGGTGCCGCCGGTGAAGTGGCGCATGTCGCGGCGTTCGGCGATGGCTTTATAGACGGCTTGGCGCTCGGCTTCGGAGAATGCGTTGTCTGTCATGGCCCCATCGCTGGCAAGCCAGCTCCCACAGGGGATTGCATTTCTTCAGGAAGCTCACCGCCCACTGTGGGAGCTGGCTTGCAAGCGATGGCGGCATGGAGGTCGGGTGCAAACAATGCTGCGATAGCCGCTGGACTCGACGGGAAGTAGAAGTGCACATAAGAGGCCGTCATCCGCCCATCCCGATAAACCGCCTCAGCACCGCGTCCGCCATTCGGACTCAAGCCACGCGCAATCGGCGTCAGCTCAGTCGTCGTCAACGAATGATGATAAGTGTGCCCACGCAACGATCCTTCCGGCAAATCCACTGCTTGCAGCGCCAGTGCAGCCAGACGCTTCTGCATCACCGCGTCGCCCTTAAGCAGCCCAACCAACTCAGCGCGAGTGCCTTCAACGTCAGTCAAAGAATCCAGCAAATACAGCATCCCGCCACATTCGGCGAGCAACGGTTTGCCCGCTGCGTGATGCGCGCGAATCGCCTCCCGCATCGCGGTGTTCTGCGACAACGCAACGTGGTGCAATTCCGGATACCCACCGGGCAAATACAGGCTGTCCGCCTCAGGCAATTGCGTGTCGCGGATCGGCGAGAAGAAACTCAACTCGGCGCCCATCGCCCGCAGCAGATCGAGACTCGCGCCATAGGTGAAGGCAAACGCCTCATCACGGGCAACGGCGACTCGCACATTCTTCAGCAGCGGCTCTACAGCGATCACATCAGGCGCGGCGAATTCCACGGCCGGTGGCAGCGCTACCTCGCAACTGCTGGCCAATGCATCGGCGGCGGCATCGAGACGCACATCGAGATCATTCAGTTCGCTGGCCTGCACCAGGCCGAGATGACGACTCGGCAGTTCGATACCGGTCTCACGGGACAACGCGCCATACCAACGCAAACCTTCCGTGAGGCTGCCTTCGAGCAATTGCGCATGCCGCAAGGTGCCGACGCGATTAGCCAGTACACCGGCAAACGGCAGGTCCGGCTGATACTTCGCCAAGCCCAGCGCCAGCGCACCAAAGGTTTGCGCCATGGCCGTGCCGTCGATCACGCCGAGCACCGGCACGCCGAAGTGCCGCGCCAGATCGGCGCTGGACGGCGTGCCATCGAACAGGCCCATCACGCCTTCGATCAGAATCAGATCCGCCTCATTGGCGGCTTCCCACAACAGACGACGACTTTCCTGCTCGCCGACCATCCACATGTCCAGTTGATACACCGGCGCACCGCTGGCGCGTTCGAGAATCATCGGATCGAGAAAGTCCGGGCCGCATTTGAACACGCGCACCTTGCGCCCCTGATTGCGATGCAAACGGGCGAGCGCGGCGGTGACGGTGGTTTTTCCCTGACCGGAAGCCGGCGCGGCGATGAGCACCGCCGGGCAGTGACGTGGCTGATTCAAAGTTCGACGCCTTTCTGCGCTTTGATGCCAGCCTGGAAGGCGTGTTTGAGCATGCCCATTTCAGTCACAGTGTCGCCCATTTCGATCATTTCCGGCTTGGCCGCGCGACCGGTGACGATCACATGCTGCATCGGCGGACGCGCCTGCAAATCGCTGAGCACCTGATCGAGATCGAGGTAACCATGTTTGAGGGCGATGTTGAGTTCGTCGAGCACCACCAGACCGATCGACGGATCGCGCAGCAGTTCGCGGGACACGGCCCACGCGGCTTCGGCGGCGGCGATGTCGCGCTGACGATCCTGGGTTTCCCAGGTGAAGCCCTCGCCCATCACATGAAAGCGCACTTGCTCAGGGAAGCGGCGAAAAAACAGCTCTTCGCCGGTGCTGTTGCGGCCCTTGATGAACTGCACCACGCCGCACTGCATGCCGTGGCCCATGGCGCGGGCGAGCATGCCGAACGCCGAGCTGCTTTTGCCTTTGCCATTGCCGGTCAGCACCAGCACCAGGCCACACTCGTCAGGCGAGTTGGCGATGCGTTCGTCGATCACGGCTTTTTTGCGCTGCATACGCGCCAGATGGCGTTCGTCGCGCTCGGGGGAATCGGTCATGGGGGGAGCTCTCCGTTGAGGCTGGATAACGGCGGGCAGGCACAAGAATAGACGGCAAAAAGCCTGGCATCGCCCACCGTGATGCCGCTGGATGGATCAGGCCGGTCTCCGGGCTCATGAGCGGCGTTTCGCCTGACTGCGCGCCTTCCCGCTTCTTTCGAGGCAGTGGCTCAAGGCGCAGTTTTCACTCATTTACCGTTGCGGGGGCAGCGCCGGGATCGTGGTGGTTCTTCGTGCGAAGACAACCCTCACCGGCTTCCCTGTTTCACTCTGTCGACGCAGGTCACAGAGCACCTGAAACAAGCCGCGAAGGTTAGAGGGTTGGGGGGGGAGCGTCAATTAAAGAGGCGGTCATCGGGCGAATAACTGCCGCCGATCAATTATCTGACGCCAATCTTGTGCCACACTGATACAAATGATATCAAAGAGCCATGCTTTTCCCGAAAAGCCCACTACAACAATAAAGGATGATGACGATGCAAGGCATGATCATCAGCAACCCGCGCCTGGAATTCCTGCGCCCGGTGCTTGAACGCTGGTTTGACTGTATCGACCGTTACAACGCCGTGCGCGGCGACAGCGACACCCCTTACTGGCATGACGAGAAAGCCAATCTCGGATTGCTCTCGGCCGCAGCCTGGATGGCTGAGCTGGTGACTTTGAACGGCACTGCCACGCGCAAGCAGAATGAAGAAGGCGAGCGCAATGCCCGCGCCGATCTGTTTCTGGCCGGCGCCGAAGACCGCGCCTTTATCCAGGCCACCCAGCGCTGGCCAAAGGTTACCAACCTCAATCTGACCCAAGCCCTGCTGGACATCACCAACGACGCCAAACGCATCAGCTACGCCAGCGACCTCAAGCTCGGCTGCCTGTTTGTCGCGCCGCAAAAAGCCCAGCACAGCGCCAGCCCCGAAGAGCTGCAGGACATGGTCGACGACCTGCAAAAGGAACACACTTGCGCGGTCGCCTGGTATTTCCCCTACGCCTACCGCAAGTTACGCAGCGAAGCCGGCAATTATCACCCGGGCATCGCCGTGCTGTTCAAGGAAGCGCGCGGTTGAGCAGTTGAACCATCGGGCTTGCGCCCTCCTCTATGATTAGGAATGCATTCATAGGGAAGATCAGCAATGCGCAAGCCCCAGCTCGTTTTTGTCATCGCCTTCGCCGGAGGACTCGCCGCCTGCGGTGAAACCTCCAGCCTGCAAGTCTCCGACGGCACCGGCCCGTCACCGAAGCTGCCCGAACCGAACAAGACCCTGATCCCGACGGTGAATATCGCCCCGGCGATCGGCTGGCCCGACCGCGGCAAACCGACAGCGGCGGCTGGCACCCAGGTCGCGGCATTCGCCGAAGGCCTCGATCATCCGCGCTGGCTCTATGTGCTGCCCAATGGCGATGTGTTGGTAGCGGAAACCAATGCCCCACCAAAACCGGATGACAGCAGCGGGATTCGCGGCTGGGTGATGAAGAAGGTCATGGGCAAGGCTGGCGCTGGCGTGCCAAGCCCAAACCGCATCACCCTGCTGCGTGACGCCGATCACGATGGCGTCGCCGAGACCCGCACGGTGTTTCTGCAAAACCTCAACTCGCCGTTCGGCATGACCCTGGCTGGCAATGACCTGTACGTCGCCGATACCGATCGCCTGCTGCGTTTCAACTACGAACCCGGCGCGACCGAGATCAAATCGCAGCCGATCAAGGTCGTCGATCTGCCCGGCGGCACGCTGAATCACCACTGGACCAAAAACGTCATCGCCAGCAAGGACGGCAGCAAACTGTACGTCACGGTCGGCTCGAACAGTAATGTCGGCGAAAATGGCCTGGATAAAGAAGAAGGCCGCGCGGCGATCTGGGAAGTCGATCGGGCGACCGGCAATCACCGCATCTTTGCCTCGGGCATCCGCAACCCCAATGGCCTGGCCTGGGAGCCTGTCAGTGGCGCGCTGTGGACAGCGGTCAACGAACGCGATGAGATCGGCAGTGATCTGGTGCCGGACTACATCACTTCCGTGAAGGACGGTGGTTTTTATGGCTGGCCGTTCAGCTACTACGGCCAGCATGTCGATGTGCGTGTGTCGCCGCAAAATCCGGACCTGGTGGCCAAAGCCATCGCCCCGGATTACGCAGTCGGCCCGCACACCGCCTCACTGGGTCTGAGCTTCGCCGAGGGCAACACGCTGCCGGCGCAGTTCAAGGAAGGCGCGTTCATCGGCCAGCATGGTTCGTGGAACCGTAAACCGCACAGTGGCTACAAAGTGATTTTCGTGCCGTTTACCGGTGGCAAGCCGAGTGGCAAACCGGTGGATGTGCTGACCGGTTTCCTCGACAAAGACGAGAATGCACTCGGTCGCCCGGTGGGCGTAGTGATCGATCAGCAGGGTGGCTTGCTGGTGGCGGATGATGTCGGCAACAAGGTGTGGCGAGTGTCGGCCAGCAAATAATTTTCGCCATGCACAAACAACTGTAGGAGTGAGCCTGCTCGCGATAACTTCGTATCAGTCGACATCATCATTGACTGAACGACCGCTATCGCGAGCAGGCTCACTCCTACATGGGATTGTGGGCTGCTTGAATTACGGGTTATGCGCCAGATGCTCCGGCTGCAACACCCGCTTGGCACTCAGATAAGCTTTCTGCCAGTACGCCTTCGACAGGCTGTCCAGCTTCACCGTGCCGCCCGTGGCCGGCGCATGCACGAAGCGCCCTTCCCCGACGTAAATCCCCGCATGACTGACCTGCGAGCCGCCATTGGTGGCGAAGAAGATCAGATCGCCAGTCTGCAAGCCTTCTTTGCCGACATTCGGTGCCTGCATGACGATCAGCTCACGCGTCGAACGCGGCAAAGAGATGCCCGCCGCATCACGGTAGACAAAACCGATCAGCCCGCTGCAATCAAACCCTGAATCCGGCGTGTTGCCGCCCCAACGATAGGGCGTGCCGACCAGACCGAGCGCGCGAAACAGCACGTCTTCAGCAGCAGGCGAAAAAGCTTGGGAGGGGCCGAACACGACCGGTGCGCGAACCACCGGCGCAGGAGGCGGTGTGCGACTGGCGCAGGCGCTGAGCAGCGCTGCGAAGAAGATCAAAGTGAGGCGGGCCGACATCGTCATAAGCAGAACATCCTGATCTGGCTGCGGCTTTTTCTGCCGATGGACAGAAAACAAAACCGCCTGCGTGAGCACGCAGGCGGTTTGCCATCAATATAGATACAGGATTCTAGCGGCTACGCGGCAAACTTCAAGTAAGACTTTAACTTCACCTTGTAAAGTCTAAGTCTACTCCGTTACCGCAAGCCTGATTGTCGCCGCGAACGCAGCGACAACAAGGGATTACTTGCGAGCAGTGACTACAGTTGGAGCGTTGGCCAGAGCGCGTTTCGCTTCGATGAAGGTCTTGCTCCAGTAGCTGTCACCCAGGCTGTCGATGCGAACACCGCCGCTGCGACGACTGCTGGAGTGGATGAACTGGTTGTCACCGAGGTAGATCCCGGCGTGACTGACACGACCGCGACGACCGTTGGTGGCGAAGAACAGCAGATCGCCCGGCTCAAGGTTGCTGCGCGAGACCAGCGGCGCATCAACGTTGATCATTTCGCGGGTCGAGCGTGGCAGGTTCATGCCGGCTTCTTCGCGGAACAGATAACCGATGAAGCCGCTGCAATCGAAACCGGCTTCAGAGGTACCGCCGAAACGGTAACGGGTACCGATCAGGGACATGCCGCGTTCGAGGATGCTGTCGGCCAGAACAGGAAGCTGATAAGGCTTCTTGCCATTGAATTCGTTGAGTTCTTTTTCGGTGTCCAGCTCTTCCTGATAAATAACGGAAGATTGGGCCGTGGCAGAATTTTTAACCTGTTGAGGCTGCTCTTGAACTGGAGAATGAGCAGCGCAACCGTACAACAGGGTGACGAGTGCGAGAGGCACGAGGGGTGCGAAGCGCTTTAGCATGGGCACGACCGTGGCTGATAGTTGTAAAGAAGCCGAGACTATGCCCGCTATCAGCCTCATTTGCAAATTCAATCGATCTTTTTGTGACTTCTCGGTTTCTCGTTTACATCTAAGCGCTTAAGCCCATTTGAACCGAGACGCGGCCTGCACAGCTTGCAGGAAAGCGGATTTTCTGGCGCCTGAATTATGCCGAAACACGCTGAAAGCCGCGCCGTTACCAGCCTAGGGTTTCTTTCAGGAAGGGAATGGTCAGCTTGCGTTGAGCCTGCAACGAGGCCTGGTCGAGCTGCTCAAGCAAGTCGAACAGCGCACTCATGCTGCGGGTGCCGCGCGTCAAAATAAAATGCCCGACTTCATCGGTCAGGTGCAGACCGCGACGCGATGCGCGCAACTGCAAGGCGCGCAATTTGTCTTCATCGGAGAGCGGGCGCATCTGGAAAATCAACGCCAGGGTCAGGCGCGATTTCAAGTCAGCCAGTTTGACCGGCAGTTCACGCGGAGAGGTTGACGCGGCGATCAGCAGACGCCGACCGCTGTCGCGCAGACGGTTGAACAGATGAAACATCGCCTCTTCCCAGTCAGCCTTGCCGGCAATCACCTGCAAGTCGTCCAGGCAAACCAGTTCGTACTGCTCAAGGTTGTCGAGGATTTCGACGCCGCGATCCATCAACTCGGCCAACGGCAAGTACACCGCCGGCTCACCCATTTGCTCAAAACGCAGACACGCTGCCTGCAACAGATGCGTACGCCCTACGCCGTGTTTGCCCCACAGGTAGATCAGGCTTTCTGTCCAGCCGGCGTCGGCTTCGCATAGACGCTCGACATAGCCGAGTGCAGCGGCATTGGCGCCTGGGTAGTAGTTGATAAAGGTGGCGTCATCACGCAG
>Ga0307510_10003700_pt1 | contig 17867 bp, 13 predicted proteins | sample 12_EM_MG_FD_207224 | JGI IMG/M metagenome (GOLD analysis project Ga0307510, IMG submission 207224) | Populus trichocarpa ectomycorrhiza microbial communities from riparian zone in the Pacific Northwest, United States - 12_EM | ecosystem: Host-associated > Plants > Roots > Unclassified | place...
TTTGTTGTAAAGTTGTAAAGCCAAAATGCTGCAAAACGAAGCACATTTCGACATCAAAATTAAAATAAATCAGTGGAACAAAATATCATTAATGATTATAGGGCAAGAGTAGCTGCCGCAGGTGAACAGGCCGAAAAATATAAAAAGCTACTCAATACCTATTCGCTTTACAGGCTTGGCATATTTGCATTATTTATATTGTCAGTGTGCATTGGTGTCAGCCTGGATGATTTTACTATTATCATGCTTTCACTGGTAACATTGAGCCTTTGTTTTGCCTGGGCGATCAGTAAACAAAGTAGTTTTGAAGTGCTGAAGAACTATTATCAGAATGTAAAAACAGTTAGTGAAAATGAGTTGGGCAGTATTTTGAGCCGGACGAACATTTATCATAACGGTAGCTGGTTTGTAAACGATAAACACCATTATGCTTCAGATCTTGATCTATTTGGGGATGGCTCATTGTTCCAATTAGTCAATCGCGCCGCTACTTTTCCAGGTATAATGATGCTGGCTAAATGGCTGAATGCGCCTGAATCTAAAGATGTGATCTTATCCCGGCAGCAGGCTGTTAACGAGATTGCTTCGAAAAATGACTGGAGGATTGATATGCAGGCTCACCTGGTATTCTCTATAAAACAACAGAAAGAACAAATAAAAAACCTGCTTCACTATTTAACAATACCGATTGAGCTGAAAGACCAGAAATGGTTAGCAGTTTATAGCAAGATTGCCCCTTATTTATTGTTTGTTGTTATTCTGATAGCAGCTTTTTATGCTCCTGCAAGGTATTTTGCAGGTCTGCTGGCTTTAGCCAATGTAAGGATCGTTGTATCACACGCGAAGACCGTCAACAAGACCGACCTGATAGCGGGAAAGATAGGGGAATCCCTGAAATATTTTGTATCCGTTTTTAAGAGTATAGAGAATGAAAAATGGGAATCGAACTACCTGAATATCCAGTCTGGCAGAATTAAATATACAGGTACACAGGCAATTTCTGTACGTGTAGAAGAATTGTCTAAATTGATTAACCAACTGAATTACCGGTTGAATGTGGTTGCAAGTTTTGTACTCAATACCTTTTTCCTTTGGGACATACGGATGGTTATCGCTATTGAGAATTGGAAAAAAAACAATCAACAAAACCTGGAAGAAGCCTTTGATGTGATTGCTGAGTATGAAGCGCTAATCAGCCTGGCAAGTTTGTATATCAACTATCCGGATTGGTGTTTCCCTAAAATCGTAGAGGGCAGGGGCTATACCATATCAGCCAAACAGATCGCGCACCCATTGATCAACATCGATAATCGCATAGCCAATGACTATGAATTGACTGATACTTTCAAAATCGATATTATCACCGGCTCTAACATGGCGGGCAAAAGCACTTTTTTAAGGACGATTGGTATTAATACAGTATTAGCCTTATGCGGTGCTCCGGTTTGCGCTACGTCGATGCAGGTATCTGTAGTTACTGTTTTAAGTTACATGCGCATCAAGGATTCTCTCAATGAAAGTACATCTACTTTTAAGGCTGAATTGGATCGGTTACAAATGTTGTTGGCTGCTGTAGATAGCGATGCTAAGATATTCTTCCTGATAGACGAGATGTTACGCGGAACTAATTCGGTGGATAAATACCTGGGCTCAAAAGCGGTTATCAAACAATTGATTGGTAAAAAGGGAGTAGGGATGGTAGCCACCCATGATCTGCAAATTGCTGAACTGGAAAAAGAATACCCCGATTACATCCGCAATTTCTATTTTGATATACAGGTAAAAAATGGCGAAATGCTGTTCGATTACAAGATCAAACACGGCGAATGCAAAACCTTTAATGCGTCATTACTACTAAAGCAGATTGGAATAAACGTCGAACCTGATTGATCTGCGGGATATCCGTCCGTCCGTCTCCCTTCGACTATGAGTATGCGACAGGGTGGACAAATCAATGCTAATCCTTTTAATCACATAATCGTGTAATAAAAAATGTGCAGATGATTGCTGACCTGCACATACATAGAAATATAGTTGACAATCTAATATTTACTATCTTCCGCCACCTGATGGAGGACCATTGCCCTGGTCGCCTTGTTTCATGTCGTCGTTATCAACACCTTTTTTCTTTTGCTGCGGATTGCTGAAAGTGGTTTTACCAAAGCTATAGCTAAACGTTAACCCAACAGAACGGAATGGGAATGCAAACGTGCTGCTCTGTGAAAAGCCCGGGCTTGATATATTGGTATCAAAGTGTTTGTACTTATTAAATGGTTCGAGCGTATTGATACCTATCGATGCTTTTTTGTTCAGGAATTGTTTACGCACACCTGCACCCAATATGCTGAATGAGGGATTGGTGCCTTGTATGGTACGGCGCGGTGAATTCTCGACTGCAAACACCTGGGCTATAAACCCGCTTTTCAAATTCACTTCGGCCATCAGGAAGGCGTTGTATTGTACATATGTACCTGTTTGTGTAAAGTAACTGGCATATTGCGGGTATGGAGTAGGATTGTAGGTGTAAGCATTGACGCTTCCGCGTATGGTCAGTATTTTTATCGGGTTGATCGACCCAAAAAAGCTGGCGCCAAACGAGTTGTTCACTGCGGCATTTTCAAAAGTGCTTAATGTGCCTGGTTGGTTTAATATTGGCAGGGCAATATTTTCTATCATGTTACCAGTATGCTTGTAGTAAACCGAAAGGTTGATAACCGATGATCTGATAAATGTGTTGTAGCCTAATTCAATGGTTTGAGATATTTCCGGTTTCAGGTCCGGATTACCAGCGGTTTGTGCCAGGATATTGCTTGTGTTAACGTATGGGTTAAGAAACTGTAAGCTTGGCCGGGTAATACGTTTGCTGTACGATAATTTAACAGTTTGTGTTGTGCTGATCTGTTTCTGGATAGTTAAGCTTGGGATAAAGGTATTGTAGCCCTGATCTACCTTTGGTAGATTTAATTGACTAAGCGAACTGGCAGCGCCATTTATAGAGGTGTATTCATCTCTGGCACCGGCAAGTATTGAATAACCTTTAGGCAGGGTAATGGTTAATACAGAATACCCCGCAGTTACATACTGGTTATAAGCATAGTTGCTGGAGTTAAGCGGATCAAAAACAAAGTAATCAGCGGCATGAGGGTCGAAAACCAGAGTATCCGGTTGGAATTGAGCTGAATTACTACTTAATCTCCTGATAATCTCTTTACCTCCAACCTCTAATTTAAATACCTTATTTATAGGTAAGGTATAGTCGACCTGGAGGGTATACTCATTATTCAAACCATCGATATTGTTCTTTTTGTTAGGGTAAAGCAAAGTATTAGGGTCCTGCAAACCATCATAAAGGGTTGTATAATCTGTTACTATTTTACTGTGGCTCCACTGGGTAGAAATATCCAGTTCTTCACCTTCTTTTTTGAACTTATGTGTGTAATCGAGGTTCCAGTCAAACCCGCCAAAGGTATTATGACCAGTGTTATTACTATGATAGGCATAGCTGGAGTCACGGTGGACAAAATTTGTCAGCGAAGACTGCGTATTGCTGTTTGGATCAAATCCACCCTGGTTCAATCGTATATTACTGTGGATACTATTGAATGCGTTAAAATCATATGTTGCCGACACGTTGCCAATAGCACCATGCCTTTTCAAATAAGTTGTACCCTTTGATGCATTTGCTGTATGGCGTAACAGGGTATCAGCGACGGGGTCAAATGCCTGGATATCGTTATTAAAAGTTGTCAGCGAAGTTTGTGGCCATGTTAAGTTACCACCTGCATTCATACTTAAACTGAAGCGGTTTTTGTTATAGTTAAGGTTAAAATTACCGTTGTTTTGGCGTGTGCCTATACCGCCACTCACCGAACCGCTAATACCCGACATGTTTTTTTGCTTGGTGATGATGTTGATAATACCTGCTGATCCTTCTGCATCATATTTGGCCGATGGTGAGGTAATCACTTCGATAGTTTTGATCTGGTCGGCAGGGATGGTTTTTAATACATCTGATAAGCTGGCTGATGAAGCACCCGTAGGTTTGCCGTTAATCAATACACGTACATTCTGATCGCCTCTTATCGATACATTACCGTTGATGTCAACAGCCACCAATGGCACTTTCTGAAGTACATCCGAAGCGTTGCCGCCTGCAGCGGTTAGGTCCTTTTCAGCATTGTAAACTATCTTGTCGATCTTGTTTTCAACCAATGATGCGGTACCGGTAATATTTACCTCTTTTAATGCCTTTGAGCTTGAAGCAAAAGGAATCTGGCCGATGTTTTTATCTGGTTTGGAATCAGAGGTGATTACCTGGTCTATGATTTTCTTTTTGTAGCCCATAAAAGACATTTCGAGTCTGTAGGTTCCCGGGTGCAGGCCATCGAATTTAAAATTGCCTTTTTCATCGGCCAATACACCATTGATTTGGGTTTTGCCGCCGCTGCGGTAAATGCTAACAGGTACATAAGGTACTGACTGTTTAGATACCGAATCCACAATGGTGCCAGATATTTTCCCGACTATAGATGAGCCGCCACCTACGCCACCAAGCTGTGCTTTGGCTGTAAGTACGGAGAGGGATATTATTGTAAAAAGTAAAAGTATGCGTTTCATTCAAATCAGTTTTCGTAATTGGAGGCGAAATTAGTTCAATTGTTACAGCTGTATCTCGTTTTTTTACCCTAAATACAGCACTGTCACTTATTCGTTACACTACTTAGTGTTTAAAATACAGCAATTTTGGTTTACATCTCTCATTTTTAATTAATTAAAGGGCATATTGGTTTTGGTTTACTGGGCCTTGTTTCGGCAAATGTATCTATGCTTTTTTATTTATAATCACTTTTGTAACTATATTTTTTTAGGCGTACTTTATCCGTATTTTATGCGTTAACCACCTATAAACCATTGGTTAAGCTTCAAATAAAGCAAAGTAAACCAGGGTGTGTCTGTCCGTCCGTTCGGGAGTAACGTTAGTTGGAGACAACTGCGGACGATTATACGCTATGTCATTTGCGATGAACGGCGTAGAGATGCGATGCATCGCGTCTCTACAAGAATTTCATATTTATACAACTATATTAACTATTCTGCCTTTTACCACGATCACCTTTTTAGGCGATTTTCCGTCAAGGTATTTCTGTACATCGGCATTGCCTATCACAGCACTTTCAAGGCTTAGTGAAATATTCAGGTTCATTTTCATTTTGCCGTTGATAGATATAGGGTAGGCAAACTCATCCTCGATCAGATATTCCGGATTGAACTTTGGATAAGGTGCATAGGATAATGTACCCGGCTGATTACCCAGCAATACCCAAAGCTCCTCACAAATATGCGGTGCATAAGGTGATAACACCACTACTAAATCCTGTAGAATAGCTCTCTTGTTGCATTTCAGGTCAGTCAACTCATTCACTGCGATCATGAAGCTGGATACAGAAGTATTGAACGAGAAGCGTTCCACATCTTCCTCCACTTTGCGGATGATCTTGTGTAATGACTTCAACTCAGCTTTTGACGGTGCAACTTCTGATACACTGAAATTGAATTGCTCATCATGGAAAAGCTTCCAGAATTTACGCAGGAACTTGAACACGCCCTCGATACCATTGGTGTTCCAGGGTTTGCTTTGCTCCAGCGGACCTAAGAACATTTCGTACATACGCAGGGTATCGGCACCATAACGCTCGATCAGATCATCCGGATTAACGACATTGTATTTAGATTTCGACATCTTCTCGATCTCGACACCGCATACATACTTGCCATTTTCTAAAATAAACTCTGCGTCTTTGAAATCCTCGCGCCAGGTTTTGAATTTGTTGACGTCGAGTACATCGTTCTCCACAATATTCACATCCACATGCAAAGGCGATGTTTTGTATTGTTTGATCAATCCATGCGAAACAAAAGTGTTTGTACCTTTGCCTTCATCGTCTATCAGCCTGTAGACAAAATTTGATCTTCCCTGTATGTGCCCCTGGTTGATCAGCTTTTTAAAAGGCTCTTCCTCAACCACCAGTCCTAAATCTTTCAAAAACTTGTTCCAGAAACGGCTGTACAATAAGTGCCCGGTAGCATGCTCTGAGCCGCCAATGTACAGGTCGACATCCTTCCAGTATTCAATAGCTTTTTGTGATGCAAACTCTTTATCGTTATGCGCATCCATGTAACGGTACCAGTACCAGCTTGAGCCCGCCCAGCCTGGCATCGTGGAGTGTTCGTATGGATAACCTTCAGCCTTCTCAAAATCTTCTAACTTCTGACTTCCGACTTCCGACTCCCGACTTCCGTATTTCCAATCTTTAGCCCTTGCCAAAGGCGGTTCACCAGTTTCGGTAGGTAAGTATTTATCTACTTCGGGAAGTATTAGCGGCAGGTCTTTTTCATCGATCAGGTAAGGGAGATTACCCTTAAAATAAACCGGAACCGGTTCGCCCCAATAACGCTGACGACCGAAGATAGCATCACGCATTCTGAAATTCACTTTAGCCTTGCCCGCGCCTTTTGATTCCAGGTAGGCGATCACTTTTGCTGTACCTTCCTTATAGTTCAACCCGTTCATAAAGTCGGAGTTGATGTATTTCCCTTCCTTTGTCGGGTCGGCTTCGGTTTCGATGTTTTGTATATCGAGGATGGGTAATATTGGCAGGTTAAAATGTTTGGCAAAAAGATAATCCCGCTGATCTCCTGACGGTACAGCCATTACTGCCCCGGTACCATATCCCGCTAAAACATAGTCGGCTATAAAAATAGGCACCATTTCATTATTTACAGGGTTGATCACATAACTGCCTGTGAAAGCGCCGGATACCGTTTTGGTATCCGCCATACGGTCAAGCTCCGATTTCTTTTTGCTTTGTGCGATGTAGGCATCAATTACTGCTTTTTGTTCAGGCGTAGCTAATGCAGGTACCAACTCATGTTCTGGAGCCAATACAAGGAACGTTACACCGAAGATGGTGTCTACCCTGGTTGTAAAAACCTCTATGTAATCGTGAGTGGTGAGTGGTGAGTGGTCAGCGTTTTTATTTATCGGGAACTTAACACTCGCGCCAACGCTCTTACCTATCCAGTTCCTTTGCATTTCTTTTAAAGGCTCGGGCCAGTCGATGGTATCCAAACCTTGCAGCAAACGCTCGGCATAAGCGGTGATGCGCATGCTCCACTGCATCATTTTCTTTTGCTCCACAGGGTAACCGCCGCGCTCACTGAAGCCGTCTTTCACTTCATCATTTGCTAATACAGTTCCTAAAGCGGCACACCAGTTTACGGTGCTTTCGCGCAGGTAGGTGAGGCGGTATTTTAATAATTCTGCCTGCTGCTCTTCTTTGCTGAATGCTTTCCATTCAGTGGCAGTAAAGGTCAATATTTCTTCATCACACACGGCATCTATCCCAGCTGAACCATTCTGCTCAAAATGTTTAACAAGTTTTTCTATCGACTCAGCTTTATCCGCAGCTTTATTATACCAGGAGTTGAACAACTGCATGAATATCCACTGCGTCCACTTATAAAAGTCAGGAGAGCTGGTGCGTACCTCGCGGCTCCAGTCGAACGAGAAACCTATCTGGTCAAGCTGACGGCGGTAGGTGGCAATGTTGGTCTCCGTAGTAATAGCAGGGTGCTGCCCGGTTTGGATGGCGTATTGCTCGGCGGGTAAGCCAAAGCTGTCGTAGCCCATGGGGTGCAATACGTTAAAGCCACGCAAACGCTTGTAGCGCGCAAAAATATCAGAAGCAATATAGCCCAGCGGATGGCCCACATGCAGCCCTGCTCCAGATGGATAGGGGAACATATCCAGCACATAATACTTGGGTTTGGCAGAATTATTATCAGCCTTAAAGGTTTGATTATCGGCCCAAAACTGCTGCCACTTTTGCTCTATATCTTTAAATTGGTAGTCCATTGCTATTATTCACGCGTTTGAGGTTGCGAAATTAAGAAAAATTGGTTGATTAAGTTGATTGGGTTGAGTAAGTTAGATTGAGTTGACTTGGGGGTGTCCGTCCGTCACGGAGTGCTGCTATCTCCGATAGGATGTGGACAGTCGAAGTTATGACGGGGTGGAGAATCGTCCGCTACTGTCACATACCATAGGCTCCCCGGTACGGACGGACAGTACAATCTATAAGAAATAAATAAAATTCTTTATAAATAAAAAATAATTTTTATATTTGTAATATCCCTTTCTTTCCCGGCAACATACCGCACAGCAAGCCTATTATCTATAATGATATGGTGATGATGAGGTATTATTAAAATTTCCGGTTGAAATTTAAATTTTCGCAATCGACAACTTAATCAACCTAATCAACTCAATCAACCATTCAACCGAATCACTGCCTCATCAATAAACTGCTGCCATATTCCATCCGGCTGCCACACTTCTTCAATAAACTCCTGCATCTCGTCCTGGTTCAAAATATCAGCTGCAAAAAGATATAAACCTGTAAATGCAGATGCACGATAATTTGCCGCACAATGTACCAGTGTTTTCTGATGGCTATGGTCATTCATCAGGCTGATAAAAGAGGTTAATTCATCTATCTGCGGATTATCAAATATCACCGGGATATGATGATACGTCAACCCTAAATTATTTACTGATGCTGCTTCATCAGGCAAAGCATATTTGCCATCTGCTAAACCAAGATTAATTACCACACGGTAATCACCATTGGCAATATCAGTTAGCTGATTCTCGGTAGGCTGCCCTGCACATGCAAGCAGATCAGATACCTGGCGGAAGTTGTAAATCGTATTCATGGTGATTTAAAATATCGAACACCGAATTTTGAATATCAAATGTAGAAGTTATTTCGAAGTTCATCATTCAATATTCATTATTCGGTATTGACGGGGTGTCCGTCCGTCCCCGGATGCTTTACTGTATGACAGTTTGGACAGTCCTACAATGACGATCATTCTTATATCCGTCCACGGCTGTCCCTAAGTGCAGGCACCCCGTAACGGACGGACAGATCAGATAAAAACCTATAACCCAATAAATCTTTTTTTCGTACAAAGGCTCAAAAAGAATTATTTTGCAAAAAAATTTAAATCTTATCATGAAATTAAAACGCATCGCATTAGTGGCCTTGGCCTGTGTGGCTCTGAGCTACACATCGTGTAAAAAATCAAGTCCTGCAAATACTGTTGACAGTAAAACGGTGAGCAGCCAGATAGCGCTCAACCTTGCACAAACATTGTATTCAGGTTTTGGCGGATTCAACATTTCAAGCGGCTTAAGCGCTCCGGGTACATTTGGCGTCGACCGTAACAAGATCAGGCTGAACCTGACCAAAGGAAGCCGTTTAGGTATTAATGACCTTGGCGGCGATATCACCTGCGGTATGCATGTCGATACTACTTTCAGTTCAAGTATTGATATGGACGGCGGAAGCGCAACCGTAGCCGGTTCTATCGGTTTTACCTTTAACTGTACCAATGGTGTATTTTCAGGCTTTAATGTAACCGATAACCTGAAAGTGACCACAGCAACTGCAGAGCTTAACGGTACATTCAACGTAGCCGAGAACCTGACATTAGCCCAGGTAAATCCGGGTGTTGATACCTCGAACATATCATTGAATGGTACTGCCAGCTTTTCCGAAAATGCAAAAGTGAGCGGCAAAAGCACTACTGCTTCGTTCAATTACACTTTCCATAATATCATTATTGACCAGGTGGGTACTATTGCCAGCGGTTCTGCCGACTTTGCAACACAAGCCACCGGCGCATCAGGTACATGGAATTACAGCGGTACTGCTACCTTCCTGGGTAACGGTACTGTGAAAATCGTTATCAACGGTGCAAGCTATACTGTGAACCTGCAAACGGGTGCGGTAAGCTAAACGAATAAATAAACAATTAATACGTATACAGCATTTAGAGGCTCTCTCCGGGTAAACCGGAGGGAGCTTTTTGGTTCCTTGTCATTCTGAGCGAGAGCGAAGAATCTATTGATGAATATCTTGACTACCAGACAGCTTCACGGAATAGATGCTTCACTACCGTTCAGCATGACAACTCTTATTTAGAGATTGCTTCACTCCACGCAATGACGCGTTAAGGATATTGTTCGGTATGTTTCATCAATCACTGTTACAAAATAAAGAACGGAACAACTCAATCAACCACTTAACCAATCAACAAAATCCCGTATTATTGTTTTCGCATGAAGAAACTCTTATCCAATCTAACTTTCCAGGTGATAGCAGCCATTGTGCTGGGCGTAGTTGTTGGCTTATACTTTAAAGGTTTTGGTCCGACGGCTCACCAGATCAGCGATAAGTTTATCGATCTGATCAAGATGCTGATACCGTTTATCATTTTTTTAACCATTGTGCTGGGCATAGCCGGTATGGGCGATATAAAAAAGGTGGGCAGGGTTGGAGGCAAGGCGATACTGTATTTCGAGATCGTGACCACATTTGCGCTCGTCATGGGAGTCGCGCTGGCTAATATTATCAAACCGGGTAGTGGCTTACCTCCTCCGCAAGGAGCAGCCGACGCCAAATTGCAGGTATACCAAAAAGCTGCTGCCGAAATGAAATGGGGAGAATTTTTTGCGCACATTATTCCATCCAATATATTCGATGCATTTGTCAAGGGTGATATATTGCAGATACTATTCTTCGCCATTCTATTCGGCTATGGCCTTAGTTTATTGAAAGAAACGGGCAAGCCCGTAGTCGATTTTTTTGAGAAACTGAACAAGGTATTCTTCAATATCATGGATGTGGTGATGAAGCTGGCACCTATAGGAGCATTTGGCGGGATGGCTTATACCGTAGCTACTTATGGCATCGATACGCTTGGTCCGTTGGTGAAATTGTTGGGAGCTGTATTCCTTACGATGCTGTTGTTTATTTTCGTTGTACTCTATGCCATCAGCCTGATCTATAAATTCAGCTTGTGGCAGTACCTCAAATTCATCCGGCAGGAAATATTGATCGTATTAGGCACTTCCTCATCAGAAACGGTATTGCCCAGTATGATGGAAAAGATGGAGCAATTCGGCTGCGCAAAATCTGTAGTGGGATTGGTTATCCCGGCAGGATATTCATTTAATTTGGATGGGACGACGATATATCTTTCCATGTCGGTAATCTTCCTGGCGCAGGTATTCAATATTCCTTTATCGTTAGAGCAAGAGTTGGTAATTATTGGCATACTGATGGTTACTTCCAAAGGTGCAGCAGGCGTAACGGGGAGTGGCTTTATTGTATTGACTTCAACTTTAACAGCTATTAAAGTAATCCCGGTGGAAGGTGTGGCGTTGTTGTTAGGTATCGACAGGTTTATGTCGACAGCCCGAGCACTCACCAATATGATCGGTAATGGGATAGCCTGTATTGTGATAGCGAAGAGTGAAAAGGAGTTTTATCCGGTGGCGAATCCCAATTGATTTAGGATTTTAGATTTACGATTTACGATTTGGATGTCCGCCTTGTCACATACCTATGGGCACATGTGGACGGACGGACAAAACAATTCAACACCGCGTCATTGCGAGGAACGAAGCAATCTCTTTGCTATACAGAGCGGATAGAAAGGTGTAGAATCTGCATGGTCGACCTGCCTATGTAGAGATTGTCGCGCTATCGCTCGCAATGACGCTGGAGATATTAGAAATAAGCCAATAAAGTTACTTTGAGATTATGCGTAATAACTTTAGCTTTGCGCACACATAATAAAATCTATGAGCGTTCTCGTAAATAAAGATTCCAAAGTAATAGTTCAGGGCTTTACCGGCCAGGAAGGTACTTACCACGCATCGCAAATGATAGAGTATGGTACACAATTGGTTGGCGGTGTTACCCCGGGTAAAGGCGGACAATCCCACCTTGACAGGCCAGTTTTTAATACCGTAGCCGATGCAGTTGCCAAAACAGGTGCAGATGTTTCTATCATCTTCGTTCCGCCGCCATTTGCAGCTGATGCCATTATGGAAGCAGCCGAGGCAGGCATCAAAGTGATTGTTTGTATCACCGAAGGTATCCCAACAAAGGATATGATCCAGGTGAAGGAATATATTAAAGACAGGAATACCCGCCTGATCGGGCCAAACTGCCCGGGCATTATTACCGCTGATGAGGCGAAGATCGGTATCATGCCGGGCTTTATCTTCCGCAAAGGTAATGTGGGTGTGGTTTCCAAATCAGGTACTTTGACTTACGAAGCGGTTGACCAGGTAGTGAAAGCAGGCTTAGGTATCACCACAGCTATCGGTATCGGCGGCGACCCGATCATCGGCACAACCACCAAAGAAGCGGTTGAACTGCTGATGAACGACCCCGATACACACGGCATCATCATGATAGGCGAGATAGGCGGAGGCATGGAAGCCGAAGCTGCACGCTGGATAAAAGAGAACGGAACAAAACCTGTGGTAGGCTTCATAGCAGGCCAGACAGCGCCTCCGGGACGTAGAATGGGTCACGCCGGTGCTATTGTAGGTGGTGCCGACGATACTGCTGCTGCCAAAATGAAGATCATGACAGAGTGCGGTATCCGCGTGGTAAAATCTCCTGCTGATATAGGCGCTGCAATGGCAGAAGAACTTTCTAAGAAAGCTTAAAGCTGAAAGGTAAAAGCTGAAAGGTTTTTTATCGATTCAATAAATCAATAATTCATTAATTCAATAATAAAGAAATCCTGGTAAGAAATTGCCGGGATTTTTTGTTTATGTCAGAGCCTCAATTTTTACGTCATTGCGAGGAACGAAGCAATCTCCGAGCTATGCAGATCAGAGAGAAGGGATTGGTTGAGGAACGCCCAGTTTAAAAATCATGGTCCTTGAATGTCCTATGTAGAGATTGCTTCGTTCCTCGATTTCTATGGATTAAGCAAGTGTTTTTTGATAATTAATTTCATAAGGTCTGTTTTGATTGACGCAAGCAAAAACGCGTAGAATAAGCTTATTTCTGACCGCATTGATAACGCTCATTTTATTCTTTTTGTTCTGGCTTATTTTTCTTTGATAATACATTTTAAGTTCAGCATTACATTGAATGGCAACTAAAGCAGACATGTGCAGGAGCGTCTTTACTTTTTTATTCGCCATGTGTGATACACGACCTTTCCCCTTGAATATACCCGATTCTTCAATGAAGGGTGCTACGCCTGAATAGCTGGCATATTGTTTAGGATCATCTATACTCTTAAACTCATTACTGGTGATGATGATCTGCGCAGCAGTTACCTTTCCAATCCCTGTTACCGAAGTGGTGAGGTTGAATAAACGTTCCAGTTCCGGGTCTGAAGTGATCAGATCGTCTATCGCTTTTTCTGTTCTTTTCAGGTCGATGTCAATAGCCTTGAAAGTGCTCTTACATAACGATACATTTTGTCTTGTAATTTTTCTATCGCTGAAAACCTCATGTTCCTTAAGTGGGGTTTTGAGCATCTTTCTGGCTTCTACCAAACGTGTGCGAGTAGCCGTCAGATGTGCCAGTTGCCGAACCACATCCCGTTTAGGTGCCCATAAACGCAATTTTTCACGCTTCTCATAAGCATAGCCTGCAATGCGTATAGCATCTATCTTGTCGTTTTTACCCCGAATATTACCCAATGACTTCTTAATGTGGATAGCTGACTCTAAGCAAATATTTGTTTTCTTCTGATGCAGACAGGACAATAGGTGATTATTGTAAATACCTGTATGCTCCATGCAAAAAACTGCACTGGCCAACGAAAACCCGGGAAGCTTTGATAGCTCTTTAACAAACATCTTTATTGCACCCGGCTCATTTGCGATCTCACGGTGAAATAAAAAGCATTTTCCTTGCTGAACTGCGAAGTCCAGTTCGTTTTTTGATACGTCAATACCAATGAAAAAATCAAATTCCATAACTTTGTCCTGTTTATGTAAGTAAACAGTTAACACGTTTTAAACCACATCAATACCTTACTAATGAGCCTTCCAAACTCTAATTTCTATTTGATGCCGCAGTTTAAAACAAACGGTAAGGGATTCAATCGAGGCATAAGCCTTTAAGCTTAGCAAAGACGATAATGCGCCCTTACCGTTGTTAACTTTCTCCACAAAAATCACAGTTATTAACAAAGAAAAAGAAGCAAAAAGAAAGCTTCAACAACAATAATAACCTAATGATCTTTTGTGTTGCTAATCTAAAGGCAATGACGTGGTGGAGAGGTGTCCGCGTTGTCTCATGGCACAGGCACTCCGTATCGGACGGACAGAACATTATGATGCTTCGTCAACCCAATGTAAACAAGAGCCTGCTTCAAAAATCAAAACACCAATGCTATCGTATATTTGTTGTACCCGGTGAAAATCAAATCACTAATTCACTCAATCAATAATTCAATAATTAAAACCACATGGAATACAATAAATTAACACCCGAAGAAGAACGGGTAATATTATACAAGGGAACGGAAAGACCGTTTACCGGATCATTATTAGGCAATAAAGCAAAAGGCGTGTATGTATGTAAACGCTGCGACACCCCATTGTACCGCTCTGATGATAAGTTTGAATCCTTCTGCGGATGGCCAAGCTTTGATGATGAGATACCAGGAGCAGTAAGACGTCTTCCTGATCCGGACGGACGCCGTGTTGAAATAGAATGCGCCAACTGTGGTGCACACCTGGGGCACGTATTCGAAGGCGAGTACATGACACCGAAGAATACACGTCATTGTGTTAATTCTGTGTCTTTGAAGTTTGTTCCGTTGGAGGATTAAGTTGTATTGGTTGTAAAAGTTGTATTAGTTGAAGTGGTTAAAACCCTTACCAACTAATACAACCAATATAACCAGTTCAACCAATACAACTTATTTCGTCTCTTTATCAAACACTCCATTCCACACTAATGCTGCGACTATTCCCCCAACTATCGGGGCGACGATAAAAAGCCATAATTGCCCCAAAGCTTTACCGCCTGCAAATATTGCAGGACCGAAACTGCGTGCGGGATTAACAGATGTGCCTGTAATAGGTATAGCTACTAAATGGATAAGCACTAAAGTGAGCCCGATAGCTAAGCCTGCCATTGTGGAATTTCCAAAACGGGAAGTAGTAGCGAAAATAACGAAGAGGAACAGGAAAGTGAGAATCGCTTCAGTCAGGAATGCGGATGCTGTAGAATAGCCCCCGAGATAACCAGGCCCCCATCCATTTGCCCCGAGGCCGTATTCGGGTACCCCGCTAAAGCCGGGACTGCCCTGTATAAATGCATACAAAACTGCGGAGCCAATAACAGCTCCGATAAGCTGGGCAACAATATACCCGAGCGCATCTTTTCCGCTTATTTTTCCCGCTACAAGCATAGCTATCGTAATAGCAGGGTTAATGTGACAGCCTGAAATAGGGCCGATGGCATAAGCCATTACCACAACGGCAAGCCCGAATGCGAGGGCAATACCCAAAATACCAATGCCTAATGGGGCATCAGGGAGAACCGCGGCAGGGATTGTTTTTCCGTCAACAACTGCTGCGCCGCAGCCAAATAATACTAAAGCAAAGGTTCCAATGAGTTCGGCTAGATATTTTTTCATAATGAGATAGGTTGTTTAAATTAAAGTTATCATAAATTATTTTGCATTCCGAAATACTCTGGCAATTCTTTTTGTTCATAAGTTATACAGATGTGAAAAACTATCACTAACATCATAATCCCCTTATCCGCTATCTTTGGAGTTACAAGTTCTTTAACAAACGCTATCAAAGGTTGCCGGGGTAAAAACCGGCATTAAAAGGGAACCATGTGCAAATCATGGGCTGACGTGCAACTGTGAGTTAGTGAGTGGTGAGTGGCGAATAGTGAGTGATCAATGGTGAATAAAATTCGCCGCTGACCATTGACTATTGACCATTGACTATTGACTACCAGCCAGACACCTGCCGGGATAGCTTGTCAAAACTTTCACGAATAAGGTTTTGGCAAAAGCCGTGTCCCCCGTACTTCCGTAAAAGTGCCCGGTTCATCGTCTTTTGTCGACTCCAAATAAAAACGACAAGGCATGAAACAGGAAAACGAAGTATTACTCCGGGAGAACAAGGATCGGTTTGTGATCCTCCCAATCAATTATCCCCGCATCTGGGAAATGTACAAAAAACACGAGGCCAGTTTCTGGACCGCCGAAGAGATTGATCTCTCTGACGACCAGAAGCATTGGGAGAACCTGAACGATGGCGAAAGGCATTTTATATCGCACATATTGGCATTCTTCGCGGCAAGCGATGGTATTGTGAATGAGAATCTTGCTGTCAATTTTATGAGCGAGGTACAGGTACCCGAGGCACGATGTTTTTACGGGTTCCAGATCATGATGGAGAATATTCACTCGGAGACTTATGCCTTATTAATTGATACTTATGTAAAAGACCCGGCAGAGAAAGACAGGTTGTTTCATGCTATTGATACCGTTCCCGCCGTTCAGAAAAAAGCGGAATGGGCATTGAAATGGATCAATAACGGAACATTTGCTCAACGCCTGGTGGCTTTTGCTGCTGTGGAGGGTATCTTCTTTTCGGGTAGTTTCTGCTCCATCTTCTGGCTGAAGAAACGTGGGTTGATGCCGGGGCTGACCTTTAGTAATGAGCTCATCTCCCGTGATGAGGGTATGCATTGTGAATTTGCCTGTTTGTTATACAGCATGCTCAGCGAAAAGCTATCAAAAGAAGAAGCCACAAAGATCATCACAGATGCCGTAGAGATCGAAAAGGAATTTGTGACGGACGCGTTGCCGGTGAACCTCATTGGTATGAACGCAAAACTCATGAGCCAGTATATTGAATTTGTTGCTGATAGATGGTTAGTCGAATTGGGCTACGACAGGGTGTATAATGCCACCAATCCGTTTGATTTTATGGAGATGATATCCCTGCAAGGGAAGACCAATTTCTTTGAGAAAAGAGTTGGAGACTACCAGAAAAGCGGGGTGCTGAATACGGCTACTGAAGCCAAAGCGTTCACCCTCGACGAAGACTTTTGAAGTGAATAGTCAATTGTGAATAGTGAGTTTTATTATTAGGAAAATAAGAGATGTTTTTACAATTAGGACATAACAAATTAGATGTTTACACAATTGCAAGGCAATTTGTAAAAGAATGCTATTTCGCCACAAATCGGTTCCCTCCTGATGAAAAATATGTATTGACTCAGCAGATCAGACGTGCTGCATTATCTGTACATCTAAATATTGCAGAAGGTAGTTCAAGAAAGTCAGAGACTGAACGAAAAAGATTTTATGAAATGGCAAGAGGATCACTTATTGAAGTGGACGCTGCACTCGATGTAGCCGCTGATCTAAACTATTGCACACCTGAAAGTCTCCAGCCACTAGGCGAGACATTGGTAAAATGCTTTAGATATTTAAGTGGTCTAATCAGCGCGACAACTAACTAAATTATTCACCACTCACTACTCACCATTCACCACTATGTATGTAATAAAAAGAGACGGCAAAAAGGAAACCGTAAAATTTGATAAGATAACAGCACGTATTGAAAAACTGTGCTACAGTTTAAACCCGGCATTGGTTGACCCGATTGATGTCGCCAAAAAGGTAATTGAAGGTTTGTATGATGGGGTAACTACCTCCGAGCTGGATAACCTGGCAGCAGAAACAGCGGCATCATTAACCACTAAGCATCCGGATTATGCCTTGCTGGCATCGCGTATCGCGGTATCCAATCTGCATAAAAATACCATTAAGTCATTCTCAGAAACCATGAGAAGATTGCATGGATATATCGACCTGAAAGCTGGCAAAAATGCATCATTAATTGCTGATGATGTTTGGGAAGTGATCGAAAAGAATGCTGAAGTATTGGATAGCACTATTATATACGACCGCGATTTTGGCTTTGATTATTTCGGCTT
>Ga0307510_10003701_pt1 | contig 17867 bp, 15 predicted proteins | sample 12_EM_MG_FD_207224 | JGI IMG/M metagenome (GOLD analysis project Ga0307510, IMG submission 207224) | Populus trichocarpa ectomycorrhiza microbial communities from riparian zone in the Pacific Northwest, United States - 12_EM | ecosystem: Host-associated > Plants > Roots > Unclassified | place...
CTCCCCCTCCGAAAACCGGTTCTCCCCCTCCAAAAGCCGGTTCGCGCCCCCCGAAAGTGAGCTCTCACCCCACGAGGACCGATCCACGCCGGAGGGCACCAAGCAAATAGGCAATAAGGCATTGGGCCCCCGGCAACGAAGGACGCCAGCATCTCGAAATTCCTCCTATGCACCGCCTAAAACGAATCCACCACCGTCACCGTCCCCGCCGCCGTCACCACCACCACCACCACCATATAAGCGGACGCCATCCCCACCCCCAAAGGAGCATCAATCACCAACAACCAAGCCTAGAGCCCAACGTGGGAGGACGCGCAAAGCAGTATTGCCTTCGAAATCAGGGGCGGGAGGAGGAGGATCGGATGCTCTGGAGCAAGAGAAAGATGATGGTTGGGTATTAGATATCTCACTCCTAGGCTTGTTGACCCTTCTGTTTCGTTTGATATGGGTGGTGTGTTGCTTTCTCTGGAGGCTTATCAGAGCCATTACTGGGTTCTGAGGGTTGACCAGGGTTTCGATTTCGTGAGACTTTCGTACTTTCCTTCCCCTCTCTCGAGCTGGGTATTTTTTCCCCCCTTGTACTTCCCCCTGGGTCAATCCGGGCATTCTCCGGACGCGAAGGGACTATGATGATGATTATGAAAAGCCCTTAAATGGGGCCGGCGGATTGGTATTTATTTATCGGTGAGGGCGGAGTTGTGGGCTTTAGGGTGCTGCGTATGCTTTCTGTCCCGTGGTAATTTACATGTGATGGCTACTTTTCATCATCCAGCTTCTCCGCTACGTATACACTTGATTTCTGATGTCCCCATGCCTACAGCGTAACTCGGGGCTAGTCAAGTCCTTGGGCCAAACAAGACGCTGTGCGGTCGTAGGGCAGGTGGGGGGGGAGAAGGGGGGGAGGTGATTAAAAAGTGCCCGATTATCACCGATACAGGAGCTACGTAAATAACAGTAAAGACCACCGAATACACTACTTAGCCGGAGGGGCCGGTAGGCGGAATTGTGGTTTTCTAGAATAAAAGTCACACATCTAAACTCATCACTCTGTGCATTTGGTATCATACCAAGTGTAATAGGACTGCCCGAATATGGACTCCAACCCCATGGTTTAAGGCAGCTCGAGTGATACAATATGAATTAATTAATTCTTGGCAATGCCGTTTAGCCGCAGAGGTCTACACCGGCAGGGCAGGGCATAGGGGCTTCCGTGAACCCTGATGCTGTGCCCCCGAGCAGCTCCTAAATAACGTGCTCACGAGTTGGGCCCCGTGGTTATCCTTCAAATGGCTAGGCTATCGTACCTGTGTAGGATAGAACCGAGCCGCCAATCCTCCCCAGACGCGTTCCGACTTAATTCGTATTGGAGGGGTGGCTGTCTAGCAATCCGAAAGTATCTAGTTACTTGCCATTGCAACCTACCCGCCGTGAAAGGTAATTTTGCAGCACTAGCACCTTTTTTGCTTCTGTCTGTTCGGGCTTAAGTTAGTAGGAGGTATATATAGGCGCGAGGATTAATGGAATATACGAAGAGAATCTGAGGATATCTGAGCGTTTGCACGGTTTGATACAAACCACGCACCTTTCTGCTTTCTGGCGCTTCTTCTTGCCTAGGGCGGGCAGAGAGAGAGAGAGAGGAATCCGCGGGATTTTTTTTCTTCCCCCCTCAAGAACTTGATTTCAGATGCATAGTAAGCTTTATGTTGGACTCACCGGAGGTTATCTTTTTTTCTCTCTCTCTCGCTGGGTCAGCCCACTGCCGAGAACTGAGGTAACGGGACCTTAGCTCGAATGGGGGTGTTAGGCTATCCTCTTGTTTTTTTAGTGAGACCGGTGGAGTCTGAATGGCCCCGAGATGCCGTATGTACTCTCGCGAAAGTAACTTAGAAGAAGAAGAAAGTTTAGGCCATTAAGACCAATTCATAGAGGTGTGACAACTTATGAGTGGGTGGTTATACAAGCGGGTGCACGCCTTGGCATAAGCTCGAACTTCTCAATGGGGGGCGTGCTAGCCCACGGCAATAAGTCTGCCCAGTCTTGGATGGATTCGCATGGAAAAAGCCCACACAGTGTGATCTGGAATGCTTTTTGTTTTCAGGAATGCCGTACCCCGCCTATGGAAGCATAAGGGATGGATGAGTCCTGTAATTATTATTATTGTACTCGAGCACAGCACCCACTATTACTGGGCAGATTCGCAATTATCCCATCGGCCTTAACTTACATCACTTTTGGGGGGATCACTGTGTCTCACTCGGGCGCCTGAATCTTCCCGCTTGGGGAGGAGGGGAAGGTAAGGCCGGCAGTTTTGGTTTATTACTCATTTATGCGCTAGAGATGCTTTCATGCCTTTTTTCCCTTTCTTTTCTTTTTTTCTTTTCCTTTTCGCTCTGGGGATTTCTTGTTGGTTCGGGGGATTTCGACGCGGGTCTACAGTAACAGTGAAGCTTATGAATTACTCATGTCAGGTGACGTAATAGTGGCATGCGGAAGATTCAATTGCTTGGCGGGGTTGTGCGGGAGAGCAACCAAGGGTAATTCCCTTTTGGGCCTTCTTTGTGCACTACCGGTAGTTGATTGTTATTTTTGTGCACGATTATTTGTTTATTGCGGGAGCGTTTTTTTTCTTCTCTTTCACTTTTTTTGGATCTGGTGATCGAATAAGTGCAGTAACCTACGGTAGGTGTAGGCAACGCGTGGGATCGTGCTTCTCGCTTTGTAGAGTGTATAGCCTGGACGTTTAGGATTGAATCTCGTCAATCGCACTGGGACATCTAGTTTTTTGTTCTTGGGGTTCGATACTTGTCGCTGTCAATAGGGGGAACTTATGTATGGAGACCTACCTACCATACGCTAATATCGTACTTTTTTTTGTACTTTTCGGACCCCCGGCAGAGATCTTGTAATCGGTTCCGCCAGTTTGCCAATCGGGCCCATCCTTGAGGTACCGGAGGAACTATTGATATCCGATCTGGACTCTTTCCCAAGGGTAACGGCTAACTTGCTCTCTCGAGATCTGTTCTTGGAAAGATGATATTTAGTATCATACGATATAGGTTCTACTGATACGGTGCGTGCGCACTCTATTCCGCAGCGGAACGAGAGGCAAAGCCGTCCTCTAGGGTCTCCCGGGCGAGGGGGTCATCGGATTTGTGGTTAAGGAGTACCACTGAGCGACCCGGTAGCATCTCAAAGGCCAATAGCCATTCGCACACCGCTGTGTTGTGGGGTTTGTTCGGAGTGCTAGGACACTGGGGGCTGCCCACCGCTGGGTTACATCGTATCATACCTTATATGATAGAACCAGCTGAAGGAGATTGTGGGGTTATTGTTGGTACGGGGGGTGTGGGCTTCAATTCGAACCACAGTGCCCTGGTTATGATGCATGGTTGTTTAGAGTGGGATAATCCACTACAAGTTACGGGCATATAGTGCCCGAACACTAGCCAGCAGTCTACCGCAACATTTGGCGGGAATCGACCCAGGGGCATTACCAACCCCAGACCTACCCCCTGGCAAAAAAGTGGTTCGCCGAGCATTTTTTTTAATGCTCGACTACTCCACTGCCCCCGGATTCGAACTCATGGTGGCCCCTGCTTCAAATTAGCCAACCAGTCTCCTAAGCCATTAGACCATAGGAACTGGACGATAATACTCTTTCTTCTTGTTCTTTAAACTGATACTTCAGAAAACAGACAGTTCAGACGCCTGATACTTTATCATTGGTGAAAAAGAGCGTCGGTATCTAATCATAGTACTCTCTCATGATATCGATAGAACGAGGAACAGGAGGGGGGTTCTGGTGTCTATCTGTGCTCTGCCTCCGTACCACACTCGCTTTCTTTGTCAGAGGATAAATGTTCCCCGAATTTCATGGCCAGTATTCCCGATGTAACTATTCTTTGGTACAGGAAGGGACAGCGATAAAACTTTTGTATGGTAAATTATCTATGCGTATCCGACCGCCCATACAAAATCCGGACCCAAGTTTTCGGGTTCTATATACCTGTAACTTGTATATGCTACCTCTAGGTATGGCTATGTAGGGACGGTTCGGTTTCTCCCCAAGAATGAGAGAGTTGGTCTCAGTGCGGCCACAGGGGAGAAAACACCACTACTTAGTGCTTTGAGCACGAACGGTGGATGTGGGGTTCTGGTGCGACTTCTGCTTGGTAATAGATCGATACGGATAACTGGGGTGGCTGACGGCATTAAGTTTGGTAGCGTAGTATTGGGATATAGTCGGATTTCGGGATCTTTTGGATATCACAGGACTGATGTCAATTTGGGAGATTCTAGGGGTTGGGCGCCGTTGCGCTTTGCAGTTAGGTGGGGTTATAGGGATATGTTACATGGTTGCCATTAGGAGATGAGAGGGTCGAGGTGGATGTTCGCGACCTGGGGAACGAGGTGCAGGGAGCGCGGATAGCGAAGTGGTGGGCCTGCTGGTAAAAGATGGTAGGATTGAGATCGATCCTTGAGACGGGGATGACAGAACGCCGCCGAACCTGTCGACAGGTCGTAGTCACACCGGAGCTGTCCGAGCTTTGTTGGGAGTCTATAGAATTGATATTAATTCCGCTGATGGGAACGATTGGAGACCGTTACGTTATCCTGTTCGGGAGGGATATCGTGTGGTTATTGTTTAATAGCGATAGGGTCGGCGTTAATCCAAAGGACGAGAGAGGTCCCACGCCTTTACGCATTCGGTGGGGATGCTTTGAATGCCAGAGCGACGGACGTGCCTGTGATCAATGGACCACTAAGCCACGGTCAAGCTTCTACTAACTGAGGAAGATTAAAGATTAATGGGTTGGACTGGGATGGCACGATGCTGCTGTATCTGTCTGTATGGACGAGGGTAGGCCCGCCATATCTGGGAGGTATCGTGTATATGGATGAGCTAGCAGAATCTCAGTAGGGGGTTTGATGGAACTTGGCTCTTGGACTATTGAGTCTAGTGTCTCCGCTACTCCCCTTTCTCCACCACCTTCCTTCCTCTACGCCCAAGCAATCAATCTCGATCCGACTCTCGTATTCCGGCTCTTGTATTTCTGGCACTTTGTCTGATGCAGGCTAGATATGCATAGTGCAGTATCATACGAGCGGCCATTTTCAATCCCTTTTACCAGCGCTTGTAATCATACAAATTCTTTCTCTCAGCATTCGTTGTTGAAAACAGACCTGCTGGTTCTTGGACGAGGGGGGCACAATCTGGCTTTCCCTGTCCCCTGCTCCTCCGAGAAGGGCCTTCAGTGGGTAAGAGTAATTCGCTGGATTGGGGTTTGTCTTAGTAATTACGGGGTTAATTATTGGAGCATTTTGTCCACAATTGAGAGAGACAGCGAGCCATATTTCAATGTGGCATGGTCCACCTTAGGCTTGCTCTGGTCATAGGAATGCCTGACCTTCGTGCCGTCAAGGAGGGCGCCTGGCTGTATGGTGAAAATGAGTGACAGGATTGTGTGGGCTGTGCTTCCTCTTTGGTTCGTGGTACCCATATGGTAAAGGGTCGGCGCCGGATGATAACATAAATCAGAGATAGAAAGTGTGGCTCTAATAAGGATTTAACTTTGGTCCTATGCATAGAAAGGGGTTTGCATTGGGATGCAATACTAGCGCTAGATATAAATTTTCCAAGACCCCCATGATGTTCACACAAAATCACTCGTCACCAATGCAACACAATTATATGGCACGGACTGCAATGTTCCTCCAGCAGGCGACTCACACCGAACTAAGGCACGATTTTGTCTCTTCCCAGAGTGGCTTCCTTCGAGATACCGTCTTCCTGCTTCCGAGGGCTAGGCTCTCCAACGCACTCCCCGCCACATTCTGACCTAGGCTAACCTCAGAATGGCGCTAGCCCCCTCCACATTTGGGCTTGCAGGTTCGGTAGGAGGGTTTTACGATGGGGTGGGCATTACCTTCCCGGGCTGTTCTTGGAGCAACGGCGAGGGCCTCTCATGCCTAGGGTGCCTGACTAACTTTTTCGGCATGGTGGATTTAAAGTATCCGCTTTTCTTTGCTTTGTGATCACCTATTAGATGCATGCTTTGGGCCGCTTGTTACGGAATTGTGGGCACAAACAATGCCTATTGTTAGTAGCTGTTTCTACAAAAGAGAGAGCCGAGAGGGGGTAGCTCACGGGAGTAACTTGCTGGAGGGACCTTTGTATGTCCGAAGTAAGAACTGAGCTAAATTGGTCTCGTTCTCCTGCTATTGTTAGTGCTATTTCACATTTTAGCCGCCTACAATACCATGTCAGAGCGGTAGGCTCCCTCATTGAAAATGGCCCGAACTGGGGAACTACAAATCTGGTATGTGTAGGATTGTCTGAATGCTCTACGAGCTGGCTAAACTATTTTTCATACCCGTATAACCTCTCCTCTCCGCAGCCCCCTGGCGTTAATGCATCTGAACCCTTTTTCACCGGTGCTATAAAAAAAACGACAAGAATCGGTGGGAGGTTAATCTTTCTGGCGCCAGTCTAGAGTGCTATCCTAAACGAATATTATGGTTCTTGACCAGCAGCGTGGTGGCTGGGCTAAAGATGCCCCCTCGAAGGACGTTATACACTCCAATTCTGGCAAGAGTAGGCCATCAGTGCTGCACCACTTAAATTACCATATGATAGCAGAATTAAATATTCAACCCTAGATGTAGTAATCTGATGCACATAATGCATACCCATACAGAAGTAAAGTGACCCATTCACAACACCTATCTACTTGACCTCCTCTAAACCGGCAATCATGAGAATAAAGTTCTCGGAATTTATATCCACCCTCTTCTAGCCCTTTATCATAGGCAGTCTAAAGAAATAAACAGCATCGGATGGGATCCCCTCCAACCCCAAGTTCAGTTCAGTTGTCAGGGGCTGCCGAGAGCTCAAAGGTTGATCTGATGAGTCTCCTGAATGTCCGTCTGGATCCCGGACGACGTTCCGGCCAAGATCAAGAAGAGCTTTCGGGTTGGCCAGGGGTAACCTTACCGTTGAATCCCAAAACGAGACTCATAGCAGGATGTATTATATCGTAGGAAGCTCAAACAATATAGATAGACATCCAAGGACAAATTTGGAAAATAGCCCTGGTTGGTTTCCGGTGTATCATAGCTAAGATCAGATAGCAGGTGGTTCGTTGCACTTTGATGCCTGTGAAGGGGTGGTGGAGATTTGTAAGTATCGTAGTCATATCATCTACTAGTCTAGAGAAGACTTTCTTGCACTGTTGGAGCTACCACTCGAGGCTAGACATTTATCTCTGGCCCCCTGCCTATACAAGAGGGGATCTGAGATGGTATTTCTGCATGGGTTCTATCTAGCCATTGGGCCTTTTACAAAGCTCCTAGGAAGCTTGTAAGGTTATCGCCTCTAGAGGGGTCTCGAGGATTTCTTAGCGGCCTATTTCTGTCTTTTTTTTTTTTACTACTCCTTTAGCTGCCCAATACTATAGGGTAGTTAGGTAACATGGCCGAACCCTCCCTCTAGGTCTATGAAGGCTCGCCCCATGCAAGTATATAAGTAATTCCACAGCCTGAAAGAAAATGGTCCTGATTGGGCGTGCTGGGTAAGTCGCGAATGTCGCATCCAAAAAGCGAAAAACCGCAGAGCAAGTGGTTTCAAATCAAGGAGAAATCTGAATCGTTCACCACACAGGTAGATGGATGGGCGGGGTGCTGCGCTGTAATTAGGAATCCTAACATCCTCTTCATAAGCCCTCAGAAGGTTTAGAGATTTTCTAGAGTCGGGCTTTGTGTTTCTGCCATTCTAGGGACACACCTAAAAAGCTGAAGTGGTTAAGGTAGAGGAAATACCGGTGATATGATAGTAATGAGCCACAAGAAGCTCTGTGGTGTATCATACCTGCCGGGACAGGAAAAATAGACGGAAAACTGGTATGATGCCCCGCCAATACAAAAACAGGGGAATAGAATGCTCCCTGAATGGGTGTTTTAACGGCTTGACATCATTCTAGCAGTTATCTCGGCATCCGTTTACAAGTACTATGAGTCGGTAGTTTTTGACCTTTCAATTTAAAGATATCATGATTCAGGTGTTTTTCGTCCTTAGGGACTTGCCGCTTTTGACTCAAGCTATCATACGCTCAAGGTTCTACACAATACTATCTGCTTAATTAGTCGATTCATGAAATTCCTAGGGCGGGTTCAATAGAATTCAATTGTCATCGCAGTCCCATTTTTATGGGATCGGAGCTTAGCTGGGCTATACACGATCATAAAGGAGGTTTACTGCAAACACTTCCATTATAAGGTGAGATACGTTTTTCTTCGGCTAAAGCCTAGAGTTTGTAGAATATAGATCGATGTATAGTAGTATGGTTATCTGAGGAGTGAGGAAAATGCTGAAATGGCGAGGGTTTGTTTTCTTGTCCGGAGATGTTCACTTGTATCGTAAGCCGGAGGGGGGGCTAAGTTACTCAAGGTAACCCTGATTTTTTTATAACTTCTCTACAGTACTTAAGGACCTTGTATTGAACAGGGCGTTCTGCCCGGCTGGCTCTGTTTTGTGGACATCTTATCAATTTTCCTGAAAAAGGCGTTGTTAACTCCATCACTGTTTTGATATCGTAATTCCCCACGGGGCTTCTAGCCTGTATTAGGAGTGACCAAGCCGTGCAGATACTGCAGTATACCGTACACCAATCGAGTCACAACCCTAACCCCAGGGAACTACCGCATTGATATTTCCCTGGGACTTTTTGGTGACTCTTACATCGCGTGAGACCTCACCGTCATTCACGTTGCGGCCATGATGAACAGGAACGTGTTGTCGGCTCAAGTGAGTCTTATGTGCGAATGGAATTTCCCTAGAGCTCTCGTTCTAATGCAATTATAGTCTCGAGGAACGATGCGCGATTGCTATTGGTTACTTATGTGGCTGCGCAGCCTACTGCCGGCCTAAGTTTCGGACATCGGTTCCTTATTGGTAGGAGTAGGGCACTGTTGGTGGAAGCCAATGAGATATAGAGAGATTTCTTGATTATTGCGTTGTCTGCGGGAAGACTGGGTTGGTTGCTTTTAAGAGAAAACATCATCACCAGAATTTATATACATGACAAAGATATGCCGGTGAACAAACCATGGGACTCCCTGTTATATATCCTAAGGCAAACATGACGAGTAACTGAGTACAAGTACTGGTATGCCGGCACTTGTGGTGGGATTAAATGACTGGAAGCCGTAACTGCCAATTACCCACTCAACAGCACGGAGGGCGACTCCGCGGGGCTGAGGAATGGCAAAGCAGCTCCTAGGATCGGGGGAGGTTCTCAGTAGAAGGGGTTTAAAGTTTTTATTCTGGTGCTTGGTCCGTTGTTGCCAACCCGGCCGTCGACCGCTGGTTTCAGATACTATACTTATTTTCACCCCAAGTACAGTACCAGTTGTGCATTAAATTGCCTCCACGGTATCATACCATGATCTAGGGCTCCGCTGTGTTACGCTACCTTAATATTTGGTAAAGTGTTTCTCGGTACCGTGGGATGTTGCGGTCAGAGTAGCTCTAGGCGGTCATAGATGTATTTAGGAAGGGTATCACAGCTTTCAGCCTTGCGTGAAAGTGAAATGTGTTATAGAAATCCCTGAATATAATGAATGAGTAGCAGAGAACATGTACCAGCACACCCGATTTCTACGTTGATGAAAACAACAGATACAGCCGCAACCCCTAACCCCAGGTATGATATGAAAGGAAATCCCAACTACAATAGATGATCAGAGCATTAGCCACAATGGCTTGGGCATCCCCCTGACAACTAGGGCGGCGCTCTTAGGATCCTTGAGCCCTATGTAAGCAATTCTCTTGGCTGGGTTACCGGTAGTGATGCTCCAGCTTTTGAGACCGTAGTATGTGGCGATTGAGTGGACCAGCCAGCGGCTGATTTTTAGGTTAGTTCTAATCGGGGACAATTTAGAGGGGAAAAAACAAACCCAAATGAGGCCCCAGGATCGCTGACTGGGCTTTCAAACAAGACCTTCTCAGTCTCGAGTTGGAGTTGCTTGGCTTGCTTGCTGATGAATACAATTTCTTCGTCTGATTCATCGTCTACTACATCATCCCTGTCTTCCTCTTCCCTAGCCTTCTCATCCTGCTCTCCAAGGACAAACTTTCTCACCTCCTCTTCCAACGATTTAAGTAGCCCAATGGCGCCCCGTGCCTTCTTCATCCGTACCTTTAGTTCCTTTGGCATTTTCCCGGTGACCTGGCGGTTTGCGGTAACGTTCCCTTTGTGGGGGAATTTGGGATGATCATAAAGCGAGGCGAATTCGTATGGGACGTGACGGCGAGGATAGAGAGGACGTACTTCCCAATCTGACGCGGTAGGTGGGATTGCATGGGGGTTTGATAACAAGCGGTCATTTTCCCATCGTTGGCGACGGCGTGACCCCTCTCTACCACGAAGGAGAGCTTCTCGGCGGTTGAGACTATCTCGGCGGAGGGCTGGCTTTTCTAGATGGGCAATGGTGGAAGAGGTCGGCGGGGTTGGGCAAGAAATAGGAATGGTTAGGGTTGCGGGGCGGGCTGGGGGAGGGGGAGCAAGCACCGCGGCCACTATGTGCTCTGAATGCTCGGTGGATAGTGTAATCGCTGCCGATGCAGCAGGCTGGGAAGGTGTTTGGTTGGATGAGTCGATGGCCATGGTTGAGCAAGCGTCAATGGGAGGAATGTGCGGAATAGCGCAGCCTGGTATGGGTGAGGTATTGGGTCGAAGGAGGGGAGGAAGGAAGGAAGGAAGGGGTAATGGGGTAAAGTGCAGAAAGGAAGGGGGGACGAGATAAGGATAATGGCGATCTAAGCAGCAGATGCAAAAGATTGCTCGATCTTATGTAATTCTAGCCCACCTGAACTGAAGCATGGTTACGGCAGTGGTGAGACTATGGCGACCCCTGCCTGAAATCTGCCCTTATCAGACTTATCCCCCACAGGCATCCTTTTGGATGGGTAATAGAGAGCACGCTGAGCGTACGGTCAAGCACAGATAGACACGGCAGCACAGAGAGAGCTTGCCCTGCTAACTTTAGTATGTACCCGTATCATAAGTTACCGCACAAAGCGAAAGGAGCCTGGGACAGGATTTACCTCGACAAAGGGTGAAGTGGGTCACGAATTTCGAGTCATCAGAAATCGAGGAGGCCTGGATCGGGAGCCAACGTGTGTGTGATTGTTTGGCCCACTCTCTCTCCCTTCCTGTCCTTCGCAACTTCTCTTACAGCACTTCACCCAAACCCAACAACAGTCCCCCCCCCCAACACACACGGTCCCACACCTCCATGTTGGCAGCCTAGCTCTATATCCCATACCTAGCTTGCCGCCTATTTAACATCCCCTTCCCTCTTGTTCCCCGCTCTCTCCTCCCCCCTCTGTCGCCCAAGTAAACAAGCGCTCCAGTCTCGAAAATACTATCCACACCCATGTCCGTCTTCCCGGTTCGCCCACGCCCTCCCGACTCGAACTTCTCATAGACAAGATATCTTGCCCAGATAACAAACACGCAATTAAAGAAGCAAAAGGACCTATTCAACTCACATGGCAGACACAACTACCACCATATTCAATTTCTCGACAGTCATAGCTCTCAGTGGTGCCCTGGCCACAAATCAAAACAGCAACCCCCTGGTCATCAATCCCGACAAAATTAGCGGAGTTACTCCTTACAAAGCCCTTGGTGATTTTACCGCCATCTGGGATTTTTTGGGGTCCTTGCCTGAGCCATGCACTACCACTGACGAGGACGACTCCTTACTCCCCCCCACTCAGATCCATTCGACACCAAGAAGAAAGCGTAAAAAGCGCAATTCAAGTTCCTCTAAGGTCGATGCAGCTACCGAACAAACTCCGCCTGCGGCAAGGCTGAGAGGAATGGAAACACCAACTCCCCTGCCACCAGTTTCCCAGCCGCCAACCAGGGATTCTGCAATGCCAAGTCTGGTTGCAAATGCCAACCTGGAGGATCCATTCGATAAACGACCCGTAATCCGGTCCCCGATGACCTCCGTTGAAAGAAAAGCGCAGCTGGTCCAGAAGATACTTTCACTTTTCCCCGCCCAGGCTTCCCGTCTTCTTACTCGCCCTGGCCTCCGGTCAGGAGCGAAAGACCCCTTAGACACTGACATTCATGTGTTTGTCGATGCTTCTAACGTATTTCCGCCTATTTCCGCCTTTTATTCAAGACTAACACAATCGAACTCTAGATCCTGATCGGATTTTACGAATGCATCAAGAAACGTAGGGGGTACTCCCGCGGCGTAGCTGTTCGTCAGCCCGCATTTTCCTTCCATGGCTTATCTCTTATCCTCGAGAGGGGACGGACATCTTCCAAGAAGGTATATGTCGGAAGCTCACCAACAACCGTATCCGCACTTGACGCTCGTTCTCTTGGCTACGAAGTTAGTTTACTCGAGAGGGTAGAAAAGGAACGGGCAAATGCGAAATACTCTTCCTCCTCGGGCTCCGAGGGCGCGCAAAACCGACGCCCTCGGAAAGTTGAGCAAGCAGTCGACGAAATCCTTCATCTCAAAATTCTAGAGAGTGTCCTGGATTTCAAGCCAACTACTATCGTGTTGGCTAGTGGCGATGCAGCTGAAGGAGAGTACAGTCCTGGTTTTTTCAAGGTCGTCGAAAGATGTCTTGACAGGGGTTGGAAAATTGAGCTGGTATCATTCAAGGCAAGCCTGAGCTGGCTTTACTCGAACAAGGACTTCTTAAAGAAATGGAAGGGAGCTTTTTCGTTAGTCTTGCTAGACACTTTTGCCGAGGAACTTTTAGGGTAACGCATAATATTTCTTTTATGCTGATATTTCTCTACTCCTTCCCGATATACTTTTTCAGAACCTTTTAGTTCTCTTGCCGCCTTTATTTTTTTTGCGCGGTCCATCTCTCGTAGCTTTTATCCCTTGCTTCTTCTCATCTTTTCATATCTTGTTTTTCCGTCTACTTTATCCTTTGTGATCCTGGCCTGCCCAATGATTTGGGCGGGGGTTCTGGTATTTTTTAAGGAACCTGGAGGTAGGAAGAAGTTTCAGTGCTTGTGCTTGCGCTGTACTGATACGGTAGTATACTATGCCGGCGCTTTGGGGGACTCGTAAAAGGGTACCTCTGTTAACCATATTTGTTGCGCTGTAAAGCGTTTTGTTGGGTTAATACCATACATAGCACGGTTTTGTTGTTACAATATCCTATCACTTGATAGCGTCCATGGAAATAGTACCTTGGGGGAGAAATGAAGTATTATACTTATAAACTCTCTGTATCGTACACTCCCGCAACCTTTTTCCTGCCTTACCTAAATCCAAAGTCTCGGCGTGAAAGCTTGAGCAAGACGATGATTACGTAAGGTGGGAGGCTAGATCAGCCCCACTAGCCCCTGCAGCAAGCAACACAATTCACTTCGCGGCAATTTTACGGCCGTTTATCGTCTATCATCCACAGAAACCCTCCGCAGGTAGTCCAGGGACCGAAATTCTCCCCCAAGAAATCTCTACCTTCTCATTTTCTTCTCCTTTTTTGCCTTGGTTTGTCGCTTCCTGTTGTTTGGGTGTGCCCTTGTTAGCTATAATTCTTTCTCCCCTCGACACCTGTCCTGAACCACCAACCTCACCCCACCAACCGCTATCCCTGCAGCAATGAGTTCCTGTATGTAAGGGTGCTCTGAGATGGATGGCTTGGGCTAACTATGGATAGTGAAACAATTTATACGAGCTGTCCGGAGTGCGAAGACACTGAACGATGAGAGAGGCGTCATCCAAAAAGAGAGCGCTGCGATTAGAGCTTCATTCCGAGAGGAATCCGGGGACTCCAATGTCCGGTTTGTCGCTTGATAGCCTCACCGCCATTGTTCTGTGTTTGCTGATGAGCCATAGGAGAAATAATGTGGCTAAGCTATTATACCTCTTCACCTTAGGTGAGAGGACTCACTTTGGGCAGATCGAGTGTCTGAAGTTATTAGCCTCACCAAGATTTGCGGATAAACGGCTGGGTTACCTGGGTACCATGTTACTGTTGGATGAGAACCAGGAGGTTTTGACGCTTGTCACAAACTCTTTAAAAAAGTTCGTTGTAAATCCATTCGCTTTGGTCCACGATACTTCATTGTTTGCTTACCAGTGGAACCTTGCAATAGTGATTTGGAGCATTCCAACCAATACGTGGTAGGATTAGCATTATGCACTCTTGGTAATATCGCCTCGACGGAAATGGCTAGGGATCTTTTCCAAGAGGTCGAAAACCTTTTGTCAACTGCCAACCCGTATATTCGTCGCAAAGCCGCCATTTGCGCTATGCGAATTATTCGCAAAGTCCCAGACCTGCAGGAACACTTCATTGACAAAACAAAGCTATTACTACAGGATCGGAACCATGGAGTGTTGCTTTGCGGAGTGACTCTGGTAACAGATCTTTGCCAACATGACCCAGATTTAGTCAGCCAGTTTAGACAGTTTACAACTGTCCTTGTTCGCCAACTAAAAAGCCTGACTAGCTCGGGGTATGCACCTGAGCACGATGTTACTGGCATAACAGATCCGTTCTTGCAGGTTAAAATTTTAAGGTTGTTAAGAGTTCTTGGAAAGGGCGATGCTCAAGTCAGCGAACAAATTAACGACATCCTTGCTCAAGTTGCTACCAACACCGATTCCACTAAAAATGTTGGAAACTCGATCCTTTACGAGGCTGTCCTAACTATCTTGGATATTGAGGCGGACAGTGGATTACGTGTGTTGGGTGTCAATATCCTTGGCAAGTTTTTGACCAACAAGGATAACAACATCCGTTATGTGGCTTTGAATACTCTTATCAAGGTTGTTGCTGTCGAGCCGAATGCAGTGCAAAGACACCGAAACACCATCTTAGACTGTCTACGGGATCCCGATATTTCTATTCGTCGTCGAGCCTTAGACCTCTCATTCACACTTATCAATGAGAGTAACATCAGGGTATTGATAAGAGAGTTACTGGCATTCTTGGAGGTTGCGAACAACGAGTTCAAGCCTGTAATGACGACACAGATTTGTATCGCTGCAGAGCGTTTTGCACCGACAAAGAGGTGGCATATTGACACCGTTCTAAGGGTTTTGAAGTTGGTATGTTTTCCTTGTGGTAAGAGTATTGGCGAAAATAGCACTGATCCTTGCGCGTTATTAAGGCCGGAAATTACGTCAAGGAGCATATTTTATCAAGTTTTATCCGTCTTATTGCCAACTCTGCAGAACTCCAAACCTATTGTGTGCAGAAGCTTTATTCTGCTCTCAAAGCGGACATCACGCAAGAGGCACTTACACTTGCAGGTGCTTGGACCATAGGGGAGTACGGAGACCTGTTGTTGAAGGGTGGGCAGTACGAAGAAGAAGAATTGGTGGTCAGGGTATCGGAATCCGATATCGTGGATCTCCTCTCAACCATTCTTACCAGCGCCTACGCTACATCTAGCGCAAGGGAGTATATCATTACTTCCCTAATGAAATTGACCACCCGCATCAGTAGCGCTGCGGAAATCGAACGTATCCGCCGGACCCTCCAGTCATACTCCGATAGTTTGGATGTTGAAATCCAGCAGCGCTCTGTTGAGTACGGGAACATGTTTGGCTACGACGAAATACGCCGTGGTGTATTGGAAAAGATGCCGCCACCTGTTATTAAAGAAGTCTCGAGAGTATTTGAACGAGAGGCAGCACCAAAAGCCAGACCAGGAAAGAAAGCCGCTAAGAAGCAGTCTGATGAGGAAGCCCTTTTAGACCTCATGGGTGGCGAGCCATCGGAACCCACTGCGCCTCTCGGCGGAGCGCCACAGAACAATATGGAATTGCTAAGTGGCATCCTTGGCGGTGACCCCATGCTTTCCAATTCGCCATCCCCACCTCCATCAACCCAATCCAATCTCAACAGTATCATGGATTTGTTCAACACCCCAGGAGCATCCTCGCCAGCACCGGCTGCGGCCTCGCAACAGTCAGCATCATCGCTCTTAGGTGGCCTTGGTTCGGCCCCGGTCATACCTGTTACTCCGGCTGCTGCCCCAGCTACAGCACAAGTTTACAATAAGAACGATCTTCAAATAACCTTGCAGCTGGCGCGTACGGCGGATGGCACAATCAACATCATCGCCCGATTCAAGAACAAATCCTTCACAGACCGTATCACGAGTGTGAGCCTTCAGGCAGCCGTTCCCAAGAGTATGAAGCTTCAGTTACAACCCATAAGCGGTCCGGAGCTTGATCCAGATGCTGAGGCTACCCAAATGATGAGGGTTGCAGGAAACAAGGGTGGCGTATTGAAAATGAGATTGAAGATCGGCTATGTAAAGGACGGTGTAGGGAATATCATGGATATGGTCGATTGGGTTGAGCCTTCCTAATTTGTTAATGATCTCTTGTTCTTGGTTAAGCTTGTTTGGGGAAGTAATAGACTTGTTTCATCATGGGGTATCACGCTAGTCATGCTTTGTCACTCGCTTGCGTCTAAGATTCGAATGGTATGTTTAGACAGTGTACGGTGCGATACAGCAGGCAACAAACAGTAAACTCACTAGACTCCATTAGCTAGGCTAGCACAAAAAACACTCCGGGTCTTGATGAGTGGAGAGTTTACAAACAGCACCCAGAGTAGGACATCGACCGCAGCAGGAAACAGAGAGGAAACGCCATATGATCCTTTTAAACACAGAATTAGCCATCAGCATTGCGGATATTAGTATCATGAGCCCAACTTGGCCCTTCTCTAGTAGGGCCCCCCTGTTTACAATCCTCCTTATATGCTACCAAATCCTTGCCATTAAGCGTTTTATCTAACCATCCTGTAACCTCTGTGGGCTGAGGACCTAAAGTCCTCTTGCTGATATGAACGAGACCCAATTTATCCCCCCTTTTTGCACCCAGGACGACGCTTTTTGCTACGTAAGAGGTTCCGAGTAGGAAATGCCCGTTCTGGCAGACCAGAATTTGCGAGGGCACAAAAGATGCGGAATGCCAAACAGCCGGGGCCCGGGTGCAAAAATTGAAACCCCCCGCCAAAAGGCTTTTGCTAATCTGGACAGTTCCAATAGTGCCTAGCAAAAAAAGGCATTGGGAGATTATACTGTACAAGGACCGGCCAGATGGAAATAATTTGCACAGTCCAAAGTATTGGGGCTTTGTGCGAGGTCCTCATTTTTATCTTTTTACCTTGCTGCGCCCAAACCCGCAGGGTGGAGCAAGGTGGGATTACCTGGCGTTGAAATGTAGGTTTAGAGTCCGTTTTTAAGGTATGCACCTTACAGCCGTAACTTGCGGTATTGTATCAGCGGTGTGTACGCTACCCTGATGTGCAGTATTATTATTCTAAAGTTTCTTGCATCGGCCGGTACTAGGAGAATGGTTAGAACCCGGGCAAGAGTGGGTGGTAAGTTATACACATATAACATAAACAAAAGTGATGTTTGTTCCCTAGATGTATTTGAGGTTCAGATTTGCTCTTTGGATGGGACCGCACAAAAGGGTCGTCACAGGAAGCATTTTGTAGGGGGGGGGGGGGTTAGCGGTTTCTATGAGCGAGAGGTCAATTGTCCAGGGACTACACCACTATAGATATTATTATTGTTATTAGTCCGCCTTGTGATCACTCTCTTATACTTGGCGGGGCTCAGATACGGGCAGTTCGCGTTGCCCACCATTCTATAACGCTGTCCTTCGCCGCCGGCGACCACAACCATCTCTCGTCCATATTATTAAAACATCACAAATGCCGACTAGAGACCATACAAACGGAGGATCAGAATTGAAAAAAATCCTTCAATCGTTGCTCGTAACTACATTATAACCATATCATATATAAGCCCATGAAGCGAATACTATCTATCCCCCATACCCCACAA
>Ga0307510_10003702_pt1 | contig 17865 bp, 9 predicted proteins | sample 12_EM_MG_FD_207224 | JGI IMG/M metagenome (GOLD analysis project Ga0307510, IMG submission 207224) | Populus trichocarpa ectomycorrhiza microbial communities from riparian zone in the Pacific Northwest, United States - 12_EM | ecosystem: Host-associated > Plants > Roots > Unclassified | place...
AAAGGTTGCGGGGTAGTATGCATGCGCATCCCTACGCACGCGATGTTAAGTTGGCTCGGTCCAAATTGTTCCGTGTTCAGGTGCTGCACGATCTTGCCAACTCCAAGATCCGTTCCTGATCATCTCCTATTTTTACGAGTTTCATGAAGGTCTGCTGCGCAATTCCAGGGCAGCGCCGGCATCCTTTGGCATCTCATCGGCCGAACCCATCATTCGGGCGGCCATCGCGAGATTGCGGGCTTGAAGCATGGGTTCTTGATCGCTGAGCCGATCGTGAATTTCCTTGAGCTTGTCCATCAGACCATACTCCCCTGTTGCCAATCCTGCGTTCCGACTTACTTGCTCGTGCAAGCCCTCTGCATCGCCTATCCCGGACTCGGCGGGGTCTTACTCCAGGTCGCGTCGATCGCCCGCCGCCCAGCCGGTTTGATCGGTTCTTCCGTCAAGGCTGCCAAGCGCCGGCTCAGCGGGATCGCTGTTCTCGTCCTCACCATGCTCGGGTCCGTCGAGTTCGTCATGGTGCGCGGCATGGGGCTGCGCACGCTGTGGGACGATGATCCCAAGACTGTTCGCGGTTTGGCGGCGCATGATCAAGATATTCCTCGAGACGCAGCATCCGAAGGAGCGAGCGCGATGAACAACGGCCGCGCCACTCCCCTGATCACATCGGCCTGCTACGTGCGCCTCGTGACCCGGCTTCGTAATTGTTGAAGCCGGCGACGGCGTCGATCGGTGCCGCCGGAAGATCCCAAGTCTCCCCGACGGCAAAGGCCGCTACAAACGCTTGCTCTTCCGGCGCTGCCAGCCCATTCTTGCCAGGGATCCCAGCGCCCGTTCGATAAGGCCCAGGATCAGATCGCGCCATCGCGGCTTTCCGCGGGTTTTGATCCATGAACTGCCCCTGTTGCGGTTCCGAGGTTCAGAGCGGCTTTGCTTTCTGCCCGAAGTGCGGCACCAAGCAGCCGAACCCGTGCCCCGGCTGTGGCTATCTGTGCGCACCGGATTTTGCGTTTTGCCCAAAATGCGGCGCCCACGTCGATGCCGTCCCCAAGGCGGTCAGGGAGCCATCATCACCGACGATCCCGACGACAGCCCAAATGGGCCCCCGGCCGGCAGCGCTGACGCCGAATCCGGCGGTCGAGGCCGAGCAGGCCTTTCGGCCAAAGCCCGGCAAGATCGACACCGAAGCAAACCGCCGCACCATTACCGTGCTTTTTGCCGACCTCAGCGGCTTCACCACGATGAGCGAGCGGCTCGATCCGGAAGTCATGCAAGCTTTCCAGAACGAATTGTTCGAAGAGTTGACGGCTGCGGTGCAAGGTTTTGGCGGCTTCGTGGACAAATTCATCGGCGACGCGCTGCTCGCGCTGTTCGGGGCGCCGGCCGCGCACGAAGACGACCCTGAGCGGGCGGTCCGCGCTGCCTTCGACATGATCGGGCGGACGACGCGGCTGGGAGAACGTTCGAATGCCTTCGCCGGTGCACCGCTCATGCTCCATGTCGGCATTAACACCGGGCATGTGGTGGCAGGGGGACTCGGTGCGGGCGTCGCCAAATCCTATTCAGTAACCGGCGACACGGTGAATACCGCTCAACGATTGCAGTCGATGGCCCCCTCTGGCGAAGTGCTGGTGGGGCCGCTTACCTTCCGACTCACGCGGCATGCATTCTCGTACGAGTCACTTGGCGACGTTGCGCTGCGCGGCAAAGCGGGCAGCGTTCTGGTACATCGCCTGAAGGGACCGCTCGACGTACCGCGGGCGGCACGGGGACTCGAAGTACTTGGCCTTAGCGCGCCGCTGATCGGTCGCGATGCGGAGATCGCGCGTATGACGGCTTGCCTTGATCTGGCCTGTGCCGGGGCTGCTCAACTGGTGCGGCTGGCCGGCGAAGCCGGCATCGGAAAAACACGCCTGGTGGATGAATTCGTTACCCGCGCGCGCGACGAGGACCGCTTCGCAGGCGTCGCGGTCCGGCGGGCCATTTGCTCGCCGCTGGGTGAACAATCCTACGGTACCCTTGCCGCGGTGTTGCGCAGCGCTTACGGCATCGCGCCGAAGGCTTCCGCGGCAGAGGCCCAGGCCAAGCTGGCCGAGGCGCTGTCGGAGCTTGGCCTGGCGGCCGAAGAGGTCGAGCGCCTGATGCCGCTCTATTTCCATGTTCTCGGTCTCGGCGACCCCGATGCCGCCCTGCAGCATGTTGAGCCGGAACAGCTCCGGCGGCAGATCTTCTTCGCAATCCGCACCATCTTCGAACGACGTCTGGCGCTGTCGCCCCTCCTGATTATTGTCGAGGATCTGCACTGCGCCGATGCCGTGTCGCTTGAGGCGTTGCGGTTCCTGATGGACCGGCTGGAGCGCACGCGGCTGATGCTGTTGTTTACGCACCGGCCAATGCTTGAAATGGATCAGTTCATCTCAGGTCGAATTAGTCATACAACCCTTCGGCTGGTGCCTCTTGGCGTCGCCGACGGACAAAAGCTGCTCGCAGCCCTCTTCAGTCACGGCTGGCGTGAATCGCCCGGAAATCTATTCAATCGAATTCTTGAACGCGCGAGCGGCAATCCGCTTTTCATCGAAGAAATCATACGCGGTCTCATCGAAGCTGGCACTTTGGAACGTGACGGATCGCATTGGCGGATCAAGTCAGACGAAGCAGCCGCGGACATCCCGGCAAGCATTCAGGCGTTGTTGCTGGCGCGGCTGGACCGGCTGCCGCACGAAGTGCGCAGATTGGCCCAGGAAGCCGCGGTGATCGGCCCGCGCTTCGATGCCGCTCTGCTCGGTGCCACAGCGACCGAGCCGGCGAAAGTAGAAGCAGCTCTTGAACTTCTGTGCGACGCCGAGATTGTCGAGGAGGTCGCGGGTGCGAATTCGATTTCGCTGCAATCCTACCGTTTCACGCAAACCATGCTTCAGGATGTGATCTATCAAAATCTCCTTTTGCAGCGACGCATCGAAATGCACGGACGGATCGGTGCTGCCCTGGAGCGGTTGTATGGCGACGACCCCGAGCGTCTCGAAGACCTCATACTGCTGGGACATCATTTCAGTCTGAGCGCGAGCAAGCCGAAGGGCTCGCGTTACCTGAGCGCGGCCGGCGATCGAGCACGCGCGATGTATGCCAACGATGACGCTATTCGGCTTTATCAACAGGCACTCGCGGTCTTGCTAACCGCGGGTGATCAAGGACCGGAGCGGCTTGTACTGTACGAGCAAATTGCCGACCAGTGTGGGGCGGCGGCCCGACGTAACACGGCCGAAGAACATTACCAGACGGCGTTGGAGGCCCACCGGGCTGCTGGGGATCGCGCCGCCGAAGCACGAATACTTCGCAAGCTGGGCCGATTGCTGTGGGACGCCGGCAAACGAAGCAATGCGGAAGCGCATTACGCCGAAGCGGCCGCGCTGCTCGAGGGAACGGATGCGCCGATCGAGTGGGCCCAGCTCCTGCAGGAGCGCGGCCACCTGGCGTTTCGCATGGGCGATCATGCGGCGGCCGTGAGGTGGGCAGACGACGCGCTGGCTTACGCTCAATCCGTGCCGCCGGATGTCGATAAGCAGGCCGGACTCGAAGCAGCGCGCGCCACTGCGGAGGCTCGCAACACCAAGGGTGTTGCGCTGGCGCGGCTCGGGCGACCCCAGGAGGCGGTGCGCGAGGTGGAGCAAAGTGTCGCAACCGCCGAAGCCGCCGGCCTTCTCAATGCAGCCTGCCGCGGTTACACTAATCTCAGCGTGCTCTACACCGTTGTCGACCCGGCTCAAGCCATAGAGGTGTGCCGGCGCGGCCTTGATGTTGCCTGTCGTATCGGCGATCTCGGCTTTCAGGCGCGTCTTCTTGCCAATCTCGCTGTCGCCTGTTGCACCTTCACGGACAGATGCGCCGAAGAGGGCGTGCCGGCCGCCGAAAAGGCGATCGAAATCGACCGTGCGCTGGATCAGCGCGTGCATCTGTCCGTACCATTGATCGTGCTCGGGCAAATCTATCAATGCCATTGCCAGCCGGAACTGGCCGCGCGCTGCTACAATGAGGCAATCGAGGTGGCGGCGGAAACCGGCGAGCCGCAGCTGCTCTTTCCATGCTATGATGGTCTCGCGACACTGAACCTTGATCGAGGCGACATGCCCGAGGCCGAGCGGTATTTTGCTTTGGCACATGACATCTGTGCCAAGCACGGGCTCGATCCCGAAGGGCTGATCGTACTGCCATTTCTTGATTAGTCAGAGCGAGGGAGGTCAATCATGTCGGAACGTCATGTCGATAGGCCACTGCAGCCGGGCGACCGCGCACCGAGCATTGTGCTGGACGCGATCACGCGCCAGGGCAAGATCGCGCTGGATGACTTTCGCGGCCAAAGCCCCATATTGGTCGGCTTGTTTCGGGGCCTGCATTGCCCGTTCTGCCGGCGCCATATCGCGGCACAGGCGCAACTTGACACGGCCCTGCGCGAGAAAGGCGTCGAATCTCTCACGGTGGTCAATACACCGATCGAGCGTGCGCGGCTCTATTTCCGTTACCATCCGTTGCCCAATTTGCTCGCCGCGTCCGATCCCGAACGGACCTCGCACCGCGCGTTCGGCCTGCCCAATCTCGAGTTTACGGAGAGCGAAACCGAGTGGCCACGCAAGATGGGCATGAACGCCGTGATGAGTATGCGGATGGACATGCCGGGCGAACTGCCGGAACCGATGAATCCGATGGCGGCGGCTGATCTCCTCAACAACAAGGACGACTATGAAATGACCGAAGCCGACGAGCAAATGAAGGCAACTGGCCACGGCCAGCTGTTTGGCCAATTCCTGCTCGACCGGGAGGGTATTGTGCGCTGGAGCTTTACTGAAGTTCCCGAAGGCGGCCATCGCATGTTCGGGGCGCCGAGCGCCCAGGAGCTGATGTCGGCCGCCTCGCAGGTTGCAGGCTAGGCATCCCGTCGCTACGGAGGAGTATGAGCCCGTCAAGCGATGAGAATGGTTGCAATCGGGGGCCAACGCACGAAACCTGGTTACGCTTCGCGCCCAGGCGCCGAGCACGATGCTCTCCTGTTCTTGCATGAGCCGTACAAGATCGCGGCGCTCTCGAGTTGGCGACGTGAAGCGCGCTGGTTCCCCGGATGGAAGTCCGCTTTTTATCGCTCTCGGAGCGCTTCCTGCTTGTATCGCGCCAGCGGCGAGAGCAGGTAGCTGATGATGCTGCGCGCGCCGGTCTTGATCTCGACCGTCACCGCCATGCCAGGGCCGAGCTTCACGAGCTTGTCCTCCACCTGCATGTGCGTCCGGTCGAGGGAAATACGCGCGGCATATTCCAGCTCCTGCCCCTTCGGCTCACTGCCGCTCTGCGCCGCGCCCGGAGCCCGGTCATTCGATCCCCCCTGCTGCCTGTCGCGCGTGATGGCGTCGGTCGACACGCTGTGTACCTCCCCATGAAGGAGCCCGTAGCGTGTGAAGTTGAACGTATCGACCTTGATCTCCGCCTTCTGTCCCGGATGGACGAATCCGATGTCGCGATTGGAGAGCATGGCCTCGATCTCGAGCTGGCTCTCGCTCGGCACCACCACGGCCAGTGCCTGAGCGGGCGTCACCACGCCTCCCACGGTATGAACGGCGAGTTGCTGCACGACGCCATCGACCGGCGCGGTCAAATGCTGGAGCTTCGTGCGCCGCTCGGCCTTGATCACGTCCTGCGCGGCGCTCGCAGCCTTCTGCTCGGCTTTCGCGAGTGCGTCATAGGTTGCACGCCGATACTCCGCGGCGGTCTTGTCCTTCGTTTCCTTCAGCAGAGCGATGGCCGCATCGGCTTCGCGCAGCCGGCTCTGCTGCAAGAGGAGATCTTGTTGAAGGCCGACTAGATCCTGATACTCGGAGAGATAGACGACCTTCGAAGCCAGTGCCTTGTCGACGAGAGTCTTGCGAATGTCGACCCGCTCCTGCAACACCGGTATCGTCGCCTGCAGCTTCGCGACGCTCGCTGACGTGGTCGCCCGTTCCGCTTCCTTCTGATTTTTCTGGCGCTCGATCTCGGAGACCTTGGCGGCCTGTTCGGCGCGCTGGCTGATCAGGAACTGACGATGCATCTCGATTTCGGCAGCGCCTGCGCCCTGCGGCGGCCGGAAAAAAGCAAGCGGATCCTCCGCGAGCGCCGCGCGCAGCCGCGCGACGTCGAGTTCGGCCGCAACCATATCGCTCCTCTGGCGCTCCTGGTCGGCATCCGTCATCGTCGGGTCGAGCTCGATCAGAACATCGCCGGCCTTGACGCTCTGTCCGTCGCGTACGTTGATGGCGCGGACGACGCCTGTCTCGAACGGCTGAATCAGCTTGGTGCGCCCGCCCGGCACGATCTTGCCGGTCGCGGTCGCTACGATATCGACGCTGCCGAACGACGCCCACGCCAGCGCGACGCAGAAGACCGCGATAATGCTCGCCCCGATCGCGCGCCCGATCGGCGACGGCGGCGTTTCAGTGATCTCGAGGGCTGCCGGCAGGAATGCAATTTCGTGCTCGCGGCGGCGAGGTTCGGTTCTCGGAAATGCAACGACGTTTCGGTTAGCGGACGTCATGGATACCGGCCTGCAGATAATGAAGGTTTGCGTAACGACCGTTCGTGCGGATCAGCTCATCATGGCTGCCATCCTCGACGATGCGGCCATGCTCAAGGGTGATGATCCGGTTCGCGTTGCGCACGGTCGAGAGACGGTGAGCGATGACGAACACGGTCCGTCCGGCGGAAATTCGTTTCATGTTCTGCTGGATGGCGCGCTCACTTTCGTAGTCCAGGGCGCTGGTCGCCTCGTCGAGGATCAGGATGCGCGGATCGGTGATCAGTGCGCGCGCGATTGCGATGCGTTGGCGCTGCCCGCCGGACAGAGTGCTGCCGCGTTCGCCCACGATGGTGTCATAGCCCTCGGGCAGTTCCAGGATGAAGTCGTGAGCGCCGGCGAGCGATGCCGCCTCGATGACGCGCTCCATCGGCATGGCCGGGTCGGCGAGCGCGATGTTCTCGCGAACCGAGCGGTTGAAGAGTACGTTCTCCTGCAGGACGACACCGATCTGGCGTCGCAACCAGGTCAGATCGACCATCGCGAGATCGACGCCGTCGACCAGCACGCGTCCGCTCTCCGGCACATAGAGACGCTGGATCAGCTTGGTGATGGTGCTCTTGCCCGAACCCGAGGAGCCCACGATACCGACGACCTGACCAGGCTCGACGCTGAAAGACACCTCGTGCAGCACCTCGGGGCCGTCGATGCGGTAGCGAAAGGTCGCGTGCTCGAACGTGACCTTGCCGCGGATCGCCGTCAGCGCGGCGCGGCCTGGATTGAAGCTTGGCTCAGGAATGGTGTTGAGGATATCGCCGAGACGATCGACCGACAGCCGGGCCTGATGGAAATCCTGCCACATCTGTGCGAGCCGCAGCACCGGCATGCTTACGCGGGCGGCCAGCATATTGAACGCGACGAGCTCACCGACGGTAAGGTCCCCGCCGATGACGAGCCTGGCACCGAAGTAGAGGGTTGCGGCGATGACCAGCTTGTTGATCATCTGGACGGCCTGGCTCGCCACATTGTTCAGGCTGAGCACGCGGAAGCTTGCGGCCACATAGCCGGCGAGCTGCTCCTCCCAGCGGCGTTGCATCTGCGGCTCGACTGCCATGGCCTTCAGCGTCTCGACGCCCGTGACGCTCTCGACCAGGAAGGCCTGATTCTCGGAGCCGCGATTGAACTTTTCATTGAGGCGCCGGCGAAACAGCGGCGCGGCACCGGCGGAGATGCCGATGTAGAACGGGAAGGACGCCAGGACGATCAGCGTCAACGTCGTCGAGTAATAGAACATTACCGCAAGGAAAACGACGGTGAACAGGAGGTCGATGACCAGCGTGAGCGCCGAGCTCGTCAGAAACTGGCGGATATTCTCGAGCTCGCGGACGCGGGCGACCGAATCGCCAACGCGGCGGGTCTGGAAATAGGCGATCGGCAGCGCCATCAGGTGGCGAAACAGCCGGGCGCCGAGCTCGACGTCGATACGGTTCGTCGTGTGCGCGAACAGATAGACGCGCAGCGTCTCGAGAATGGTTTCGAAGACGGTCAGCGCGACCAGGCCCATGACCAAAACGTCGAGCGTGCTCATGCTTCGATGCACGAGCACCTTGTCGATGACCACCTGGAAGAACAGCGGTGAGACGACCGCGAAGACCTGAAGGAAGAACGACGCGACCAGCACCTCGCCGAGAAGGCGGCGATACTTGTGAACTGCGCCGACAAACCAGCCAATATCGAAGCGCCGGGAGAGATCGGTCAGCGTCGCGCGCCGGGCCATCAGGATGATGTCACCGTCCCAGATGGCCTCCAGTTCAGCCTGCGTCATAGCTTCCGGTTGGGGAGACAATGGGCGCTGAACCAGGAGATTGTCGTCGATAACTTTGCCGAGGATCAGAAATCCGCCGTCGCGCAGCACGGCGATCCCCGGCAGTGGGGTAATCGCAAGCCGATTCCAGCTCGTCTTTTGTACCCGTGCCTTGAGCCCGAAATCCTTGGCACTGCGCAGAATTTCGGTAACATTTACCCGTGCCGCGCCCACCCGATGGCGGATTTGGCCCGGGTCTGCCGCGATACCATGGCAACGCAGCAATATCGCCAGCGCAACGAGCCCGGAATCATCAACGTTCTCGGATTCGGTGCTCGCCGACTCGACGGCAAGATCGCCTCGATCGGCGAAACGTGCACGCATGAAACGCGCACGCATCAAGGTATCGCGGGCACGCTGTGCCAGATCACGCACGCGAACGCTCAAACCAGCAAAGGCATCAAGCACCCGACGCGCGACACTCAGCGCTCCGGCAAAGATCAAACGGCCATCCCAGATCGCTTCGAATTCCGCGCGCGTGATCAGCTTCGGATGCGACGAGGTTGGATGCAGCACGAGCGCCCCCTGGTCGTCGACCTTTCCCAGAAGCAGAAATCCGCCGTCATGCAGCGATGCGATTCCAGGCAGCCGGATGCTCGCAAGTCGCGTCCAATGTGTCGTGCGCGAACCGACCTTGAGCCCGAGCTCGCGGGCGCAGCGAAGCATCGCGCGGATCCCGACCGCTTTGCTCCCGCAGCGGTCACGGAGCTGGTCGGGCTCGGTATTCACGCCATGAAGGCGCAGGAACAGAGCCAGCGCTCGAAGCCCTGGATCTGCGGCGTGGGCATTCCCATTCTGGATCGCCATTTTTTAGCTCAACCTTTCGCGGCGACCGACCGCGTTCGATGTTCCTTCTTGTGCATTCACAAACTTGGTGGCACCGCACCCAGGCGCTGATGCACCTGGGTGCGGAAGCGGATCAATGTTGCGGTCTGGCCAGGAATGCTTCCTGACCCCAACCGGCCGCGTGCGACACGGCCGCCACGATCTGACCGGGATCGACCCGGCCGGAGTTGCCGGCCAGATACTGGTTCAGCAGCGCGAAGCTCTGGCTTGCCAGGGACGCCGTGGTTGTACCAGTCGCGGGCAGATGATCCGCCAGAGTGATCGCCTGCGGCGCGGTGGTCGTCGCCAGGGTGCTGGTGACCGAGTCCAGATGCTGCTGCAGCCCCGCAAAGCCCTGGTTTGCCAGGAACGCGGCGCTCGCGGCGGGCGTGAGCCGAGGCTCCGTCAGTGTGATCGGCTGCGGCGACGTTGTGGTCGTGGTGGCCGCAGGCCGAGGATCCGTCACGGCGATGGTCTGCGGCGAGGCCGTCGAAACCGCACCAGTGGTCGGGTCCTTCGCGCTTGCCGTCAGCGTGAGGGTTGCAACCGGATGAGCGTTGCCCTTGTAGTTCGATTGCAGCGTCAATCCGCTGTCGACCTGCGCAGCCGTCAAGGTGATGTTATTTCCCCTGAACGTTTGACCATCGAGCTTGTCGGTGATCGTCTCGTACTTCGGCAAACCCGTGATGTTCACGGTCACCGCATCGTTGGAGTCGGTCGTCGTCACGTTGACTCCCAGGCCGACCGTGCCGCCTCTCCCGGCCACCCACAGCGAGTTATCCGCGATGGTGAGGACCGGCGCGATCGATGGCGGGGTAGTTGGGGGTGTCGATGACGCCGGATCGATCTGAAGACCGGTGAACGTCTTCACCGCGCCGGAGAGATTCGCCGCAACACCGGATGAGTCCTTGATGCTCGCACCGCTCGGAATATTGACCCCGGTAATGGCGAGCCCCGAGGTGCTCGTGTTGGCCGACGCGACAGTCGTTTTGAAGGTGAGCGTGCCCGTGCCCGAGCCACCGACATAGGCGGCTGTTCCGCCGTCGTTGAGCAACAGCGTCGGCGTGCCCGACACCGTGACGGCCTCGTTAAAGCCGAGCGTCAGCGTGATCGTGTCTCCGACGTGCTCGGTGCCGGTTCCCGGAGAGGCCGTGGCCTGCGTCACCGCCGGCAAGATCGGATCAATCTGGAGACCGGAGAACGTCTTGACCGCGCCCGAGAGGTTCGCTGCAAGACCGGAGGCATCCTTGATGCTCGTGCCGCTCGGCAGATTGACCCCAGTGATGGCGAGCGCCGAGGTATTCGTGTCGGTCGATGCGACCGTGGTGCGGAAGGTGAGCGCGCTCGTTCCGGAGCCGCTCACATAGGTGGCGGTCGCGCCGTCGTTGAGCGACAGCGTCGGCGTGCCCGACACCGTCACGGCCTCGTTGAAGCCGAGTGTCAATGTGATGGTATCGCCGGCATGCTCGACTCCCGTTGCCGGAGACGCGCTGGCCTGCGTCACCGCCGGGGTCGTGGTTGGCGGCGGCGGCGTCGACCCGGTTGTTAGCGTCAAATTCCGGAAATCGGCGGTAACTGTTTCGCTAGGGCCCGAATTGCGATAGAGACCCTCTTCCCAATAGGTCGGCGTGCCGTAACCCAAGGGCCCATGATAGTTCACAACCTGAGTGCCATTCACCGAAACTTCCAGATACCCGGCGCTGGTGTTGGAGAAGTTGGCCTGGATCTGAATGTTGTTGTACTGGCCGGTCTGAATCGGATTGGGATCAGTCCACAGCGTCAGCATCTTAAGATCGCTGGAAGAATTGCTAGGATTTCCACCGGGCGGGCAATAGCGAGCAACAACCTGCAGATGGTCGCCAGCAAGTTGGACCGCGAATGGAGGCGAGGTGGACACGCCACTAATTTTGTCAGCATTATGCATTTCTGCGGTGACGAACCAATTCGCAGTATTCGTGAATGAGCCATTGGGCCCATTCGGCTGCACCATGAACTGGTAGTTTATGTTGACCGGAGTATTGGCCGGAATGTATCCATTTGCGGCACCATCAACTTCTGAGCGATCAACATTTGAACCATCGAAATAGGCATGATCGCCAGGTTGAATTTCAAATTGCAGAGTTTGGGCGTCAGGATTGGTTAGGCTATAGCTCTTGCCTGCCGTCTCCACATAGTAGGGGTCGCCACCAATATTTAGGATGCTGTTCGACGTAGTCGTAAAATTCGTGATCGTTCCGGTTGTATCCAACTTCAGGTCTCCATCGAGTTACAGAGTTGTTTCTCTTTGACGTTGACAAGGGAATTCCAGTGTCGCGCATCAGGAAGGCGCGCGAGATACCGCATGCTCACAGTGGCTGGGACCGCGAACAGATTTCATAGCAGCGGGTTTTTGATTGCCCCCCAACTGCTCTCGGCTGGTTCGTTAATGAGCGAGTATGGCGAAAAAAATAGGTCAGTATGGCGAAAATGCGAACTGCAAATCCGGCCCAACTTCTGGCACCTACAGGTATGCGCCTGCACTTGCTGTTGATTTCGGCGAAGCTGCGTTGGGAAGCAAAATAGGTATCCACTGATTATACCAATGTATGTACTCGACGTTGTGAATGATCTTGTCACGCCCGGCGTTGGCAAAAGTTGTGGGCACTGCCGGTCGGGGTGCCGTGTAGCGCGTGATCTCATTCTCTCGCGGCAGATACTGTTGAAGAAGTCCGCGAACTAGCCGTCCAGTACGGTGCGAGCGGCGCGCGTGGGCTCGATTGCGTCTAGGCGGGCTGCAGCGCAGGCAGCGGGTTCAGCTTTGCGAGCTTCTTTAGGTTGTGAGGCAGCAAGGAGGAATTCGTCTCGAGCCCCCCTGATGGGCCCATCAACCTGAGCCGATCGAGGCGCAGGATCCGCTTCAGATGGCGAACAGCATCTCGATCTTCTTCCGTTCGCGCCGCAACGTCACATAGACCTCCGATTGTGCGGCTCGATTGCCCGCCAGTTAACCAACCAAGGCGCTCCCCGGTGCGCAGGATCAGTTCTTCACCGGAGTACTCACAACGGGGTAGCTACTCGGCCCCCGGAAACGATCCTTTTGCTCGCATCTGCTTGGCACGCCCAAGGCTAATGTAGCGGGATGAAAATTGCGGTGTTCGGACTTGGTTATGTCGGCATCACCGAGGCCGCTTGCCTCACCAGGCAAGGCCACGAAGTGATCGGTGTCGACGTCAGCGACGAAAAAGTGGCGATCGTCAATGCGGGCAAGTCGCCGGTCACCGAGCCCGGTCTCGATGATCTCGTAGGGCGTGCTGTCAGGAAAGGTTTGCTGAGCGCGACGAAGGATGCGAGCCGGCATCTCGACAGTTGCGCCATGGCCATAGTCTGTGTGGGAACCCCCAGTGCGCCGGACGGATCTCACAACATGAGCTATATCGTGGAGGTTTCCCATCAGATCGCGGAGCTGGTCGGCCCCGCTCGAGCGACGGCGTTGACCGTCGTATTTCGCTCCACGATGCGGCCCGGTACGATCGAGGAACTGGTGCTACCGATTTTCGAGGACGCATTGAGAGACAGGATGGATCTGGTCGAACTTGCCTACTACCCCGAATTCTTGCGCGAATCGGTGGCGATCGAAGACTACTTCAATCCACCGAAGATCGTGATTGGAACGAAGGACGGGGAAAGGTGCACGGCTCTTGACGAGTTGAACGCAAGAATCGAGGCACCGGTCTTCTATACGTCTTATCGTGCGGCAGAGATGACAAAATTCGTCGATAACTCGTTTCACGCAGTAAAGATTGCTTTTGCGAACGAAGTTGGTCGCGTTTGCGATAAGCTCGGTATTAGCGCTGCCACTGTTCATAAGATATTCGTCTCTGACACGAAGCTCAACATCTCGCCTTATTATTTGAGGCCAGGTGGCGCATTCGGCGGCTCATGCCTGCCGAAGGACGTTCGCGCGCTCCAATACATCGCAAGCGACGTCGGCGCACATACTCACGTTGTGGATTCGGTTCTGAGGTCGAATGATGCGCATAAGACTTTTCTGTTTGAGAATTGCGTAAAATCAGTCCCGGCGGGCGGGCACGTGCTTATGCTGGGGCTTGCCTTCAAGGAGGACAGCGACGATCTGCGCGAGAGCCCCAATATCGACTTGGCTCGGAAATTCCTTCAGTCGCACATCGACTTGTCGATCTACGACCCCCACGTCGAGCCGTCCAAATTGTTGGGTCAGAATCTTGGCTATGCGTTCTCGAATTTGCCTGCACTCCGCAAACTACTAATCCCAAAGTCGGTCGCCGAGTCGGAGTTGTTCGACCTTGTCGTCGATACCAGAGGATGGGCGAAACACATGGCGTTACGCACCAGGCGGGTCATCGATGTTAACACTCTTTCGTGACGATCGCGGTGCAAGCCACCCTGATCAAGCGGGTGTAGCGAACCCACCCCAGTCGGCTGGCGTCAACAGCGAGCTCGCCGAATTGGCCGGTTCGAATGCCACTTCTACGGGATTGGCTGGCGCCGCGCCGGCTGCCCAACCCCGGATCAATGGTTCGGTTCGCCGCCGGGTGCTTATCATCGTCGAAAATCTTCCAGTACCGTTCGATCGCCGAGTGTGGTCGGAAGCCAGCACATTGTCGGGGCATGGCTATGAAGTGTCCGTAATTTGTCCCAAGGGACCGCGCGCAACGGCCTCATTTGAAATTATCGAGGGAATCACCGTCTATCGCCACTGGTTGCCGAGAGAAGGGCGTGGGGTGCTGGGCTATCTCACCGAGTACAGCGTGGCATTATTTTGGGAGTTCGTGCTGAGTTTAAGAATTCTCACAACGCGCGGGTTTGATGTAGTCCACGCTTGCAATCCGCCGGATCTCATTTTCGTAATTGGCGCATTTCACAAGCTTCTATTTGGAAAGTCCTTCATCTTCGATCACCACGATATCAACCCAGAACTTTATGAGGCCAAATTCGGACATCGTGGCCCTCTCTGGCGGGTTCTGGTTCTACTTGAACGTATTACGTTCGCATTATCTGACGCATCAATAGCAACAAACCAATCATATCGTACCATTGCCATCGAACGAGGGCGAATGGACCCAGATCGTGTGTTCGTTGTGCGCTCCGGTCCAAACCTTTCGCGCGTGCGGTCACTTCCACCAGACCCGGCCTGGAAGAAGGGACGGAAATTCCTTGTCGCTTATGTGGGTGTTATTGGACAACAGGAGGGGATCGATCTGTTACTGGACTCAATCAAGCACATCCGCAGGAGACGAAACCGCGATGATGTCCAGTTCGTCATTGTCGGCAGTGGGCCGGAGTTGGAGGAGGTTAAGAAACTTGCAAGGGTCTTTGAGCTGAACGAATTGGTCACGTTCACTGGCCGTGTTGATGATAGGACGCTATTCACAATACTCTCGACAGCAGACGTCTGCGTAAATCCGGACCGCCCCAACACGATGAACGACAAGTCAACGATGAACAAGATTATGGAGTACATGACGTTGGGTAAACCTATTGTCCAATTTGACCTCGCCGAAGGACGTGTTTCGGCTGGAGAGGCATCTTTATACGCACACAATACGGATACTGCGGAGTTCGGCGACAAGATATTGGAACTTGTAGACGACCCGGTGCTGCGTGACCGTATGGGCGCATTCGGCCAGAAACGAATCTATGGCGAGCTTGCTTGGGACCACGAGGCGACGAAGCTTTTGAGCGCGTATGAAAGAGTATTCGATCTAAGACGCTCACCAAGCCGCAAGCGGCGCGCTGCCGTACTTGAATTGAGCCGACACGATAGCCCGCGCTGATGCCAGCGATCTCACCACGGGCAGCCACTCCTTCGGTCGTCTGGCCCTATTCGTTTTGATTGATAGCTTAATCGCAGCGGTCGCCGGAACGAGCATATACCGGCAATCAACTGATTGTCGTCCAGACAAGGCATTGAGCGTCATGTGTGGGATATTTGGATGGGTCCTTGAGGCCGCGAAGCAGCAAGATCGCAGGACGCTTATCAGCCTTACCGATTTGATGTTTCATCGGGGGCCGGACGGGTCGGGCTACCGGCTTCACGAGACGTCTGATGAGCGATTTCAAGTCGGCTTTGGCCACCGCCGGCTTTCGATTATTGACATCGGTGGCGGCGCGCAACCAATGACGAGTGAGGATGGCCGCTTCACCTTAATCTTCAACGGCGAAATCTATAATTACCTTGAGCTGCGACAGGAACTCATTGCCCTTGGCCATCGTTTTCGCACGAACTCGGACACCGAGGTGCTTATCGAAGCATATCGCGCTTGGCAACTCGACGCAGTACGTCGATTTCGCGGCATGTTCGGCTTTGCGCTGTGGGATGAAGCAAAGCAGCAACTGATCCTTGCCCGCGATGCCTTCGGCAAAAAACCGCTGTTTCTCGCCGAACTGCAGGGTGTTCTTCTCTTCGGCTCGGAGATTGAGCCGCTCGTTCAGTTTCCGGGCTTTAACCGAGCGTTCGATTCCGAAGCACTCGGCCACTATCTTCTTAATCGCTATGTTCCAGGGCCTTCCACGTTTTTCCGTGCGGTGAAGAAGCTGCAGCCTGGTCATTATGCCGTATGGCAGAGCGGAACGCTAAAAACGACGCGCTATTTTACGCCACCAGTTGCGACGACTGTGCCGGACATCAAGTCATTCGATGATGCAATTCGCTTGTTCAAAGAGACATTCGATGAGGCCGTTCGAATTCGCATGCGTAGCGACGCGCCGTTCGGCGCTTATCTTTCCGGTGGTATTGACTCTTCGGCGGTCGTGGCAACCATGGTCAAGCATAGCACGGAGCCTGTGCGAACTTTCTCAGTAGGCTTTCGGGAAGCGGAATATTCGGAGTTCGATCATGCGCGTGTCATCGCAGGTCAGTTTGGTACAATTCACAAAGAACTATTCGTCGAACCCGACTCCTTCATGGAACATTGGTCAACCGCCGTCTTGCGCCGTGGTGCTCCGGTCAGCGAGGCATCTGATGTTCCGATCTTTATGCTGTCGGAGATGGCCTCTGGTAACGTGAAGATGGTGCTCACGGGAGAAGGCGCCGATGAGTTGATGGGTGGATATCCGAAGCATCGGGCTGAACAGTGGATCGGTCTGTACCAATGGCTGATGCCACACCTATTGCACGAGCGGCTGATCCATCCGCTGGTGCGTTCATTGCCCTATGGGATGAGGCGTGTGAAGATCTTTGCATTGGCCGCGGGCGAGCGCGACCTTGTGAACCGCATGCGAGTATGGTTCGGCGGCCTTTCGGTTCGCGAAAGCGAAGCAATGCTGGGTCGGCTCCTATCGGCAACGCCGCCGGACCTCTTCCCTTATTCGTCGGAGATCGGATCTAGTCTGCGGCGTACATTATTCTTCGATCAGACATCCTGGCTTCCAGATAACCTGTTAGAACGAGGCGATCGAATGATGATGGCGGGGTCGATCGAGGGGCGGATGCCATTTATGGATACGATGCTGGCCAATGTCGTGGCTCGATTCCCGGACGAATTTCTGACTGGAGGCAAGGGTGGCAAGACGGTGCTGCGCGCGGCGATGGAAAAGATCCTACCACCGGAAATCGTGCGACGAAAAAAGGTCGGATTCCGTGTGCCGGTTGGAGAATGGTTCAAAGGCCCGTACCGGGATTTTTTGCAGGACATGCTGGTGAGCGAAACTTCCAGTTTAGCACAGATGGTAAGCGGCCGTAAGCTTCGCACGCTTGTAACAGAGCACCTTGACAGTCGACAAAACCACGAAAGAGTTCTTTGGTCATTGTTAAATCTCGAAATCTTCTTGCGTACATTCAGGATCGCAACATGAGAACAAGCGGCTCTTGCATCTCGGATCCGCCTGCGGAGCGTGGCAATCGAATTATTTCCATGCGGGCGTCCAGCTCACGTCGGCGCAATGAACCTGCCATTGTGTTAAGATACGGACGCAAAATTTGCGTCGGCGCCTCGCGACGACAGGCTTGAAAATGATTCCCTCGTTGGTTCGCAACCGGAACGGAACGGACAAAGAAACATACAAGGCTCGCGTCAGCGAAACGAAATCCCATGAAGAGCCGGCTCGTCCGCTTCACGTTGTCATTTTTACTCCCCTCGGCGCCGGTGGCCAAGGGGGGATTGATCGTATGATGGACGAATTGCGTGGCGCGCTACAAATAGATCGCTTCGCAAACATAGAAGCCGATTTTGTCACCACCCGAGGTCCTGGCTCGATACTATTGTCACCCCTATTTCTTGTGCACGCAATTGTACGTTTGTTGCTACTTCGGCTGCTCGGACGAGTAGATGTCGTACACATAAATCTTTCGGCCTTCGGCAGCACGTATCGCAAACTCATCTTAGCCCGTATTTCAAGAATTTGCCGACTGCCGTATGTGTTACATCTTCATAGCGGCCAGTATGCTTACTTTTGGGATTCTCGGATGAGTATATTGATGAAAGAAATAGATCTGATGTTTCTAAGAAGCCAAAAAATCATCGTGCTTGGCAACCACTGGAAGCAGGTCGTTTATGACAGGCTTCCGGACTGTTCTGGAAGAGTTATCGTTGTTCCGAATGCTACACGAACAGCCATCTTCAAGAATCCCGAAATCAAGGATGAGGCAGCCAACATTCTTTTTTTGGGGCGGCTCGGGCAAGGAAAA
>Ga0307510_10003703_pt1 | contig 17864 bp, 13 predicted proteins | sample 12_EM_MG_FD_207224 | JGI IMG/M metagenome (GOLD analysis project Ga0307510, IMG submission 207224) | Populus trichocarpa ectomycorrhiza microbial communities from riparian zone in the Pacific Northwest, United States - 12_EM | ecosystem: Host-associated > Plants > Roots > Unclassified | place...
CCCGTCATTCGAACAGGCGTAGCTGGCTGTATCGGATCCGGCCAGCCGCGATGCACGGCGAGTTTCGCCGCATTGATGATGGTTATTTGACCAGTCGTTTCGATGTGGTTGATCCATCCCCCAACCAGTTACGTTGGAGTCCGCTTCCGATTCCCGCGGAACCGACTGACTTCATAGAGGGGCTGCGCACAGCCGCGGGAAACGGTTCCCCGGAACAGCAGAGCGGGTGCGGCATACACTGGTATGTCGCAAACCGGTCGATGACCGACCGCTATTTCTACAGCGCCGATGGCGAGCTGCTCATCGTCCCGCAGCTCGGGCGGCTTCGCCTGGCCACCGAGCTCGGTATCCTGGAGATCGAGCCGCAACAGGTTGCGGTGATTCCGCGCGGCCTGCGCTTCCGGGTGGAGCTGCTCGACGGGCAGGCGCGCGGCTATGTCTGCGAGAACTTCGGCGCGCCGTTGCGGCTGCCGGACCTGGGGCCGATTGGCTCGAACGGCCTCGCCAATCCCCGCGATTTCGAAACACCGGTGGCGTGGTACGAGGACCGGGCGGGCGACTTCGAGCTGGTGGCGAAATTCATGGGGCATTGTTGGTCCGCGCGAATCGGGCACTCGCCGCTCGATGTGGTGGCCTGGCACGGGAACCATGCGCCGTATCGGTACGACCTGCGCCGGTTCAACACCATCGGGTCCATCAGTTATGACCATCCGGACCCTTCGATATTCCTGGTCCTGCAATCGCTCAGCGACACGCCGGGCGTGGATAGCATCGACTTTGTGATTTTTCCGCCGCGCTGGCTCGTTGCGCAGGACACGTTCCGGCCGCCCTGGTTTCACCGCAATGTCGCGAGTGAGTTCATGGGCTTGATCGCCGGTGTCTACGATGCAAAGGCGGACGGATTCAGTCCGGGCGGTGCGTCGCTACACAACTGCATGAGCGGGCATGGGCCGGATGCGGCCACGTTCGAAAAAGCGAGCAATGCCGACATCTCGCAGCCTCAGCACCTTACCGACACGATGGCCTTCATGTTTGAAACGCGCACAGTCATCCGACCAACGCGGTTCGCACTGGAGTCGCCGCAGTTGCAGCGCGACTATGCGCAGTGTTGGCAGGGTCTGCGCAGTCAATTCACGCCGGGGCAGCGGTGAGCGAGTTGAATGGCACGCATGACCCCCACCTGAAAAGTTGGGTGGAGTCGGCCAATCAACCCGACACTGACTTCCCGATCCAGAATCTGCCGTTCGCTGTATTCAGGCGCGCGGGCCGTGGTGAAGCGTTCCGTGGGGGAGTGGCGATCGGGGACCAGATCCTCGACCTGGCGGCGCTCCACGAGGGGCGCGTCCTATCGGCGGCCGCGGACACACCAGGTCTGGTCGCCGACGCTCTCGCGGCCTGCGGCCAACCCACACTCAACAGTTTCATGGCGCTCGGTGCCGATGCCTGGTCAGCTCTGCGCGCGGCGCTTTCGCGCCTGCTGAGCGGTACCGACGAGGCGGCTCAGGTCGCACTGGTGCCCCAGTCTGATGCCGAATATACAGTGCCGGCAAAAATCGGCGACTACACCGACTTCTACGCGTCCATCTATCACGCAACAGCCGTCGGTGCCTTGTTCCGCCCCGACAACCCGCTTCTGCCCAACTACAAATGGGTGCCGATCGGCTACCACGGCCGCGCCTCGTCGATTCGCGTCTCTGGCCAGGAGTTCCGGCGCCCCCGGGGCCAGATCAAACCCTCCGGCACCGAGGACCCGCAGCTCTTGCCCACGCGCCGGCTCGATTACGAGCTGGAAGTGGGTGTCTTCATCGGAACGGGAAACGCGCTCGGAGCTGCGATCGGCATCGGCGATGCGGAACGCAGCGTGTTTGGTTTGTGCCTGTTGAACGACTGGTCGGCACGTGATGTGCAGGCGTGGGAATATCAGCCCCTGGGGCCCTTTCTGGCGAAGAACTTCGCCACCACGATTTCACCGTGGATCGTCACCCTTGAAGCATTGGCGCCGTATCGTGCTGCATGGACCCGCTCCGCAGAGGATCCGCAGCCGTTGGCGTATCTGGATTCGCCGCAATTGCGGCAGTCCGGTGCCATCGACATGCAGCTCGAGGCCTCGATCGAGACTGCGAAAATGCGCGCCGCCGGCCAGGCGCCGCAGCGACTGTCCCGTTCCAACTTCAGGCATTCGTATTGGAGTGTTTCGCAGTTGGTTGCCCATCACACCATCAACGGGTGCAACCTGGAGCCGGGCGACCTGTTGGGAAGCGGTACGCAATCGGGTCCAACGCCACAGGAGGCGGGCTCGTTGCTGGAATTGACGGTGGGGGGTAAGCAGCCGCTCACACTCGAATCCGGTGAAACCCGAACGTTTCTCGCGGACGGCGATCGGCTCATTTTGCAGGGCTGGTGTGAAAAGGAGGGGCATCCCCGGATCGGCTTCGGAGAAGTTTGGGGCACCGTGCTGCCGCCCGGCAGCTAGGCAGTGGCCCCGGTTGCCGACGCCGGGGCCACTCACTCGAGCCAACTCAGAACGCGAAGAACGGCCCGGTGCCACCCGCCGTGTTCTTACCTTCGATCACCACAAACACCGTCTTGCCGTAATAGAACGGCAGGCCCCAGTCGAAGGCATCGCTGCCGTTGATGGTGCCACCGGTGCCGTCACCGAACAGTGTGCTGTCGCCGGCGAGGCCGCTCGTTGCGGCAATGATGCTCTTGGCGTTCTTGAACAGATTGTCGGCATTGGTCACCAAGAAGCTGACTCCCTTGGACGCATTGTTGACCGGGTTCACAATGGTCGCCGACAGCCCCAGATCGGCGCTCGGGCACCAGAATCCCTGGTTGGTCGCGCAGGCGGCTGTGTTTTTCAGGTTGTTGTCCGGGAAATAGTAGGCGTTGGAGCCGCTGTCAATGAACGCGGTGTGCAAGGTGGCGAGCCCGTACTTGGTGGCCATGAAACCGTTGCCGTCCAGATTGAACACCGTGGCACTGCCGAGCCCATTGTTGCTCTGGGTACCTACGCCGAAGATCATCGAGCCGCTGACGGAAGAGGTGCCGGACGCGGCCACCGAGGGCAACTGGATGATCACGCCGTTGTTGTCGGTGGTAAAAGCGGCGATGGGATTGGACACCTGCAGGTTTTCCGGCATGGTGGTTTGGGCGCAGGCACCTGATGGCGGGCAGGTGTAGTAGGTCCCGTTATTCTGCTGCAGGCAGGCAGGCCCGCAATCGGAAATGAACGGTGCCACTCCGAGGATACCGTTGGCTCCGAAGTTGGCGACCGAATTCTCGAGTGTCGGGTTTGCGGTCGTGCCCTTGCAAGTACTGGGTACTGCGTACGCAGGGTCGCCGATGACCTGGATCAGCTGCTTGAGCGCCGTTTCACCGCCGATCTTGACATCAGCCTGGCGAACCGAGCCCCAGCTCGATCCGTCGACAAAGCCGACGCATTCGGCGACCACATTGTTGGCGATGTTGGCATCAGGCTGCGTCGGCAGAGTGATCGTCAACACCCCTGGCGAGATGATCCGCAAACCGGAAGAGCCGGTGTCAACCTGGATGTGATCGATGGTCTGACAGTTGGACGTGCTCCCCGGGGCGCAGATCGTCACTGTCGTATAGGCTGTGTTGACAGCCGGTGTGCTCGAAGTAGCAACGGGAGTCGGACCCGAATCGACGACAATGGCCTGCACGTTCGAACCCGTGGGCGTGCCGCCACCACCGCCGCCGCCGCCGGCGAGGCTGCCGCTACCGCCTCCACATCCCGAGACGCACAGCACTCCGATCAGGGCAGCAAACAAATTTGCGCGCACTCTTGCGTCTCCCTACTTGTTCAGGTCGTCAAAAGAAAAATTGGCCGGCAGCAACGACGGTACATAGGCGATTCCGTAGAACGCGCGCATGTGGCCGTTGGAGCTGACCACGAGGTCGGTGCCCTGAAAGCTCAGATGCCGGCGACCTACATGGGGAGAGCTGGCATTCGCATTGTATTCGGGGAAATATTTGCCGAGGGTCTGCTCGAAATCCGGCAGCAGGGGGCCGTTCCAGGTCACCGCAAACACTTTGCCGGAGGGAGCGATGAATTCGCGCACGGTCGTTCCCGTCGCGCCCTCGATCACGTGCACCGTGTAGCCGGCCACCGCAGTGGTCCGCAGCTGGGCTTTCAATTTGATGCGGTCATTCTCGACGGTGGTGGCATCTTCACCCAGGGTGGCGAAGGCCGGGAGGCAGGCAACCTGACTCACCAGCACACCAGCCACCAGGCAGCCCAAGATACGCTTCGCGTTGCTGCTGGCAGATTTCACTGCAGTGCGTCCTTCTGTAAGAAAAGCTTCGGAGATAGGCTATTTGGCTCGTGCGGTCAACTGGCACGTTCGCCAGTCTGCACTGCGCAATCAACGCCAAACGAGCGATTAGTCGCTGTTTTCGGCAATGAGTTCACAAATTGAGTGTGACATCAGCGTCGGTGCCCGGCGACGCGGCCGACGATGGTCGGCCATAACAAAGCCGGCGACACGATGGTCGCCGGCTCGGGTAGGTCAGGACCGTGCGGGGTGAGGATCAGTTGCTGCCCGCAGCCCCTGTGGTGGCGGCTCCATGCTGCTGCTGCCAGGCCGCGCGGCGCGCCTCAAACTTGCTCTTCATGTCCGCGAGTACCTGGGGCAGCTTCGCCTTCTGATCGGCCGTCAGAACGTTGTAGATCTGACTCTGCAACTCCACCTCTTTCTGCAGGCGGGTGGCAGCGGCTGTCTTCGCGTTCTGCAGGGCGGTGGCGTAGTTCGGGTCACCCGGGTTCGCCAGCGTCATCATGTCGACGCCGGCGCTGCCGGCGGCCGCCTGGTGCTGGGCGCGGGCGGTGCTCATGATGCTCTTGATGGAAGCCTGCTGGTCGGATGTCAGGTTGAGTTGCCGCGTGGCGCGCAACATGACACCAACCAACATGCCGCCGCCGCGGTGGCCGTGATGCCAGTGTTTGCCGCCTGGTGCGGGTGCGGTACTGTTCGTTGTGGCAGACGCAGAAGTGTTTGTTGTGCTCACTGCAGCCACCGCCGCGCCGGCACCGACAGTCGCCGTTGCGATCAGCAGCAAGCCCAATGTCCTGTTCAACTTCATGACTTCATTCCTCAACTGTTGTAGAGCAATTGTTACCTATCGTTAATGCGACAGGCGCGCGTTCGTATCACGATATACAAAGCGTTTTACGACTACAAACGTTGACGGAAAAAGTTACCTGCCCACGCGGCGCGCTTGCGCGCGTTCGCGGCGCAGGTGTTATTCGGGAGTCAGAATTCTCCACGCCTGGGAGGGATGAACGACAGCCCACCAGACGGCACCCAATCCCATGGGTACCTCGGGCGGCACGCCTTCATCGGTTTTCACGGAAACGGTCTGCGATTCCTGTACTTCGGTGATCTGGTTATCGCTGGGCAGGGGCTCCTTGAGCTCCTGCTCCGGAACGACCGTGCGGACGTCGGGGGCCGCCAGGTTGAGCTTCTTGCGCTTGCTGTTTGCCTGGCCGTTGGCCTGGGCATCGGCTTTGGCCGCCGCCGTCCCCGTCTTGGCGCCAGAGGGCGCTTTGGAAGCGTCCACGCAGTGGCCAGTTAACTTAAAGCACACAGGCTCCGATTTGCTGTCCGAGGCCGAGCTCGAGGTGGAGCTGCTGGGCGCGGGTGCGGGAGGTGGGCTCTGCGAAGGAGGACTCTGCGAAGGCGCCGGGGCCTCCTGCCCCTGCGCGAGGGCCGTTCCGGCTATGAGCATCCCGGCTATGAGCATCTTGGCGATTCTTGTGCCATTCACTTTGTTTCTGCCGTAACGCGCCTTCCGAGGACGCAATCCGAGGCTACTACGCCCCGCATAGCTTGCACAGCAATCGCCATACCCATTCCCGGCTGCCTATTTAGCGACATCTGTCGCAAACCATCGGGGAGAGGGCCCTTTGTAATGTCCCTGAAATCGACTTGCGATATTTCATTCATCGACGAAATCCTGTTGCCACAGTTCAGGAACCACCATGCAAAGTTTTTGGCAGGCTCTACAGACTCAACGTTGGGATGATCATCGCTACTACCATCACAGCCGCATAAACCAATCGCTGCACTTGCTGAGCGCGATGAGTTTCGTCTGTGCCTACTTCCTGATGTTCACCAACCCCGTGGCCGCCGCGCTACTGGCCTGGCTGGTCTCCATGACGAGCCGGCAGGCGGGACATTTCTTCTTCGAGCCGAAAGGCTATGACGAGGTGAACCACGCCACCCACGACCACAAGGAAGACATCAAGGTCGGCTACAACCTGCGGCGCAAGATCGTACTGATGGCCATCTGGGCGGCCGCACCGGTGATCCTGTGGATCGACCCGACCCTGTTCCGGCTGTTCCCGGATGCCACCAGCAGCGACTTCGTGCAGCACCTGGGTCAGGTGTGGCTGGCCGTGGGACTGGGCGGACTCGTGTTCCGCACCATCCACCTGTTCTTCATCAAGGACGTGCAGACGGGCCTGGTGTGGGCCACCAAGATCATCACCGACCCGTTCCACGACATCAAACTTTATTATAAAGCGCCGCTGGCCCTGTTGCGGGGGGAGTGGATCGACCCGAACCATGCGCGCCACGGCTCCAACGGGCACGAAGAATCTCTTTCAACACGCGACGCCTGATGGCTTTGTTGGTGAGTGCCGCATCACTCCACCACCAACCTTCGGCCGCCATCTTCGCAGCCGCCGCCAGGACCCTGGCGGCGACTGCGTCAAAGTCCGCATCCGTGTAGTCGATGGTGAAGATGAGACGGCCCGTGCCCACCCAGCTCAGCGCCAGGCCTTCGGCGCGCAGATAATATTGAAACATCCAGTTGTAGCGCGACGGCTGCAGGTAGCTGATGGTCCAGACCGAGGACAGGTTGCTGAACTGCACCGGAAGTCCCGCCGCCTTCAGCCGCTCGTTGAGCAGCCGCGCCCGCCCATTCCAACGCTCTTCGAGTCCTGCGTATTTCGCCTGAATCTCCGCCGTGGCGAGCCGTTGCAGAAATTCATACATCGCGCCCATCACGTAGGGATGGGAGTTGAAGGTGCCGCGGGCGAAGCAGATGTCAGCCGGGCGGTCTTCCCGGAAGCGCTGCATCAGCTCGTGCTTGCCGCAAACGACGCCCACCGGAAAGCCGCCGCCGAGCGTCTTGCCATACGTGACCATATCGGCGCGCACACCGAAATATTCCTGGGCGCCACCCGGCGCCAGCCGGAAGCCGAGAAATACCTCGTCGAATATCAACACGATGTTTCTTTCGGTACAGACGGCGCGCAGCTTCTGCAACCACTGCGTGTAGGCAGCGCGGTCATATCCGGCCGAGCGGCCGCTGTCGATCAGCGCGGAATCGCCCGGCGCATTCCTGTTGGGATGCAGCGCCTGCAGCGGATTTACGAGAACACAGGCAATGTCGCGACGAGTGCGCAACACTTTCAAGGCAGCATCGTCCATGTCCTTCAAAGTGTAGGTTTCATGCGCGGTCTGGGGGTTACCCACGCCCGGTTGCACATCTCCCCACCAGCCGTGGTACGCACCGCAGAAGCGCACCAGGTTCCTGGCTCCCGTGTGATACCGGGCAAGCCGCACGGCCTGCATGACGGCTTCCGTGCCCGACATGTGGAACGAAACCTCATCGAGCCCGGAAATCTCTTTCAACCGCTCGACGTTGTAGGCCACAACCGGGTGCAGCGAGCCGAGAACCGGTCCCAGCTCCTTGACGCGCTCGGCGCCGCGCGCCATGCACTCTTTGTAGAAATCGTAGCCGAAGACATTGACACCGTACGAGCCCGTCAGATCATACAGTTGGTTGCCATCGAGGTCGGTGACGGTCGGCCCGGACGAGGATTCCAACACCGAGCCGAGCTTGAAATGCTTGCGAACCAGGGAGCTGAATTGAAACGGCACGCGGTAGCGCGACGTGAACTGCATGTCCGACACGCCGGCCTGGATGTTGGCTGTCAGGGCCGCGGTCTTCGCAAACCGCTGCGCAAACAACGCGGCCAGGCGCATGAACGCCTCGCGGCGCTGCGCGGCAATCTGCGCCGGCGCGCCGTCCGCACAGAAGAATTCGGTCTCGTTGTATTCGTAGAAGGGCACGAGCGCGGCGAAGCGGCGCGACCAGCGCGAATGACCCGCGAGCGAGCGATGTTTGGCGCGCGAGAGCTGCAGCCGGATCTGCGCTTTGCGTGCAACAAACAACAGTACCGCCGCGCCCACTATGTAAAGAACGAATGTTGAGCTCAAGGGTTCCTCCAGGCTTGCCGCGCGCCACACTATTGCAGTTGAGTGACGATTAAATGACGGTCCGTACTTTGATCTCCCAGGTAACCGGGCAGGAAAATCTGAACTTCCTGCTCACCAATCGCGTCCCGCGCCGCTGGCTCACCCTGTTCGTGGGCCGGCTCAGCAAAGTTCGTAACCCAATAGTCCGCGAGACCTCCATTGCCATCTGGAAGCTGTTTTCGGACCTGGATCTGAGCGAGGCCCGCAAGAGCCGCTTCGACAGCCTGCACGACTGTTTTACCCGCGAGTTGAAGGAGGGCGCCCGCAGCGTCGATCCGGATCCCAACGTGCTCACGAGCCCTTGTGACGGAATCATCGGCGCCTGCGGCCAGGTCACCGACGGCATGGTCTTGCAGGCCAAGGGCTTCCCGTATCCGGTGCTCGACCTGGTCGGCGACCCGGCTCTCGCCGAGCGCTATCGCCACGGCACGTACGTGACACTTCGGCTGACCTCCAGCATGTATCACCGGTTCCATGCGCCGGCCGACCTGTGTGTTGAAAAGGTTACGTACATTTCGGGGGATACCTGGAACGTCAATCCCATTGCACTGAAACGCATCGAGCGCCTGTTCTGCAAAAACGAGCGCGCGGCCATTGAATGCCGGCTGGAGCGCACCGGGCAGTTGCTCACGTTGGTACCGGTAGCAGCGATCCTGGTGGCCAGCATCCGGTTGCGGTTTATAGATGTGACACTTCATCTGAAATATCAGGGACCGAATCGCATCGACTGCAATGCCCGGGTTGCCAAGGGCGCGGAAATGGGCTGGTTTGAGCACGGCTCCACAATCATTGTGTTTGCCCCACCCGGGATGACTCTGTGCGCTCAATGGAAAACGGGTGACACCATCCGGATGGGACAGCGGTTACTGAATCTGTGCGCTCCGCACCCGTGATGGGGGGCACAACTTCCGGGAATGTCATTCGGTCTCCCGCAGTGCGGGTAGTAGTATCAGGCTGCTATATCACACAGATAAAAGTGAGATGTGGGGCCCCAGAAAGATACTCCGTCAGCTCGCGACCGCCGCTGCAATGTTTGCAGCGGTTTCGGCGTCTCATTCTGCTGAGCGCTGGGCCGGGTTGGCGGATACGGTCTTTCAGCACCTCGTCCGCGACAACGAGCTGCCCAACGCCGCGATTCCGACGTCCGCGACCCAGGATGGCGAGGGCTTTCTGTGGATTGGTTCACAGAACGGTCTCGCCCGTTGGGACGGTTACCATTTCCGCATCTACCGGGCCGACCCCGGCAAAGAGGGGGCGCTCCCCGACAATTTCATCCAGGCCCTGCTGACGGACTCCCGCGGCGTCCTGTGGGTTGGGACCACTTCGGGCGGGCTCGCCCGATACGACCGGGAACATGAACGGTTCGTGGTCTACCCCGTAGGTCCGAATGGTTTGAGTCACGTTAGCGTCCGGTCGATCGCCGATGACGGCAACGGCGGCGTTTGGGTCGCGACGGAGGCTGGGCTCGACCATGTCATGGCTGACTCGAAGGTCATCGGGCACCTCCGGCACTCCGACGCAGACCCTGCGAGTCTTCCGGATAACCGGGTCCGCGGATTGATGCGGGACCGCCACGGTACCCTGTGGGTCGGAACCGCAACTGCACTGGCCAGGCTGGACAAGGGAGCCAGGCATTTCGAGCGCGTCCCATTGCCCGCGCCGCAGGGCAAAGTTCCTTCTCCCTGGAGCTTTCTGGAGGACAGCGCCGGGCGCATCTGGGTGGGCACCATCCGTCAGGGTGCTTATGTCATCGACTCTCACGCCGCCGGTGCGCGCGCGGTGGAAGAAAGCGATGCCACTCATTCAACTCTGCAGAACGAGGGCGTGTCGTCCATCGTCGAAGTGGTTCCTGGGCAGATCTGGCTGGGAACCCTGGGACAGGGCATCGTCGCCGTCGACGTCGCTACTGCGCAAACACGCCGGATCCGCCGCGATCTGACCCAGCCCGCGAGCCTTCCTGATGACAGCATCCAGGGCATGTTCAAGGATCGCTCCGGCCTGATCTGGATCTGCAGCGATCGCAGCATCAGCCGTCACGATCCGTCGCATCCGGCCGTCATTACGGTGTTTGGTGCGTCGAGTCGTCCTGACAGCATTTCAGACTCCGATGTCGACGCCATTCTTCCCATGTCGGACGGCAGGATCTGGCTGGGCCTGGGAAGCAAGGGCATCGACGTCATCGATCCGGCCGGCACGCGCGTCGCGGCCCTGCGCCCCGACCCGCTGCGACCGCAGACCGCACTGCCGAAAGACTACATCAACGCATTCGCTGCATCCGACGAGAGCGATGTGTATGTTGGAACCGAGCTCGGTTTGTATAGAGTTGATCGCGCCGCGCGCGGTGCAACCCGGGTCACGATCCCGCAGCGCGATCCCACCGCGCAGGTGTGGGCGCTGCTCCTGGACAACAATGTTCTGTGGGTTGGCGGTTTCGACGGCTTGTGGGCCGTGCAGCTCGACGGCGCAAAATCGCCTCTCACTCACGCCGAGGCCGTCAGCGGACTCACGGATCAGCGGATCACCACAATTTCCCGCGGTGCAGGCAACTCGTTGTGGATCGGGACGAAGCACGGCCTCAACCGGCTCGATCTGGCCACCCGCGCCATCGAGCGGATTCTGCCCGAGCCTGCCAATCCAACAGCGCTGGCGGCGGGCTACATCACCTCGTTGCTGACGGACACCCGCGGCCGCCTGTGGATCGCGACGTTCGGCGGTGGAGTCAACATCCTGGAGGCGCGGGGCGCCGACGGCAAGCCGCGCTTCACGCGCTTGGGGATCGCCCAGGGCCTCAACAACGACAATGCCGACAAGCTGTTGGAGGATTCGAAGCACAACATCTGGGTCGGCACCGACGATGGCCTGGCGGTGATCAATGAATCGACCCGGGCGATCCGGGTATTGCGCCGGGCTGAAGGCTTGCCCATCTCCAGCTATTGGGTCGGCTCGGGAGCCGCGACCGCGCAGGGCGAGATGTTATTTGGCGGGGTTGGTGGCCTGACGGTCGTGCGACCCAGCCAGTTGACACGCTGGAACTATCAGCCTGCGGTGGTAGTGACCGATGTCCGTATCGGTGGCAAGAGCGCAGCGTATCCGCTGCAGATTCGGCCGAGCGCCAACAGCATTGCCGTGGAATTCTCGGCGCTCGATTACTCGGCACCGGAGCGCAATCGCTACGCATACCGGCTCGATGGATTCGATGCGGCGTGGATCGACACGGAGGCCTCGCATAGAGTGGCCGCCTATACGAACCTGCCGCCCGGCGATTTCACGTTGCGCCTGCGCGGATCCAATCGGGACGGCCTGTGGTCTGAGTCCACTGTCAGCCTGCCGATCCGGGTTTTGCCGGACTGGTACCAGACGACGGCGTTCCGCATTGCTGTCGCGCTTCTGGCGCTGGCTTTCGTTGCCGCGTTGGTCCAGGGGCGCACAGTGTACCTGCGCCGCAATCAGCGCGATCTGGAACGCCAGGTTGTGGAACGTACCGCCGAGTTGCGCGAGAGCCAGAGGCAACTCGAGCAGATCGCCTATGAGGACACCCTGACCGCGCTGCCGAACAGGCGCATGTTCACGGAAGAATTCCGTGAGCTGCTGATGTTGGCGCGGTTGCAGCACCAGCGCTTCGCGCTGTTGTTGATCGACCTCGACCGCTTCAAACAGATCAATGACTCGCGCGGCCACGATGCCGGCGATGCGCTGTTGATTGAGGCGGCCATCCGCCTGCAGGCGGCGGTCCGCAAGTCAGATTGCGTGGCCCGGCTGGGCGGCGATGAATTCGGCGTGCTCGTGTCCCAGAACCCCGCGGCCACCGATATCGAGATGATCTGCCATCGCATCATCGAGAGCTTCGTGATGCCGGTGCCCACCAATGGGACCGAAATGACAAGCAGCGCCAGTATCGGCGTGGCCGTGTTCCCGGACCATGGCGCGACGTTGGACAATCTTTATAAGTCCGCCGACGTGGCCCTGTACGAGGCCAAGCGGGCAGGCGGAAACATGTGGCGCTGGTACAAGGTGCAATCGCCGACGACCACAAACGGTGCTCAGACCAGTATGCGTATGCTTTGATTGGCGCGGCGTCGCGTCCTCAAGCAGCGGCGGCGCGCTGCTCCTGCGCGTCGTTACCCAGCGCAGCCACCAGGTCGTCAATCAACTTCGCCAGCTCGCCGGCCATGACGGTGAAGTCGATGTCGAACTGCTCCGCCTCACCCAGCTCTTGCGCGCCCTGGGTGGGATCATTCGACATCTCCAGGAACTCCAGGCGCTTGACCTGCATTTTCTCGTTCAGCACAAACGCAATGCGGTCGTTCCAGGTGAGACCCAGGCGCGTCGGATACATGCCCGCCGCCAGGTGAGCCTGGATTTCCTTTCCGTCCAGTGGATGGTGTGCATAGCGGATGGCGGCCTTGCTCTGGTTCGCCGCCTTCAGCTCCAGATCCTGGTCGATGGTCAGACGCAAGGGCGCGTCGCCGAGCTTCAACCACACGGCCATGGACATCTGCGGCGAACGCTCGGTCTCTATGAAGAGCACCGCAAGATTGCCCAAGGTATCGCGCAACACCTCGATCAGCTCTTCCGCCTTCGCGGCTCCCGCGGCATCGACCACGAGCCAGCCGTGGACCGGATCGATCCACGCGCGCGTAACCCGTCGGCGCGTCAGTGCCTTAGCGCGTAATTCTTCAGTGACTCTCATCTTCAGGTCGCGCATCTGACGCCGCCCCACCGGAAAGCCGTTCTCCTGCGCGAGCGCTTCGGCGCGCTCCAGCGTGACCTGGCGGATGATCGAAGCGGGCAGCAACTTCTGATTGACACCGAGCGCAATCAGGTGTTGCTGATTTACGGTATGCACGAGCTGCCCGGTGCTGGAGGGCGCGACCCAGCCACGACTGAGCATTTCAAACGGGCTGCAGGGCTGCAGCGTGCGCGTGGCGAGCTTTTCTTCGAGCTCGGCGGCGGAGACAGACCAGTCGGCCGGCAGACGATAGACGACGAGATTCTTGAACCACATCTTGGGAAAGCGCCCCCCAGCCGAAAAGGGGGCGCAGTATATTTTATCGCGCGCCAAATGGCGCGACGACTAAATTAAATGCTGCCCATGGTGCGAGAACAGTCCGAGCAGCCCAATCAAGATCAGATACAGAGCCACAATATAGTTGAGTAGTCGTGGCATCACGAGAATCAGAATTCCCGCAATCAGGGCAATCAGGGGGCCAACAGAAAGGGTCATGGTCATGAGAAGTCCTCCGAAAGCGTGATCATAACCTACGCTCCACCGCCTGAATCGTTCCGCAAAAAGCGCCGGATCCGTTCACAGGCGGTATCCAGCGAAACCTCATCGGTTGCGAAACAAATCCGCACGAACCCCGCGGTTTCCAAGCCAAAAGCCGCGCCATCCAGAACGCTCACACGCTCCGATTCATACAGTGCCCGCATGAACCCATAGCCCGAAAGTCCAGTCTCACGCACGTCTACCAACATGAACATCCCGGCTTCAGGCACGATGGCGCGAATTTTCGGGATGCCTGCGAGTCCGGCGACGATTCGTGCGCGGCGCAGGTCGCAGTAGTCGCGAATCCGACGTTCGGCCTCGGGCGCGATCGACAGGGCGGTGATCGCGGCTTCCTGCACGAAGCCCGGTGCACCGAAGAGCATGCACATCACCAGGCTCTCCGCATGAATAGCAACCTCGCGCGGACCGACGAGCCAACCGGCTCGCCAGCCTGTCATCGCATGCGACTTCGAGAGGCTGCCCAACGTGATCACTCGCTCAGGTATACGCGCCGCGAGACCGGGAGTGTGGCCTCCGGGTGCAAGCCCAGCATAGACCTCGTCGGAAATCAGCCACAGATCGTGCTTCTCGGCGAGATCGCCAATGGCAGCGAGCTCTTCGTCATGGAGTATCACGCCGCTCGGGTTGTTCGGTGTTGCCCACACGATTGCGCGAGTCCGCTCAGTGATCAGTGAGGTCAGCGCCGTGATGTCAGGCCGAAAGCTGCCACTCGTTGGCGCGCGAATCATTCGAGCGCCCGAGGCCTGCAGGGTCGCCGGGTAAGTTGGATACATCGGATCGAACGAAATGATTTCATCGCCCGATCCCGCGACGAGCAGTGATGCAACGAACAGTGCGTTCTGCGCTCCTGACAGGTACACGACGTTGTCAGCCGTAGCATTCTGTCCTGTTCGCTTCGAGTGATAGGCGGCGATTGCCTGCCGAACCGCAAGTCGGCCCGCGGCCGGGCTGTAGTGTGTGTCACCCGCTCGCAACCGCTCAATGGCCTTCTCGACGACGGCGGGTGGCGTGTCCAGATCCGGATCGCCAACACTTAGAATAATTACGTCTTCGCCGCGATCGCGCGCGGCGCTCGCCTCGTAGTGTGTCAACCAGGCATCGGCGCCTTCACCACTGATTCGTTGTACGAGAGGCGAGAACTTCATATATTTGCGGCAGACATGAGTGACGAGCCCCAGTCGGTCGGACAATACATTGTCGCGCTGCTAGCAGCCAACGGCATCGATACGGTCTTCGGCATCCCGGGTGTTCACAACCTCGAGTTTTATCGCGGGCTGGCTACAACCGGTTTGCGACACATACTCGTACGCCACGAACAGAACGCCGGATTCGCAGCCGATGGTTTCGCGCGGGCCAGTGGCAGGCCCGCGGCTGCCTGCGTCATTTCGGGTCCCGGATTGACGAATATCCTGACCTCGGCCGCCCAGGCGAAAACCGACTCGGTTCCCATGCTGATCCTGGCGAGTACGCCGGTCGCGTCCTCGCTGGCCAAGGGCTGGGGAGTGCTTCACGAGCTCGATGACCAGAGATTGATGGCGGCGGGGGTGGTGGGTACGGCGCGTTCCGCGCGCTCCGCTCAGGATGCTCGCGATCACCTGCGTGAGGCGTTTGCGTCGTTTCAGCTCGGTCGGCAGCGACCCGCTTACCTGGAAGTGCCGCTCGATCTGCTGGCGGAGCCAACTTCCTTGCGCGCGGAGCGTTTTGCGCGAGTCGGGGGTGGTCCGCAACCCGCGCAGTCGGTTGTTGAGCGCGCCGCGGCCTTACTCGCTGCTGCTGGGAAGCCGATGATCGTAGCCGGTGGCGGCGCGAAGGCCGCAGGTGAACAGGTGCGCAAGTTGGTTGAGGCGCTGGATGGCTACCTGGTTACCACGGTGGCCGGCAAGGGATTGCTGCCGGAGAGCCATGCGGCCAACCTGGGAGCTTCGTTGCAATTTCGCACGACCCAACAGTTGGTCGCCCAGGCTGACGTGGTGCTCGCGGTGGGAACCGAGCTGTCCGAAACGGACTTCTATTCCGGTGCGCGCCTCGAGATGGGCGGACGCCTCATCCGAATTGACATCGATGCCACCAAGCTCGCGGATCACTACGCGGCGGATGTTGGAATCTGGGGAGATGCCGCGGCCAGCCTGGCCGCGCTGTCCGAATCGCTGCCCGGTACGAGAAAAGGCTGGCGCAGTGAGCTGGGGCCGGCAGCCGTGCACAGAGCGCAGATAGAAGCGGGATTCAACCCGGTGTATCGCACCTGCGCACGCCTGTTGCAGGCCGTGCGCGCCGCGCTTCCCGATGATGCGGCTGTGTTCAGTGACATGACGCAGGTCGCTTATCTCGGCAACTATGCATTTGCCACCGACAGGCCTGGCACCTGGCTCCATCCATCAGGCTACGGCACCCTGGGCTACGCTTTGCCTGCGGCCATCGGCGCGTTGGTTGCGGAACCGAGCCGGCCCGTTGTCGCGCTGGCGGGTGATTTTGGATTCCAGTTCACCTCGCAGGAACTGGCGACCGCGGTGGAGTTGCAACTCAGCCTGCCCATTGTGATCTGGAACAACAGCGCCCTGGGTCAGATTCGCGATGACATGGTGGCCGCGCACATTCCACCGACCGGCGTCATCGGCCACAACCCGGACTTCCTCGCGCTGGCGCGTGCGTACGGTGCTCATGCGCAGCGCGCACGCGGGCCGGAACAGCTCACTGCCGCGATCCGGTCCGCGCTGCAGCGGCGCGGGCCAACTCTGTTGGAAGCCGTGGAGTCAGACTTCTAAAGACTTCCCTGCAGCGCCACATGCCGGCGGTTCGCTGTTGGCTTGCGCGCCCGCAGCAAAACTCGAAATAACAACCAGCCCACACAATGACGTGGAGTGGTTCACAGCGCCCCTTGCATCCGGCACGCAATACTTTGCCATGCGTCTCAGTTGGACACTGCTGATGCGGATATCCCGGCTGCAAACCCGCGTGATCGTGTTTTTCGTTGCCATGCTGGTGGCGGTGGAAGTGTGCTCGTTTGTGCTCGTCGATGCAGCGAGCTCGCGCAATGCCAGCAGCAGGATTGAAGGTGAGCTGCAGGTCGGACAGCGCGTTTTCGGGCGGCTCGTGCGCCAGAACGCCCAGGCTCTCAGTCAGTCCGCGCACGTGCTCACGGCCGATTTTGCTTTCCGCGAAGCCGTGGCTGGCGGTAACGCCGCCATCATTGCCGCCGCGCTTGCCGACCAGGGGCAGCGGCTCGGTGCCGGGGCCCTGTTGTATGTGGACCTGGATGGCATGGTCATTGCCGATACCCTGGAACAGGGCCGGGTGCCGCGGGAGTTCGAGTACCGCGAGCTGCTCGAGCGCGCCACAATCACGGGCGCGGCGACGAGTATCGAGATACTGGCGCGGCACGGGCTGCAGTTGGTGGCAATTCCGATGCGGGCACCCGTGCAGGTCGGCTGGGTCGTGCTGGGATTTCCCATCGATCGGGGCTTTGCGAGCGACCTGCGGCAACTCACGGCGCTCGATGTTTCATTCTTTGCACAAGGGCTGGACGCGGACGGGAAGAGCTGGACCTCCCTGGACTCAACATTGGATGACGCGGGTGAAAACGAGCTGCGCCGGCAGTTGCCGCTGCTGACCCTTCCGTATGCCACTCACATTGTCAGTATCCACGACACCGACACCCAGGCGCGACTCATTTCCCTGCCGACCACGGGAGGACGCCGCATCGTCGCGGTGTTGCACCGCTCATTGTCAGCTGCTGTGGCCGCATTCGACCGGACCCGGGCCACTTTGATCTTCCTGGCGATCCTCAGTATCGTTGTTTCGATCCTCGGCAGTGTCTGGATCGCGTCCAACATTACGCAACCTCTGAGCACCCTGGCGCACGCGGCCGCCCGGATGGAAGCGGGCGATTATTCGGGTGAGGTCGACCTGCAGCGCGCGGATGAGATCGGCTCACTGGCCTGCAGTTTGAATCGCATGCGCGAGGGCATCGCGGAACGCGAGAAACGCATTCTCACGCTCGCCTACCAGGATCAACTCACGGGACTGGCAAACCGCGCCAAATTCTCCGAATTGCTGTCCGGGGCGATCGCGGCAGCCCTCCCGGGTACCGACACGGTTTCCATTTTCGTGATGGATCTCGATCGCTTCAAGTACGTGAACGACACGCTGGGACACGGCGTGGGCGACCACGTTCTGCGCCAGGTCGCCGGCCGTCTCGGCAATGCGGTGCCTGCGTCCGGCTGCGTTGCCCGCCTGGGAGGCGATGAATTTGCCGTTCTGTTGACCGGCGCGGCGGCGGCGAAGGTGGTCGA
>Ga0307510_10003704_pt1 | contig 17864 bp, 15 predicted proteins | sample 12_EM_MG_FD_207224 | JGI IMG/M metagenome (GOLD analysis project Ga0307510, IMG submission 207224) | Populus trichocarpa ectomycorrhiza microbial communities from riparian zone in the Pacific Northwest, United States - 12_EM | ecosystem: Host-associated > Plants > Roots > Unclassified | place...
TAGAAAGGGTGTTTCTCAGTTAAATGGTGGTGGCTATAGCCCTTGAGGTGGTCGGAAATGCCACATTCATTCGCTTGAAGATACCTACTCGATTAGCTAAAACTACCAAAGAAAAAGATACACAGTGGCTAAATGACGCATCGTCCAGGTCAAACCTTAAAAAATAGGGTTTTTAATTTGAGATTTTGGAACATTGAAATTTAGTCTCTTTTCTTCCATTTGCTTTTAATTGCACATGTAATTGTCTCATAAACTCTTAATTTCATGTAATTACACCTTTGCCAAACTCAATTGTCAACCCCAAAGCCTGTTTCATTTTAGTTAGTGGTTATGAAATTATGTATTTTCACCCTTTATTGATCAACAAACTTTCAATTTCCTTAATTTATCCCTTGATTTGATCAATTTCAACCCTGCATTCACACGCCTTTTTCAGTATGGTCCTTGGTTTTGAATTTCTTCAATCAAGTCCTTAATTGCTCATCAAACTTTAATATTTATGCAACTAAGCCCCTAATTTGACCAAATTAACTCTTTAAAATTACAATTCGACCTTCAGACTTTAATTTCTTCTAATTAAAGCTTAGATTGACTTCAAAAATCAAATTTTTTTTGTAATTAAATCCTCAATAAAATTAATTAAGCCTTCCAAAATTCTCATTGAGTCCTTACCTATTTAAATTTGTACTTCTTTACCTGTTAAAGAAAATGATCTCATTATCACAGTTAACCTGCCGCTTTTAAAATTAAAAAATTAGCATATCTTCACGGGTAACCTACTCTTTTTTCAAATTTCAAAAGAATTTCAGCAAGCCTCCATACTTCCATGAAATTGGTCTATTTTCACGGGTGACCTACTTATCTTGAAATTCAAAAATTGATCTATTTTCACTGGTGACCTACTCTTTTTCAAATTTCAAAAAGAATTTCAGCAAGCCTTCATACTTTCCTAAAACTAGTCTATTTTCACGAGCAAGCTGCCCATTTTAAAATAAAAAAATTGATCTATTTTCACGGCCGACCTGTTATTTTTCAATTTCAAAAAGAATTTCAGCAAGCCTCTATGCTTTCTTGAAATTCATCTATTTTGACGGGCGACCTGCCCATTTTAAAATTTTAAAATTGACCTATTTTCACAGGTGACCTACCCTTTTCAAATTCCAAAAAGTAGTATTTACGTTGGATCCTTCCAAAACTTTTCTAAAACAAAATTTAAAACAAAATACCCTTAAAATGTGAAATCTTAAAATAAATGCCTTGTCTTATGGCCTTAGTAATCCACACCTTATGGATGGGATTCTTTGCCATTTCTTGACTTTCATTCACCCATGCAGATTTCACCGTCTTTCCTCTTTATTGACAAATCCTATGCCAACACTATTTCAAAGTTGCGGTTAAACCATATGCAATGCATGCCTTTTGAAATATAGGCCCCCTTTTTTTCACATTTTTTTTTATTGCTGAGGGTTGTAATTTATGAGGTGGTCTCTCTTGCTGACTCACCCTTCCAGTTTATTCGAGCAAATCTGTGCGAGTTACTTTTCAATCTTGAGTGTCGAGCTACCTTTATAGCCCTTTTTTTTTGGAGTATTTAGGTCATGATAAATGCTATCATATTTTTCCTAATTAGGAATGAATTAAAACTTTATCTTATGACAACATTATTTTTTATGTGCTTTTTTCAAATACTCGTGATCCACGTTTTGATTTTGATTTTAAGGTGTTTTCCCTAACAAAAAATCACAAGATTTACAAAGACAAATAGTTATTCACTTCATCATGACTCTTATAAATGGTTCCTTACATTTTGAGAGCGCTATTTATTGTCTTTCCTGCTCGCTTAATTATAATGGACTTTTCAAGGCACATAATGAAGGTTTAGTTTCATGGATACCAGATAAAAGGACTTCATAGGCTCAAATGGTATTTGGGTTTTTTTATTTCACTCCTTTATGCCCTTTCATCCTCCTTTGCTATTCTTCCAGCATATTCTATACTGTCAAAGACCTTCATTTTTAAAAGTTAAGATAAAAGATCTTCCAAGGTTTTTCTTTTCACTCTAAACCTTTGATTGAACACCTAATCATCTTTTCTTTCTCAAAATCTCTTTATCTGCTCATATCAAGATACCAATGCCCTTTTTATTCCATTTGCAAGTTCCTTAATGATTTTCCTTTTCTTTGTTCGTCGAAGCTGTAGGAGAAGCTTTTGCTTGTTTTTTAGACACCTGTGTGTCTTTTCAAGATTTGTCATTTATCAAAGCCCCTTCCTTTTTGGGCTTTCCTATTCTGCAGCCTCAATCAAGATCTCATGGATTCCGTTAATAGGTATTCTACATTTTTTAGGTTTTCTGACCACTTTCCCATTGTTAGTGGGCATTCTTAGATACCTTCACTCTCATCATTTTCTATTTGATCCCAATATAGGGTATGATCCTAGACAGGGTTATCTTACAAAGAAAAAAAACTTCATTTCAGCTCAATTTAAGACTGCAAGGGATATATTCATCTTTAGGGGATATAAAAAATGGTTTTTCCTCATTTGAAAAAAGATTGGTAAGGACTTATAAATTTTAACCTCATTACCGTAGCAATTTGCATGAAATGTTTTGTGAGTTTATGACTCATGAAATCTTCATCGTCTTTGTTTCATGTAGCTTTTTCACATCAAACTTTGATGGTTGGGTTTCTGGGTATTTAGCCATCTCTTAGGGAGTTACTAAGTGAATTGTTGCTCTTGACAGATCATAGATTTTTTTTCTTAAAATCATTAGCCAAAATAAAATCTTGAAAACCTTTGTTTAAGAGAAAACGATTTTTGGAAAAAGTTTTTTTATTGAGCATTTTGAGATCATTTGTAAAATACACAAGATGTAACTAGAATGAATAACCAAACTTTATTGATTTAAAGAAGATGAGTACACTACGTATAATATTTCTTTATAGAGTCGAGTTCATAAGCCTAGGCATGTCATCTCCATCCATTCTTGTCAACAACAGAGCTCCCCAAGAGAATGCTTTCTTCACTATATGCAGGCCTTTGTAGTTAGGTGCTCACTTATTCTAATTTTTACCGGGTATAGGTAAGATCTTTCTCAGTACTAAATATCCTTCTAAAATACCATGTGTCTGACTTTTTTGTCATATGCTTTAGCCATTATTTGTTGATACAACTGGTGATGATAGATTGCAGCTAATCTATTTTCACCAATCAGCTTTAACTGTCCATATCTCATCATAACTCAATCAACTTCCTTAAGTTCTGATTCCATTAATACCCTTAGAGATGAGATTTCTGCTTCTAGCAGCACTACTGCTTTCATCTTGTAAACTAAGGAATAAGGTGTAGCTCCTGTAGACATCTTTATTGCGGTACAATATACATGGAGAGCAAAAGAAAGCATTTCATGTCAATTCTTGTATGTGAATACCATCTTCTGCATAATTTTCTTGATATTCTTGTTGGTAGCTTCTACAACACCATTCATCTTTGGTCTGTGTGGAGATTAATTCAAGTGCTTGATTTTCTATTTTGCGCAAAGCTCTACTATCATTCTTCCATTGAAGTTCTAAGCATTATCAATCATTATATTCTCATGTACTATATATCGACAGATTAAATCTTGTTTAATGAATCTCTTTACTACCTTTTAGGTTACATGACCATATGAACTAACTTTCACCCATTTTATGAAGTAGTCAATGGCCACTAGGATAAACTGATGTCTGTTGCTGGCTTTTAGATTGACAAGCCCAATTATATCGATTCCCCATATTATAAATGGCCATGAAGATGCCAAATTGAATAGAGGTAATAGTCCATGGTTAACCTTTGCAGGGTTTTCATTTGTATTAGATGCCCCCGAGGGATACTTCTGGTGTTGGATAAACTGTTTGATATCATAATACCATAGATTCCTATTCACTTCTCCTTCGACTGAGTAGTAGTGAGCTGGGGAATTTCTAATTTCAATACTTATGGGTTGCACTCTGTTCCAATAATCAATTTTGGTTGTAGAAGCTAAAGTGGCCAAATCATCAACAAATTGATTATTATCTCTTCTCATATGAGTGGATTTTATCTCGTCAAATTCTCTTGCTAGTATAGACATATATTTTTTATATGGTTTCAGCTTCTCATCTTTTGTCTGTCATTCTCCTTTCACTTGGTAGATTATCAGCATTGAGTCTCTATAGACATTAAGTTTCTTTATCTTCAATTCTATGCAGCTTCTAATCCGAGGATGCAAGCTTTATACTTAGCTATATTATTGGTGCACTCAAACTGTAACTTGACAAAATAGGGTATTGATTTCTGTTATGAGAAATCATCATTACTCCTGTCTCATTGCCATATACATTTACTGCTTCGTCAAAATATGTTGTCCACCAGTCTGGTTCTTTTTTTTTTTACTACTAGCACATCTTCATCTAGAAAATCAAAATTCAAAGGCTCATAATCGTCAATTGTATTATCTGCTAAATAATCAATGATAACACTTCCTTTCACTGTTTTTCTTGTCATGTACTCTATGTCATACTCAACCAATAACATCTGCCATCTTGCTATTTTGCTTGATAAATAAAGCTTTTTAAAGATATATCTGATCTGAGAGGATCCAGTTTTGTAATCAACCATGTAGTGTAATACAACATGTTTTGTCAAAGTTGTTTTGTATCTCATACAAGTGTACAACAAAGCTGTAAAACCCAACAAAAAGATAATATTAAGCTGACATATGCTAGGAAAGAACTAAAGGAAACAAATGAGCCTACTCTAGGTGGAAAGTGGGGGAGGAAAACCGACCTATCCTAGGTGGGAATTGTGGGGTGGTAACCAGCCCTAAGATAACCAAAAAAAGGGATAAGAACAACCATGACAAGCACCCAAACACCCCCATCTCAATTAAAAGGGGTATAAATGCTAGAGAGGAAAAAGAGGTGACCTTTCCTTTCCCCCAAAACTAGCTGCAGCTAACTGGAACAATCTCTCTCTCTTTCCCAAAGAAAAACCTAACAAACCCAGCTGCATATGCCTTCTTTGAGCGTTTGAGAAGAAGGGAGAATTAGAGAAAAGAGAAGTGACTGAAACCATGAAAAGAGAAGGAATACAGAAGGCCGACTGGTGCAACAGGAGAAGGAAGAAAGAAAACTAAAAGAAAAATAAAGAAAAAACCACCAAAACCTTCACTAGGATTGTTAAAAACATGAGGTAAGACTAATATCATTTTCTTGGCTGAGTGTTACCTCACGGTTTGGACAAAGGAGAGGGGGGGAAACTCTAAAATGGGAGAGTAGTGTTCTTGTACCTTAACTCAAGAACTTATAACTAAATGGAAAGATCTAAGTAGAATAGAGGATGAAAGAACACATGTGCAGACCCTTTTACAAAAGAAACACGGATGATTTTGAATGTATGAACTTAGGGGAGGGCCGACCAAGTGAAGAAATGAGAATATTGTGAAATGAGATAATGAAATGCATGGATTATGATCTTGTCAAACTCCTAGAAACATGCTTGAACCCAAAACAGAATTCATGTGTATATTAATGTCTTGATTTTCACATATATGATTGAAGAAATTATGTGAAAATGAGATGAAATGATTGTATGTGCAGAATTATAATGTTGTTAATCCTTTAGAGGCATGCTGGAGTTGAAACGTAAATTACACCATGTGATGAATGAACATATATAATTGTGAACCAAGTGGATGGATATGTGTTTTGAATTGTTATTGTGAATATACTTGTGATAAAATATGATAAATTGCATGTACAAATTAAGAGGAAATAGGCAACAATGTTTTGACCAAGAGGAAGAATCATTAAGAAACCTTACATATGAACATCTTTAGAATGACATGAATAGTATGAAAGTAGAACTTTTTACGTGTTGTTGAATTGCTATAAATTGTATTGATGAGTTTGGATAATACAATTGAGAACTTGAAGTGAATGATTGTTGATAAAGGTTAGGTCACAACCATGGAATGGTAGTTAAGAGAACCTTGGAAGAATATACATGTTGGATTTTGATTGTGCATTGTTTGATAACCTTGTGATAAAATTTGGATGTTATTGGTTATAGTATATGTTCAAATTCGGTTGGGGTGTGTTGTAAAGGGAGAAAGCCTAATGTAGACCTTAAGCTTAGCCGAGGGAAAGGGTAAAACCAAAAGTGACTCAATCATTTCTAACAATTTCTAGGTCGGTAGCGACGTAGTTTCATCAATGATTTTTGAGTCAACAGTTAATTATGTGCACTGATGATTTCATACGCCAGCAGTAGACATGGATTGCGTTGATGATTTTTAGGTCGGCAGCGACGCAGTTTTCATCAATGATTTTTAAGTCAATAGTAAATTATACGCGCTGATGATTTCATGCACTAGCAGTAAAATTGGATTACGTTGACAATTTCTGGGTCTGAAGCGAGGCAGTTTTCATCAATGATTTTTTAGTCAACTGTAAATTATATGTGTTGACGATTTCATACGCCAATAGTAGACATGGATTGCGTTGATGATTTCTGGGTCGGCAACGATGCAATTTTCGTCAATGATTTTTTAGTCAACAATAAATTGTGTGTGATGATTTCATGCGCCAGCGGTAGAACTGGATTACGTTGATGATTTCTGAATCAACAGTGAATCATATGCGCTGACGATTCTATATGTCAACAACGACCTAGTTTTCGCTGATGATTTCTATGTCACCAGTTACCCAGTTCTCACTGACAACTTTCTATGACAGCAGCGACTTAGTTCATTGATGAATTCCATATCATAAATGATTTAATGCTTGTGATGATTTTGTCATCAGTCTGATCTAATTCATTACGAAATTCAAGAATTAAACACTAGGACGTCCGTGAGTGGTCGCATTTAAAATAAAGAGAAGTGTCTTGATATGATGATGTTCATTGTATGATTGTATAACGTGTGGAACACTTGAATGTGAACATGTGCATTCTTGGGATATGTATGATGATGGTTATGTGATTGCTTGATACTAGTATGCTGATTATGATCATTTGATATGACAGGTGGTAAGACCAGGATCGAACCTTCGACCGGACGAGGGCACTCCATAGAAGGAAAAGGTAGGTGGTTTCCACCCCCTTCTAGCATAACATGAATTCTTCAAAGTGAATTCATTATGAAAGATCTATTATTGTGTTGTTGTGAATACTAAACTATTATGGAATGTTTGGATGAGTATTACGATTAGCTTCGGCTAATGGCATCTTAGAATGATGGATGGGTTGTGTTTGATGATTAGCTTCGGCTAATGACATTCTAGAATGAGGACCAAGATGAGCATTATGATTAGCTTTGGCTAATGACATCCTAGAAGGATGGTCGAGATGAGCATTATGATTAGCTTCGACTAATGGCATCCTAGAAGGATAGTTGAGTTGAGTTTGATGATTAGCTTCAGCTAATGACGTCCTACAAGGATGACTGAGATGAACATTATGATTAGCTACGGCTAATGGCATCTTAGAAGGATGGTTGGGTTGATTTTGATGATTAGCTTCGGCTAATGGCATCCTAGAAGGATGGTCGAGATGAGTATTATAATTAGCTTCGATTAATGGCATCCTAGAGTGATGATCGAGTTGAGTTCGATGATTAGTTTTGGTTAATGACATCCGAGATGGATGACCGGGATTAAATATTATAATTAGCTTTGGTAGCTGATAAATTAATATGGGTTGTATTACGTATGTAAGGAGAAATGAAAGGATTATATTCTTTTAGGTTATGAATGACAAGTAACATTATATTCCTTTAGTTATCTATTGCTATGTTTTAAATTGTTTATAATTCTTGCATTTACCTTTGTATTGTAATAGGGACACCACATCAACAAGGTGCGTAAGAAATCCCGTTCTACAAATCCACATATTTTGAAAATAATTATGTATTCACATGTTTTAGATGTTATGTAATTTGAAAGGACGAATGTACTAGTTATATAGTTGTCGTTCGACACTTTTGTGTAAACTCGTAACAATAACAATATTAGAATAGGGATGTCAACTTATGCATATGTTAATATGATGTAATGTAAACCTATGTATATGTAAATATGATGTTGTGTGGTATGTGTATTAAGTACCTTTTATATGGAGATGTTGAATTTACGCAATCATATGAGTATTGTGCCATGCTAATGAATGAAACCTATTTACTAATCCTCAAAATGTTATTGTGAGAAGCATCGAGAATATACTGACTTACAAAAAAAAAATATCACTAAAGTCGATCATGAAACAATAAGAAATCTCGAGACTTTATAGTTTGTATCAGAGCACCTGGTTTGGATCCTGAGCAATGTTGTGAAAATTATTGTTATGCTTTATTTCAAGATGGTACGCATTAGGCAGGAGACGCGAACCGAGCCACCTTTCTTAGAAGAAAGGAACAGAGGCTAGAATGCCAATGATTGGTAGGACGAGGTCCCATTGAATGATGCTGCTTCTCATACCTCAGTAAGGTCATTTAAGTCCTTGTAGGGAAGACCCGCGGAAGCTGATGAGGGGCGAATGATAAATTGGACGAAAGAAGTACACCCAACAAGGGTGGAACCACAAGGAAGAATAGAGGTACCCCCTCCAACGTTTCCATCAGGGATACCCCCACCTTATACAGACCCAAGACTTCTGGTTTAAACAGTCAAGGCAGTAATAAAAGGCATGGTTGGCTCCACAACTCAGGCAACTCCAGCTACTACACATTCCACAGACAACCCCAGGAATTGTCGCAACCACAGATAACATGGTTTACTTGTGCGGTTGGTTAAAAGTATAAGGGAAATGAGTTGTGAACCATTTATGGGAGAACAAGATGCTGAGATAGTAAGGAGGTGGATCAAGAAAGTGAAAAAGACTATGATCCAGATTAACATACCCGAGGACTTGCGGGTAAATTATGCCACTCAGTTATTATCTGACTGAGCCATGATATGGTGGGAAACTGTTCAGCTGAGACAAGCAACCGAGATATTGACTTGGAGAGATTTTAAATCAGCGTTTGAGAACCAATTCTACTCTAGGTATCATCGTAAGGTGAAAGAGCAAGATTTCTTAGCGTTGAAACAGGGTGTGATGTCAATATTGGAATATGAAAGGCAATTTCATGATCTCTCATTATTTGCCCCACACCACATCTTGAAAGAGGAGTATATGATTGAGAAACTGAGAGATGGATGTCGACAGGAATTGAGACAAGGGTTAATTACCTTATAGTTTAAGACAATGAGGGAGCTGATTGAAGCATCTTAGGCTTTAGAAGCTTGTATTGGAGAGGGCCAACAAGGGTATCAAGGAATAGGTAAAAAAAAGATGGGGACTATTCTGTCAGTAGGCCACCATTTTTTAAGAAGATGAAGAGTGAAATGTTTGACCCACACATAAGGCAAGAAGCATTGACACTGTTGTTCAATCAACAGTCGAACGGACGAATGATGAAAGATCAGACGCATTCAAGGATGAACTCTTCGGGGGGAACTAGTGATCGAAAGAATGTTACTTATCCTCATTATGTGAAGTGTGAATAGAGGCACCCTGGAGATTGCTCAGTTTCCCCGGGGCGATGTTTTGTTTGTAGAGGAAAAGGCCATAAATGGAGAAACTATCAATATCTAGGGCAAGGGTGTCATTCGGCGAGAGAGGCCATTACGAGAAGCAGTGTCCCAACAAGAATACTGGGCAGGCACAAAGCTTTAAACAACTGTATCAGAGTCACCAATAGCCAGTCACAATGAATAGGCTGGTGAGATCTTCTCAATCAGGGGCAAACTCCAGCCGAGGGAGACCAAGGACACAAAATGACCGAACCCCAATAAGGATCTTTCACCTGACATAGAAAGAGGTTAGGGTTGCATTTGATGTGGTGGCAGATACGCTACTGATGAATAACTTTAATGTACATATGTTGTTTGATCCGAGTGCCACCCATTTATTTATTACTAGAAGAATAGTCACCAAAATAAGGAAGAGAGTTAAAGTAATAGAGAAAGGGTTCATAATTGGAACCCCGATGGGAAATAAGGTAGAAACAAATAGTATGTATATGGGTAGGAGGTAAACCTGATACCCTTAGAATTACATGATTTTGATGTAATCCTAGGCATGGATTGACTAAGTAAGTACAAATTCCAGATAGATTGCTATACTAAAACCGTCACATTTCAAATACCTGAGGGTAAGAGGATGGTCTTCAAAGGAGAGAGGATTCCCAACCTAATTAACCTAGTATCGGTTGTAACTGCCAAGAAGTTATTGAGGAAAGGATGTATGAGATAATCGCTTACATCTTAAACTATGATGGAGAAAGTCCACGACTAAAGGATATTCCTGTAATAAAAAAAAATTTCCAGATTTGTTTCCCGAAGAACTGCTTGGGTTACCCCAAACACGAGAAGTGGAAGTGTCCATAAATACCTTTCTAGAGGTGTCACCTATAGCTCAACAACCATATCGGATGACTCTGGCAGAATTGATCGAGTTAAAGATTCAACTACATGATTTGCTAGACAAGGGGTTTATACGACCCAACAATTCAACATAGGGAGCACCAGTCCTATTTGTGAAAAAAAAGGATGGAACTCACAAACTTTGTATTGACTACCGTCAGTTAAATAAGATGGTAATGAACAATAAGTACCCACTACCACAAATAGATGACCTATTTGATCAACTAAAGGGAGCTAGAGTATTCTTGAAGATGGGTTTGAGGTCAGCGTACTATCAAATGAAGATTAAGGAATCAGATGTACCAAAGACTACAATCCAGACTCATTACGGGCACTATGAATTTTTGGTGTTACCGTTTGGGTTGACTAATGTTCCGGCCCTCTTCATGGACTTGATGAATCGGGTTTTCCAATCGTACCTTGATAAATATATGGTAGAATATATTGATGACATACTAGTTTACTCAAACTCCTTTGAGGAACATGAGGAGCATTTGAGATAGGTCTTGCAGATCATGAGAGACCATCAATTGTATGTGAAGCTAAGTAAATGTGAGTTCTGGTTGGAAAGGGTAACATTTCTAGGGCATGTCATTTCTATTAAAGGTGTTTTTTTAGACCCTAAGAAGGTCAAATCAGTCTTGAAGTGGGAGATACCAACTTCAGTGATCGAGATACGTAGTTTTCTAGGACTTGCGGGATACTATAGAAGATTCATTGAAGCATTTTTCCTAATTGCAACCCCCTTGACATAATTAACTAGGAAAGATAAAAAAGTGGGTGTGGTCGAAGGAATGTGAGGAAAGCTTACAAGAGTTAAAGAGGAGGCTCACCACCGCCCTAGTATTAACACATCCCTCAGGAACCGAAGGTTTCGTTGTTTATAGTGATGCCTCGAGGAAAGGTTTGGGGTGCATCTTAATGCAACATGGGAAGATGATCACCTATACATCGAGACAATTAAAGACTTATAAAGAGAATTACTCGGTGCACAACTTGGAGTTAGCTGCTGTGGTATTCGCTTTGAGAATATGGAAACACTACCTGTATGGGTCCCGGACCCAAATTTTTACTGATCACAAAAGTTTGAAGTATTTGATGTCATAAAAGGAGTTAAATATGCGACAAAGAAGGTGGATAGAACTCATTAAGGACCATGACTGCACCACAGAATACCATCTTGGAAAGGCGAATGTGGTGGCAGATGCTCTCAGCCGCAAGAATAAAGCAACCCTAAGTAGGCCAACATTGTGGAAGGAATGACAACTAGCAGAATTGAAAGAGATGGGTGCAAAATTGGGTATTTAGGAGAAGAACTAATAGCTCAGCTGATAGTACGACCAAGGTATCAAGAACAGATACTACGAGCCCAATCCAATGACATTGAAGGGTCCAAGATAAGGAAGAAAATGGTGGTCGGGATAGAAACTTCGTTTCGAGTAATTGATGATGGAACATTGATGATGGGATAATGTTTATATGTGCCTCATGATGAGATGGTTAAACAAATGGTTCTGTGAGAAGCATACGAGTCCAAATTCACCATGCATCCTGGTAACACCAAGATATATCAGGACCTGAAACATCACTACTGGTGGCCTAACATAGAGAAATAAGTAGCTGAATATGTGTCGAAGTGCGGTATATGTCAATAAGTTAAGGTAGAACATCAAAGGCCAGCAGGACCATCACAACCACTACAAATACCAGAATGGAAGTGGGAGATGATCACTGTCGTGGGGTCGCGCTGCGACGTCGTCTGGCAACGACAGGGGCTTTTATCATGCCTCCTGAAGAGGTGTTGTGTTGGAAAGGTTTTTTGATTTAATCATAAAATTATGATTAATGTGCAAGAGTCGCCACCTAGTATTATGGTTACTAGGAACCTATGGTCTGCGAGAGTCTGGGTAAGGGACTGGTTCTACAAGGGGAAGATGCATCACCCCCAATGCACCCTACCTAAGGTAAGCTACATTGTTGTTTGATTGTTTTTCTAGGTTGAGTTTCTATTCGTTGGTCTTTTTTAAGGTTTAAGGCAGATCTCTCTTTATGAGAGAGTCTGTACCTTATCGGATTAAATCCTAACCCTTCTAAAGTCAAAATTTTAGCATCACATTTATTTTATGCCTTATATCTTTAATACCTGAGGGTGTACTTTATCGTGTAATTTTACACCCACGGATATTAAAGTCTACATCTAGACCCTAAAAAAACAAGATTGTAAAAGACTTTTTGATATTTTGGTCAAACCCTAATGGATAATCATAAACTAGTTACGATATTTATTTTGCATTTTAAAACATGAGAAAGATGCAATTTTTGTTTTTATGAAAATATGCTTAGAACAATTTTAGGATTTGGCCGTATGCATGAAAAAATATTTTTTTATGTTTTTTGGAAGGGGAAATTAATTTAAAATATTTAAGATTTTTTTGAATTATTTTTGAAAATTTTTGGAAATTTTTTGGAAAAAGCTAGGTATTTTAATACCAGATTTGTATTTTACAGTGTAAATACAAATTATGCAAAATTGGTAGGAAAATATTTGAGAAAATTGCAATTTTTTGAAATGATTTTTGAAATTTTTTTGATTATTTTCCTGTTTTTTTTTTATATAAATATGATATGATATTATAATATAATATATATTATATAATATTAAATATGTGGGTTGGGCTGAAATTGGCCGAACAAAACTGACTATTTTAGGGGGTGGGCCGAACCGACCCAACCATTTGGGCTAGGCTGGAATAGGTCCAGCCCACCCCAAAGTTAATTATTTGCAAAACGTGAATAGTAGTAGTTCACATTCTGCATGCGGCTCACTTGACGAAGGAGTCTCGGCCGTGATTAGGAGGTTGAGATGATGGTTTGTGCGGCGTCGCTGGGAGGAACGGTGGCCGGAGTCGATCACGGGGGAAGGAAGAAGGATTTTGTAGAGGTGTGAGATAGGAAAAAACAACGACTGTTTTAGGCGTGGTGGAGGCCGGCTGGTGGTCTTGGTGACACGTGGTGGAGCTGGTGACGAAGAAGCTGAAGGAAAAGTGGTTGGTGGCTGATGAGGCAGCGGTGAGAGAGAAAGAAGAGAGAGCCGCAGAAGGCTGATGGGGGAGAAGAAAAATGGAAACAGGGGGATGGCTGGTTTTTTGTGATTTTTGGACCTGAATTTCTCCCTGCTCATGCCATGAAATCCACCCCTATTTATAGTAGGTGGAAAAGAATAATCTTGTCTACACAGGGGAAAATTTTCAGCCCTTGATTGGGTTGGGAAGGATCCCAACTGTATGTTCAAAGTAGGCACCATGAATTGTCAAATCTGACAGTTCAAGGCTGCCTGAGTTGACATATTTAGGTCGGGGCCGCGGACTCCGTGGTGTCCCTCTGACTGAAGGGGTCACATGGGGTTGTAGAGAAATGTCAGGTGATCATTTTGGTTTAGGTTTTGTCAACATTGGTGGACATATGAGGTATTAAATGCACCTGCACAGTAGTCTACTTAAGTTGTCATTTCAGAGAAAAGTGAAGAAGAAGATGAATAGTAACCAAAACGGTGCTATTTTGGTAACGTTCATTTTGGTTCTTTGATATTGGATTTGTCTCATATACACCCCTGATTGACTTCAAACTTTCAATTTTATGCAATTGAGTCCCTAGAAAAACGTTAATTTTAACCCCGGATTGGCACTCCTTTTTCAATATGATTCCTGGTCTCTAATTTATGCAATTTAACCCCTAATTGACCATTAAACTTTCAATTTTTTTCAATTTCACCCCCGGTTTTTGTCAATTAAGCCCCCATAGTTTGACACTTTTTACAGATTGGTCCTTGGCTATGAAATTGTTCAATTTGACCATTAATTGACCCTAAAACTTTAATTTTCTTGTGATTTTGCCCCTGATTTCAATCAATTAACTTGGTAACAATTAAATTTGGTCTCTTAAAATTCTAATCCTCTCAATTAAGCCCAAATTGGGCGCTCAAACTTAAATTTCTATCAATTAAGCCCCAAATAAAATTAATTTGACCCATTTAAATTGTAATTAAGTCCTTGCACTTAATTAAATCCATCAATTGGACCAAAATTAGTTCTTAAACATAATTAAAAAAACAATTGGGCCTATGATTAAATCAAATTGGCCTATTAAAAATTTAATTATGTCCCTGAACTTAATTTTTATGCAAATTCATCCAATAATCATTTAATTTGACATTGAATTTGCATTGTTTCTTCACTTTTGGGCGTAATGGGGTATGATTAGGCATTGAATTTCCTCCAAAATTACAGCTTATTCCTCGGCCTACTTTCTCCACGTTGCCAACCTTTATTTTATTTTTTATTTTTATTTTGAAAAAAAAAGTGAATTTTAGGGAATAACCCAGAATTGGATTATGGTAGTTGCCCCCCTCTTTACAATACTTACAATAGAAAGTCTTGTAAAAGACTTTAGATAGTAAGCTTTGTAAAGAAGAAAAAGAAAAAGAGATAATAGACTCACCATATCAAGAAATGATGAATCCTTCTGAAAGTATTTGAAGTGAAGGCTAGGAAGCACACTCAGAGAACAAACAGAAAGGTTTTTCAAAGATTTTAAAATGGTCGAATTGTCATGGGTGACTTACCCAGGAAAAAATAAAAAAGAGTTTTCAAGGTGGTGAAAAATGCAGAGATTTTTCAAAGTGGTCTTGTTATAATGGGCGACCTGCCTAGGTGAAAAGCACAAAGATTTTTCAACTAGGTGAAAAGTATGAAGATTTTTCAAAGTGGTCTAGTTGTAATGGGCGACCTGTCTAGGTGAAAAATGAAATGAGTTTTTAAAGAGGTAAAAAATGAGAGAACTTCTCGAAATGGTTTCATTGAATTGGGCAAACGACCCAAATGGAAGATTCTGAAGGTGGTGAGAAATGCAATGACTTCTCAAAATGATTTCATTGTAATGGGCAACCAGCTCAGATGGAAGATTTTGGAAGTGGTGAGAAATGTGAAGATTTCTCAAAATGGTTTCATTATAACAGGCCACTGGCTCAAATGGAAGATGAAAAGAGTTTTCAAAGAGGTTTGATTGTGATGGGTGACCTACCCAGGCAAAAAAAATGAAATGTCTTGAAGGGATGACATGATAGGGCTCGTAGGCACACTGTTCAAGAGATGGAAGCTCAAAGGAGCGTTCGAAAAGAGATAAGACCCGAAGGGAAACGAGGGCTGAAAGGCGCACTCGAAAGGAGATAGGGTTATAAAACGCACTACACGAGAGATGAGGGCTCAAAGGCTCACTTGAAAGGAGGCAGGGTTAGAAAACACGCTACTTGAGGTGTGAGGGCTTGAAGGTGCACTCGAAAGGAGGCAGGGTTAGAAAATGCACAACCCAAGGGGTGAGGGCTCAAAAGCGCACTCGAAAAGAGGTAAGGTTAGAAAATGCACTACCCAAGGTGGTTGAGGGCTCTAAGGCGCACTCAAAAGGAGGTAGGGTTAGAAAACACACTACCCAAGAGGTGAGGGCTTATAGGCGCACTCGAAGGGAGGTAAGGTTAGAAAACGCACTACTTTGTGTGGTAAGGGCTCGAAGGTGCACTCAAAAGAAGGCAAGGTTAGAAAACACACTACTTGAGGCGTGAGGGCTCGAAACCGCACTTGAAGGGAGGTAGGGTTAGAAAACACATTATCCAAGGGGTGAGGGCTCAAAGGCGCACTCGAAAAGAGGTAGGGTTAGAAAACACACTACCCAAGAGGTGAGGGTTTAGAGGTGCACTCGAAGGGAGGTAAGGTTAGAAAACGCACTACTTGAGGGGTGAGGGCTCGAAGGCGCACTCGAAAAGATGCATGGTTAAAAAACACACTACCTGAGGCGTGAGGGCTCGAAAATGCACTCGAAGGGAGGTAGGGTTAGAAAACACACTATCCAAGGGATGAGGGCTCAAAGGCGCACTCGAAAAGAGGCAAGGTTAGAAAACACACTACCCAAAAGGTGAGGGCTTAGAGGCACACTCGAAGGGAGGTAAGGTTAGAAAATGCACTACTTGAGGGGTGAGGGCTCGAATACGTACTCGAAAGGATGCATGGTTAAAAAACACACTACCTGAGGCGTGAGGGCTCGAAAACGCACTCGAAGGGAGGTAGGGTTAGAAATCGCAAATTCATCCAATAATCATTTAATTTGACCTTGAATTTGCATTGTTTATTTATTTTTTAGCATAATGCGGTACGATTAGGCCTTGAATTTCCTCTAAAATTGAAGTTGTATTCCCTGACCTGCTTTCTCCACGTTGCCAACCTTTATTTTATTTTTTGATTTTTATTTTGAAAAAAAGTGAATTTTAGAGAATAACCCAGAATTGGGTTATAACAATCACCATGGATTTTGTGTCGGGATTTCCTAAAGGAAAGAAAGGGAATGATGCAATATGAGTCATCGTAGATCGCTTGACGAAATCTGCGTTATCCCTGCCAATAAAGATGACTGATCCGGTAGACAAACTTGCCAAGATATACATAAATGAGGTAATGCGGCTCTATGGGATTCTTGTATCTATTATCTCATATCGGGATCCTAGGTTTACCCCCATCTTTGGCCGAGCATACAACACACCTTAGGGATAAGATTGGATGAGTACTACATTTCATCCCCAGACTGATGGCCAATCAAAAAGAGTCATCCAAGTTTTGGAGGACTTATTAAATACGTGTGTGTTGGAGTTTGGAGGAAATTGGGAGGAGCACATAGCACTAGTGAAGTTCACATACAACAATAGTCACCAAGCCACAATAAAAATGGCACCGTATGAAACCTTGTATGGTAGGAGGTACACAACTCCTTTATGTTAGGAAGAAATCGGGTACAAGAGGTTATATGGCATGGAATTGGTTCAAGTCTCCACTGAGAAAGTAAGAACCATCAAGGATCGGATAAAAGCCGAACAGGACAAACATAAGAAATATGTAGATATAAGGAGGAGGCCCTTCAAGTTTAGTGTGGGGGATCAAGTATTTCTGAAGGTAGCCCTATGAAGAACATGTTGAGGTTTGGATCGAAAGGGAAACTAGCTCCCCGTTTCATCGGGCCCTTTAAAATCTTGCGGCGAATTGGGTCGGTAGCTTATCAAGTAGACTTGCCCCCGCAGTTAGCCAAGGTCCACGATGTGTTTCATGTCTCTTTGCTATGAAATGCTGACATGGATCCCACTCGAGTTCTACCCCAAGTTTCGGTAGAAGTCAAGGAAGACTTAACGCTTGAAGTGAAGCCCACAAGGATTCTAGATTGGGGAGTGAAAGAACACAGAATAAGAAGATTCCCATCATCAGGGTCTTATGGCGGAGTACTCAAATAGAAGAGGAAACTTGGGAAAAGGAGTCCGAAATGAGAAAGATGTATCCCGAACTATTC